>Ga0207072_1062_pt2 | contig 22962 bp, 21 predicted proteins | sample Alteio_BWMinHeat_68_FD_153570 | JGI IMG/M metagenome (GOLD analysis project Ga0207072, IMG submission 153570) | Enriched cells from forest soil in Barre Woods Harvard Forest LTER site, Petersham, Massachusetts, United States -... | ecosystem: Environmental > Terrestrial > Soil > Temperate forest >... | reverse complement strand
ATTCTGGCTCTACTGTTAGGGCGTGCGTACGGTCGTGCGATCTACCTGAACCTGGCGGAAAACGCGGTACATTTTCACAAATCATTGAGGAATTGGTTAAACCCGAAATCGGAAAAAAATGCTTGGTTGTATAAGCAGCAGTTGTTAATGGGATTGGAAAGTAGCGCTGGAAATGAACAACTCATTGCAGCTGAAGGACTTATATCTTATGAGGAGAGCGCATTACTCGATAAAGTACTCCTGCATCTCTCATCTTCCTCCGAATCCACCCAAAAAGAGTTTCTCAAGATCATTGCACATTCCCCCTTCGCTTACGAATCCTCCCTCATTGCCGCGCTACATCAATGGTATGACCGCGCCTCAGACGAAGAGCTGCAGCACGCGATATTGTTTCACCTAGCTTGTGGAGGCTTTTTGCATCCAGAAAAAACCATCTCTTATCTGGACAGCTCCTCACTACTGCTTAGAGGCACTGCCGCAGCAGCGCTAAAAAAATCGTGGGCACACCTGCCACCAGTTCAAGCCACTCAAAATCAATTAGTTGCAGTACAGCATCAGCAAGATCTACTCTCTAGCCCTGTTGCCGAAGAGGTAGTTCTAGGAATAACCCTGATTGGAATCGATGGAGCCTCTTACGATGCAGAACTCCTCATCCCCTTTTTAAAAGACCGCCGTCCTAGCGTAGCCATCAAAGCCATGGAGACCTTTGCCCTGCTCGCCGATTCCCGCTGCTATCGCTATATGCGCTTATTGACCAGTCAACTCGTTAAAAACTCACAGAGCGAGTACCGCATAGCATGCTTAAAAGCCCTTTGTAAAATTGCCGGAACAGCCGCCGTCGAGCCCTTGATCACATCCAGTGAGCACTTGCGCCCCCAAGAGAGACGCGTTGCCGAAAACCTTATTGTCGAGATGGGGCTACGCACCGTGCCCCAACTGCTAGCATTGACAAAAAACACCGATCTGAAGGATCGTTGTCGGATTCTTGCAGTAAGAATTTTAAGCCATTTGGCCGTTCCCCAGCTGCGCGCCAATTTATCGGAGATTGTTAAGCAAGAAATTGACAGAGCCTATTTTTATTACTATCACCAGCAGACTATAGAAAATAAAAATCCAGGAATAGATTTAACTTTATTAAAAGAAACCTTAGAAACAAGTTATCGCTCCGTGATTGACTTTATCATCCATCTATTAGGTGAGGCAGGTGAAATAGAAGATTGCGAACTACTGGCACGCTCAGTGACAAGCCGACATCCCAAAGTACGCAGTCAAGTGATCGAAACCTTAGAAAAATCGTGTGCAGTGGAGATCTTCCGCATGCTGCGACCATTGGTAGTCGATGTCCCTGCAGAAGAAAAAATGCGCATCGGTCAAAATGTAGAGGGTACCTCAATGAGTCTAGAAGAACTCTTAGAGAAAATGAGCAGCTCCTCGTCACAGCTTGAGGCTATGGTCTCTGCCATTTATATGCGACAGCTCGATCTGCCCAAATGGAGAGAAACCCTCCAGAGACAGATGAAAACACAAGAAGAACTCTTTCACCACTTTGGCTATGAACTCCTCGAGACGTAAACTATCGTTGATCGACAAGGCCTTCTTTCTGAAAAGAATGCCCCTCTTCCGTTCTCTAACACTAGAGATGCTGTTACCCATTGCCGATAAGTTAGTTTTAGCCAGCTTTGATAAAGGCGATATCATTTTTGACTATGACGACGAGGCACATCGCATGTATTTTGTCGTCGATGGACAAGTAGAGATCCAGAATAGAGACAAAAAATGTTTAGCGCGTTTAGAACAAGGCTCCTTCTTTGGCGACGAAGCCCTATTTGATGATAGCCGACGCTCCTACCGTGCCTGGGTGGCTGTTGACACCGAAATCATGACGCTCTCTCAAACAAATTTGTTAACAATTATCTCAGAGTATCCCAACGTAGCCCTCGGTTTTTTAAGCGTTTATGCCTCCACGCTACCCGATAGAGCCAAGTTTCCGGTGAGAGAACTATGACCATTCGCTCACGCCTCTTTGCGCTACTCCTTCCACCCCTTATCGCCTTCGTCACAATTATCTCCCTATTTTTTTACCTCAATTGGCGCAATGAAATCATTAATAGCTTCAAATTGCGTTTAATGAGCACCGCTATTAGCATTGCAACTACCCTCCCTACTGAGACCGTTAAAGAACTAAAAGAGCACCCCAGTCAAAATAAACAGTTGACACAAGATTTTAATGAGATCATGGAGCAGGTTGGCCTCTATAGCATCTATCTCGTCCATCTTACCCCCGTTAAAAAAGGGGAACCCGTCCTCCTAAACCAACCCACAAGTGATGATAATCCTGCTTATGAAGGAAAAAACCCCGCTTACGCCTTTCGACAAGTCTATTTGATGGATGCCAGCTCCCAAAAACCTCGCCAGCCTGGAGAGCTCGATTTTAGCGAATCGGATGAGCACTTAGTCTACATAACAAAACAACCCATTATCACAGATAAGTATGAGTCACGCATCTACCACGAACATATCATTACAGCCTATGCACCCGTTATGGATAATAATGGTGAAGTGATTGCCCTCTTAGGCGTAGATGTCGCTATAGACACAGTCGATCAGAAACTAAAAGCCGCAGCAATAGTGATTACACTGAGCGCCATAGCGACACTCCTCCTAGTACTACTCTGCGTTTATATCAGCGCACAACGCATCAGCAAACCCATTGTAGAGATGAAAGCTGCCGCCTTAGATATAGCAGCGGGAGAGTATGGAAATACCATCGCAGTACATGGACCAAAAGAGGTCACCGAACTGGCAAATACTCTAAACACGATGAGCGAGTGCTTAAAAGAAAACATTGACCGATTCAAGCAATCTGCAGCAGCCCGTGAGCGCTTATATGGCGAATATGAATGTGCCCAGCTCATGCAAGAGAGAATGTTCAAGAAATCCTTTACCGAATTCACTCATCCACACTGGCAAGCCCTCGGCCTCCAAACCCAAGAGTCCCAAGCACTGCATGGCATCTACGCTTCCTTTGAAACAAAGAATGACGGAACAGTTAATTTCGAAATGATCGAGAATCCCCGCCAAGGCTTTGAAGGACTTTATGAGCTACTGCAGAGCGTAGGAAATCCTACCTGCCTATACCCCTGCATTCATCTCACACTCAAGGACAATGGAAAAGCCCATTTCCAATGCAAAGACTTCCCCACACCTATTTTATGGAAAGATCAGCAAATTCACTTTTTTAATGAAACTTCACAAGAGTTGACACTCACTCAGAAAGATATTTTGCTTGTCGCCACTCCCCTTTTATATACAATCCTCAATGGTCAAAAAGGAGTCGAACAGTGGCTTGCAAGGGTTCTCAAACATTTTTCTCAAGATTCTCTAGAGCTGACTAGTTCCATGCTACAGCAAGAACTCATCTTTCTCACCGATAGCCACCACCTCGAACGCGACATCTTTATGGGAATTTTTAAGTCTTTAATTAATTGAACGAGCGAAGCGAGTTCCTTGGAGTGCGTGCGCTCTGCGCCGCCTTTTATTTTCGATGCCATTTAAACCTGGGTTTTTGTGTTTTAAAGGCGGCGCAGAGCGCACGCACTCCAAGGAACTCGCTTCGCTCGTTCAATATTCACTGATCCATTTTATTGAGCCGTGAGTTTTGGGTTTAAAATAATTTAAGCCAATGTTCTGCTGATTTCTGTTTTGTACTTAACAGCTCAGAGACACGTGAAGTAGCCTGTAAGCTTGGTAGAAAGTCACCTGATTTAAGTTTTTCTGGAGTAACATCTCTAAGTTCATGATTATCAATCACATAATTAACTTCTACAATTTTTGTAGCTTGAGATCCATCTTGAGTATTTTCAAAAACCACCGCCTGTTTAATCGTTACATAAGTGCTTTTATCGTCTTTTTTTATCTCAACCATTCGCATTATGTCGTCGCTTATTTTTGGTTGCCAGACCTCATCTAATGCATCCCTAGAAAGCGCAGAAACTACTGCAAGGCTATATTGTGATACTAAAACCCCTATAATATTAGCTGAATTAACAGCAGTGTAATCTTTAATTTCCACGTTAAAATAGTTACAAAAATTTTCTACTACAAATTCAGTATTTCCCGATATTTGACGATCTCCAACTGTCAGATGTCCCTGACGATTTGCATCTTTTCTAAAAACATTTGGAATTTTATAATCGCTATCTCTAATTTTCATAGTATCAATTTTTCCAAAATCAGCTTGTATTCCCTTATGGCGGGTTTCGTATATTGATAAATAGCCCAAAGCATGCATCTCATGCGTACCTCTTAAATCAAGTGCTAATGGGCCCGTTAAATCAAAAGTTTTGTATTTAATAGGATTAATTGGTTCGGATACCGAGACTATAGGATCAATTGGTTTGGCCGTAACTATAGGACTAATCGGTTTAGATACAGAAATTAATTGTGAAAGCTTTTCTATGACTTTATTTTTAATGCCAATTATCGAAGTTGCAATTTTTTGAATTCTTCTGGGTATTCTTGGATAATTAATTCTTATCCGATCGGATGTGTCATTGTTCACAATGACATTCACCCTACGTGCAAAATCTTTCATTGTCATGCTTTGATTCAACTTTAATAACTGTGCAGCGTCTTCTGAAATGCGGTCACTTTCATCTAACATGGCTAAATCTGTATATACCTCTGTTAAAGGGTTTTCTTTTCTTAAAACAAAACAATTTACTTTAATTGTTTTCGGTTTAATTTCTCCCTCTACCTGGTATGTTATATAAATAGGATAGCTTCTTTTATTTAGATTATCCTTAACTGGTACTGGAACAGGATGTTCTTCAATTTTTAATATTGTGATTTTTGCATTCTTACTTTCAATTTTAAGTAATGCATCCTTTATATTTTCTGATACTGATGCATTAATTTCTTTATAATCTTTAGAAATTTCAAACGAAGGATGCCATTCAAACGACATAAAATAACCTACTAACTATTATTACAATCTTATTGTAACATGTAATAAGTTATTTTAAATAATTTAGTTAAATTTATTTATTCACAGGGCTGAAGTATAACAATTCCAATTACCAAGGTCCCGATAACCAGTTGGCCGAATACGGGCACTTTAGAGAATATAACCCTAACTAATTTACTTCCTCTCTGATACCAAGTATCTTCCGACGTATCAAGTATCTTTACAGCTAGAGGCTTATGTTCATCCTCGGAGCCTTCACTCTCTTCTTCCTTCGATTGAATAGATGCACTAAGGGTATTTTTTGGAACAGGAGTTTCAGAATCTTTTAAAGGCTTAACATGTTTGGTATCCCACTCAAAATAACTACTTTCAGACGCCTTAGGGAATAAAACTCTAAATAATTCACTTCTTATCTGATACCAAGTATCTTCCGACGTATGTACAGCTTGAGGCTTATGTTCATCCTCGGAGCTTTCACTCTCTTCTTCCTTCGATTGAATAGATGCACGAAGGGTATTTTTCGGAACATGAGTTTCAGAATCTTTTAACGGCTTAACATGTTTAGTATCCCACTCAAAATAACTACTTAAAGTCTGCAATAGATGTGCCCCTGATCCTGCACACAATAGAATTAAAAGCGGACTAGCTGTTCCGGTCTGCTTATAATACCAGATAAACCCTCCTTGCGCTATGCTGACAACTGCACACAAATAGTATAGAGCATGAGCTGCTTTGTTAAATCTAATAATAACAACATTTTTATACTTTTTAACTGATGATAGTACTGTGTCTTTATCAAGACCTCTAATTCCCCTTAATAGGATAGCTGCCAATGCGGAAAGAGTCATCTTTCCTACTTCTGTCACTATCAATACTCTATTACTCCAGCAACTGGGGATATTTTGATCACCACTCTCTGCAATTAAGCTGCAAAAAGCAGAAAAAACAGAATTAACAGCCATGATCCACCTCCTAATTTAAGGGGCTTACTTTGACTATACATCTTCAAAATATAATTAAAAGCTTTTTTTAGTTGCGTTTAAAGTGAAGTTTTTCCATAATTAGCTTCCAAAAAGGTATGGTTTATGGCAACGTTAGCGTTTGATCACAATAATGAAGAAATAGAACTCAACGAAGGCGAAGGAATCGCCGCAAAATGCGAAGAAGCAGGAATTCCCTTTGCTTGCACTGAAGGTGTCTGCGGGACCTGTGTAATTGAAGTCGTTGAAGGGATGGAGAATCTATCCGAGCCTACTCAAGAAGAGAAGGACTTTCTAGGAAATGACACTTGTGCAGAACGACTAGCCTGTCAATGCAAAATTAAGAGCGGAAAAGTTCGAATCAGATTTTAAAGAGGTTTTATGGCACACCCAGACACAAAAGAAGAAGACATTATCCATCGTCAGATGACGATTCAAGAGATTTTGTCCGTATTCCCAAGCAAAGCACAGAAGCTAGCCCAGGAAATTACAAATGCAGGTTTGCATTGCGTGGGTTGCCATGCTGCTACATGGGAGACCTTAGAAGCAGGAATGCGCGGACATGGGTATAGCGAAGATGCCATTGAACAGCTCCTTAAAAAGTTAAATGCTGTTTTGAAAAAAGAGACCCATTCCGACCCATTGTCAGTTACATTAACTGCAGCTGCAGCAGAGAAGTTTCTCGAGTTTGCTAAGGCAGAAGGAAAGCAGGGCTGCGCATTACACTTTACAGACAAGCTGGAAGGATGTAGCGGGTTTGCCTATGTGTTAGATTTCTCTGAAGGGGCAAAAGAGACAGACGAGAAATTTATGTCACATGGAATAGAGATTCATGTTCCACAAGACCGTGTAGAGAGATTAAGAGGCTCAGTGATCGATTATGCCCATTCGCTAACTGCTTCTGGGTTTACAATAGATAATCCCCATACGTCGTCTTCCTGTGGATGCGGGACGTCCCATAACTACAGTAAAGAAAGTACTTCTCAAAAGAGCGGTGGAGGCTGTTGCGGCTCATCTTCAAAGACACAGACGCATGAAGAACATGATCATCACCATCATCATGGTGGTGGTGGCGGCTGCTGCAGTCACTAAGAGGTACCATGTATAAGATTTTTACGGCCCTGTCTCTGCTTTTAGCTGCAAGCTGCAGCCTAAGCGGAGAGCATCATGAAGTTGCTATGTATCAAAAAACCGATCGCTATAAATTTATCGTAGATGGCAGTTTAGTTTACCTATTTGATGGACAAACAGGAAATGCTTGGGTAGCAAGAAAACCAGTGTATAAGGAAGATACTTATACTTGGCTGCCATTGCCTACTCCCCCACCCATCCCAGAGTAGGATTCCGCAATGGGTTTAAGGGGGATTCCCCCCCCCTTAAACACTAAATTGACATAATCCATTGAGGTAAGCATGTTACACACGGTTAAACAAGTTGAACATGTAGAGATGTATAAGCTAAAGCTATTGTTCAATGACGGTAAGGTCAAAATTATCGATTTTGAAGATAGGCTTAAGGAAGCAAAAAATATGTTTCTGCCCTTAAAAGATGTTAATTATTTCAAGAAAGTAAAGACGGATGGAACAACACTCGTATGGCCTAATGGTTTAGATCTTTGCCCAGATACTCTATATAGCCAAGGTATTGAGGTTGAACACAAGAAGTCGGTCTCGCTGAAACGAAAATCTCTACCTTCCAAGCGCAGATCAAAAAGAATAAAAGCACATAACGTTATAAGATAATAGGACGTCAAAAACAACTCGATGAGAGGTGTATTATTATCTTCGGTCTGTGGATTAGAAATTGCACAAGCTATCTGGCTGGCTCAACGAAAAGAAAGTAGAGATATAATTTCATCGTAGAATGAGCAAATAAAAAGGGCAGTGTCATCAAGTCTATTCAATTTGTTAAGATTGCCCTTAGAGCTATGGTACCAGGCTAAACAGAGGTTATTGAGCTGATAGAATAGAACAATTTCTTTTAAAGAAACTAAAGTGATTAAAGCAACAGCACCTATTAAAGAAATTTTGCTCATTAGCGCGATAATAGAAACGCCTACAAGAGCTATTAGGGTGATTTTTGTGACTAATTTCGCGATATTCCAGAGAGCATTATTTCTTTCAATCTGTTTTACCACTTGCATGGCTTTTGGATCTGTACAGTAGTGTTTAAGTCGAGCTATGCCTTCAATGGCTTGTTGAGCATGTAGAGCGACTTTATCGAAGAAATATCCTTTGAGGCCAGAGCATAAGGTTTTCTTGAGAGCTCTATTAAAAGGTTCAGTATCGAGAATTGCTAATTTTCCATCCTGCGTAAAATAGAGATTAGTGTAATTAAAATCAGTATAACCAAGAAAGGATAACTCAGCAGAGGCTTTAGCTTGAGTGAAGGTGAGATTTCGCTTTGGCTTTCCATCTCGTAATGCTTGTACTTGTCCGCTGCGGCTGTAACCCTCCTTTAAATAGCTTTCCCAGGCTGGAGATTCGATGCCTGCAATTTCGTTTGATAAGTTTAATTTTTTGCAGACAGCATAAAGTTGTTCATCTTTAGGATTAAAATAAATGTATTTATCGGGAACAGCTATTTCATTGTCATAATGGTTCTCAGAGATATACTTCTTAACTTTTAATGCTTTTCGGACTCTATATAGGTGAGTGTCTGCTGTTGTAAAAACTCCGAATTGTGCTCTAGAATTTTTAACCACCCATGCACCACAATCTCGGATATTTTCTTTATTATCAATCGGTGCCGATTGATCAAAATTTTCAAAAATTTTCTCAATTTCTTGTTTGACATTATCTGGGGCAATACATTTGCTATGCCCAAGTAAATGCGTATAAAATTTAGGTGCGAGAGTTAAACTATTAATCATAAAATATAATTTTAAATTTAATTAACTAATAGTATCAAAAATTTTTGTAAAATGCAAGTTATATTAATATATATGGATATCCGATCAATCTTCCGCTTTTTCCAGCTAGTTGGTTAGCGAGTACAACGCCTCCCTCAGAAGCAACGTTTTGTCGAAATTCTGTTATTGCTTTGAATCAGAGAGTGTACCTCATTCAATCTACAATTTTTTAATATTATAAATTATAATTATACACATTAATAATTAATTGCATTAAATTGTTTAATATTGGTATAAAGCTTTATCTCCTCATTAAAAGATGAGGTGAAAAATCAAATAGATCCTTACAAAAGGAGGTTGTTATGCCTACAAAAACACAACCGAAGACAGGAACAAAATCCGGCTTGGTTATAAGAAAAATTGGAAAACTTACTAAACCAATGGTACACCACATTGGGCAAACAGTAACACCATAACAATTTGAATTTGATGGTACCTCTTAATATAAGAGGTACCATTTTAGATAGGATTAGCATGAGTCATTTGCTTTTGCTTAACATTGCAAATTTTGTTTTTAATTTTTCTAGGATGCTATCCGGTGCAATATTTGTTATTGTCTTAGAGAATCAAGGAATTAATTTAACTACAGTCTCTATTGCTAAAGGGAGTCAACTACTTGCAAGCATGCTTTTAGTGTTGCCTTCAGGTATTATTGCGGATAAATATGGAGGGAAATACGCTATTATTTCAGCTTGTATTTTTTCCATGGCTTATTTTTATTTTTTGATTAATCCTACTCATGAGAAAGTAATCATTGGTGAAATTTGTAATGGAATTGCATTAGCATTCTATACAGGAGCCTTTGAATCGTGGCTTTTTTCTCTAGTTTCTCAAAAAGACGCTCTCAACATGCATACCCATTTAGCTCAATCTCGAGAAATATCTTACCTTGCAATTGTTCTGGGAGGTTTAGTAGGCACGTTTATTAGTGGGCATATTTTTTCCTCTTCGATGTTTATCATGGGAATATCATTGATTATATTCTTAACTATAAAAAAAGGAGAAGTAAAGGAGTTAAATCACTCAGAAAGAAACGCGAACTTTTTCATTTCTGCCTTTCAGTGCCTTACGTTTAAAAAATTTGGCATCTTTCTTTTGATATCTTCTTTTTTAATAGGTGGGGGTATGCAATTAATTTTTCAGTTTTGGCAACCATTTTTTTATAAATTTTCTATTTTAGATGGTTCAAAACAATCTCTTGGGTTGATTTTTATCGCCTTTATGTTAACTCAATATTTTACTTCTAAATTCATTAGAAAATATGTTTTAAAAAGGACGGAACAAATGATTTATTTAACGGGTATATGTTGGGCTTTAGCTGCTATATTGCTTTTAAACACAATTTCAACTTCGAATATTTTTTCAGCTATCACGAGTTTTTGTCTGTTTTTTGGAATGACTGCCGCTGCTTCAAATTTACTGATGGCTCAGCTAGCCGAAGTAGTTGAAATCAAACTACAATCTACAGCCATTAGTATTTTAGATCTTCTTGGAAAAAGTCTAGGAAGTTGTCTTCTATTTTTTGGAGATGGCATTATAACTCCTCTTCAGTATAGTTTTGGATGGCCAATCCTAATTTTTATCTTTTGTCCTCTTTCATTATGGTCTATTGTTCAAAGGAAAAAATTATGTATTCAAATGAGCTAGAATTAAGTTGTCGTATAGGCAAAAAAAAGAATGTGGAGGCTTTTTTTGATGGAGAAGGCGAAATTTTCAGAAACCTTACGAATCTTTCGGATGACTTCATTTCTATAATAGGAAGAGAAGAAGAAATTCAATGGATGTGTCAACGATTATTGTGCAGATTTAAGCCAAATATTCTACTTGTAGGTGAGTCAGGCGTTGGAAAAACTGCATTAGTTGAAGGCTTGGCTAAATTTGCAAAACAATCTAATAACGATAAAGTTAATAATCTTCAATTCATAGAATTTAGTGCAGGATCGTTAATAGCTGGAACCTCTTATAGAGGAGATTTTGAAAAAAAAATTATTAATCTGATGAATCATCTAGCTATTAATAAAACACACGTTATCTTTATTGACGAAGCTCATGCTTTATCTATGACCGGGGATGTTCACGGAGGAGGCGTTGACGCCTTAAATTTACTAAAACCTTTTCTAACATCCGGAATCATAAAATGTATTTTAGCCACAACACCCAAGGAGCTGCGTTCCTTAGCTTCAGATAAAGCCTTTATGCGTCGTTTTGGTGTACTTGAACTACAGTCTTTAACAAAGCAAAACATGTGTGACGCTTTAAGAAAAAAAGGTAATTATTTAAGCAAAATACATGAAGTAGAAATTAAGGATATATTTTATTTGTTTGTTGAAGAAAATTATATTAACTGTAACTTTGGATTAGATTCAGCACTTGATTTCATTGATGAAGTATTGGCGGCTTTGGCATTTGACAAAACTCAAAATATTTATCAATTAATGCAAACCAGTTACACAAAATTTTTAAATACACAGAGATTTTTAAATGAACTTGAACTTAGACTGTAAACCTGTAATTAAAAGATCTAATTCCGCTTCCTTAACTCAAGATGGAAAGATTATAATAGGAGTCGTTCCTGAATCCAGTATCGAACTTGAGATAAAGGAAGAGTGGATATCTAATTTAATCTGTCTCTTAGATGGAAATAGAAGTATATTAGACATCACTAAATCCTTAAATCATCAAGGATATTCTGTTCAAACAGACGACGTAATTGAAATTTTAGAAAGTCTTTTAGAAGCCAATGTTTTAGAGGATATTGAAGAATATCAACGTAGCCTGAAAGAAGAAAATATAAGTTTGCATGATGCCACTCGTTATGATCGTCAAATACTCCTTTTTCAAGCACAACTTGGAGAATATAAGGATGCTTTTAAAGCTCAAAATAAAATTAAACATGCACGAATTGGGCTTGTAGGCTTAGGGGGGATAGGTAGTTATGCGTTTTACGCACTAGCCGCAATGGGATTTGGTTTTATTCGCGCTATTGACTTCGATCACATTGAACTGTCAAACCTTTCGCGTCAAATTCTTTATTCAGAAAATGATATTGGACGACTAAAGATAGATATTGCAAGAGAAAAATCTAAAGCAATAAATTCTCACGTTACCTATGAATTTTTAAATCTTAAAATTTCAAATGTTGAAGATGCTATTAAAGCAATCCAAAATCTTGACATTGCCATTATAGCAGCCGACATACCAAGAGGAAAAATTTGGCAAATTTTTAGCGAGGCAAGTTTTAAAACTAAAATTCCAATTTTATTTTTAGGATCTGCGCAAACTTGGATTTGCTGTGGTCCATTAATCGTCCCGGGAGTTACTCCATGTTATGATTGTTCTTCACCGGAAGCTGTATCGGCTGATCATCCTGTTGCTCAATTCCTCAGAGATAGGTATACAACTACATTAATTGATCCATACAATTCAATTGGTGCTTCTCTAGGTGTTTTGGAAGCCGTAAAATTTATTACTAACTTTCAAGATTGCAAAATAATCGGTAAGCGCTTGCTGATTGATTTAGGAACCTATGAAACATTTTTAGTATCTGGTGAATCAAAAAAAGAATGCCATATTTGCGGATGTAAAAAATAATTATGAAAACAAACTCCCCACCCCTGACCGAGATTCTATATAATGACGGAAGTATTTTTCTGTTGATAAGACCTTTACGAAAAGAAGATGCTGCGACATTAAACACTGCTGTGCATGAAAGTATTGATAACCTCTTACCATTTATGGATTGGGCTCATGGTGAATTGAATGAAGAAAGTCAACTCTATAGAATTTCAGATTCCCAACAAAATTATTTGAAAGGCTTAGAATATGATTTTGCAGTATTTGATAAATCAGGTGATTTTTTACTATCAGCAAGTTGGCATCCTTCTAAGACTAGAAATAAAAAATGTTTTGAAATTGGTTACTGGACACACGTCAAGCACTGCAATAAAGGGCTTGCAACTCTTGTAACTAAAATTCTAACTTTTACTGCTTTTGAGTTTATGGAATGTGATCGAGTAGAGATCGGCTGTAATAAAGCAAATGCTGCGAGTAAGAAAGTAATAGAGAAGTGCGATTTTATATTCGAAGGAGAAATTCGAAATTATTTTTCCAAACCAGCAGAAAAAATGTTAAAAAATAATTATTGTTCAGAAAGAACATATCTCTTATTCGGGTTAACACGTGATGATTTGTTGGATATTCCGTGGTATCTGAAAATTAAAAAATATGTAAAAATTTCCTAACACTATGGGTCATCCCGTATGAAAACTCGCTCGCTAAACGCAGAGAATTCTAATTTTAATATTGTAAAAAATTAAACATGGATGGCTTGGCCGAGGGCATGGGCGGCGGCTTCTTTGATGGCTTCGGATAGGGTGGGATGGGCAAAGGGTGTGTTGGCGAGCTGGGCGATGGTGAGGCCTGCTTCGATGGCTAGGGCGCCGACGGCAATAAGCTCAGAAGCATTAGCTCCTATGATGTGCATACCGATTAATCTTCCGCTCTTTTTGTCTCCAACGATTTTGACATAGCCCTCCGTGGCGTTTACGCAGCGAGCGCGGGCATTTCCGAGAAAGGGAATCTGAGCGCTGATGGTTTCAATTCCATTGGATTTGGCAAATTGATCGGTGAGTCCGACTGAAGCGACCTCTGGAGAGGTGTAAATAACACTGGGGATGGCCAGGTAATTGATTTTGCCCGGTTTTCCGGCCAGGTGATTAGCAAGCACCACTCCCTCTTCGGAAGCTCTGTGGGCTAGTCCTGGGCCTGCAATGACATCTCCAATGGCGTAAATATTTTTTTGAGTGGTTTGGAAGGCGTCGTCGACCTGTATGAGTCCTTTTTGGTCTAAAGTGACTCCGATCTTTTCTAGATTTAATCCTTTGGTATAGGGCCTTCGTCCTACGCAGACAAGGACAGCATCGGCTTCAAATTTGAGGGTTTTGTTCTCTTTTTCAACTTCGATCGTTAACTGACTACTATTTTTTTGAATGGCTTTTACTTTGGCTTCGAGATGGAATTCTAATCCTTGCTTCTTAAGTGATTGAAAGAGTGTTTTGGCTAAAAGAGGATCTACGCCGGGACAAATGTGATCGAGCATCTCAACAATGGTGACTTTGGAGCCTAGCCGTTGATAAACGGAGGCGATTTCTACGCCAATGATCCCTCCTCCAACGACAAGAAAATTCTTGGGTATTTGTGTGAGCTCTAGCGCTCCAGTTGAAGAGACAATAGCCTTTTCGTCAAAGGGTGCAAAGGGAAGTGGAATAGGCTCTGAGCCAGTTGCAATAATGATTTTATCGGCATGAATTTGGGCTGTAGACCCATCCGATTTTGTGACAGTAATATCTGTAGGGCTACTAAAGGATGCGCTGCCTTCTACTCTGTCAATTCCATGCTTTTTAAAGAGATTGGCCACCAATGTGACTAAATCAAAGACAACTTTATCTTTTTCGGCCATCACTTTGGTAAAGTCTAAGGGAATGGTAAAGTGTTCTGAAACGTGGAGTAATCTTTTAGATGGGATGCAACCGACATTGAGGCAACTGCCGCCTAGCGTAGCGCGCTTATCGATACAGACTGTTTTAAAGCCTAATTGAGCGCATCGAATAGCTGCTACATAACCACCCGGCCCTCCTCCTATCACTGCGACATGGTACTGACTTGCGCTCATGTTAGACCTGTAGTAGGATCCGTGAGGGATTTTCGATCATATTTTTGATATGCACCAGAAATTGGACAGCCTCTTTTCCATCGACTAGGCGGTGATCATAGCTCAGAGCCAGGTACATCATGGGTCGAATAACGACTTGATCATCCATAGCAATTGGCCGTTTTTGGATTTTATGCATGCCTAAGATGGCGACTTGGGGTGGATTTAAAATAGGAGTTGATAAAAGGGATCCAAAAGTGCCTCCATTGGTGATGGTAAATCCCCCGCCCTGTAGGTCATCGATAGCGATGGTGCCTTCGCGTGCCTTCTGAGAGAATTCGACTAATTGAGCTTCGATTTCTGCCATCGAGTGTTTATCACAATCGCGGATGACAGGCACTAAAAGTCCTCGATCGGTGCTTACGGCTATGCCTAGATCGTAATAATTGCGTTGAACAATCTCTTCTCCATCCAGATAGCTATTAACTATGGGAAAAGCTTTGAGCGCCGAGACTGCCGCGTCGACAAAAAATGACATGAGTCCAAGTTTAACACCATGCTTTTTGGTAAATTCTTCTTGGAATGTGGTGCGTAAGTGCATGACTTCGGACATGTCTACCTCATTGAAGGTAGTGAGCATGGCCGATTCATTCTGCGCTTTGACGAGGCGTTTAGCAATAACCTGGCGGATAGAGGGGATTCTGCGTCTGGTTTCGCGCTCACCAGAAGTAGGTGCTGGAGCTTTGGGAGAGGGCTTAGGAGTCTGAGCGGGTTTTGTGGAAGGAGTGCCTTTCAGTTCTTTGACAAACTCTTCTTCAGTAAAGCGGATTGATTTGGATTCTTGAGTCTGTTTAGGTGGCTGTGGTGGCTTTTTCTCTTCCGCAGGCTTAGGAGCAGGTTCTGGAGTTTTTTCTTTTTCTTTTTCTTTAGGTGGTGTTGCCGCTGCTGTAGCTTCTGTTTCTATGTACCCAATAGTTGCATCTATATTGACTTTATCGCCCTCTTTTACCGAGAGGGTTAGGACCCCTTTTTTGGGTGCGTAGAGGACCTGATTGACCTTATCGGTCTCGAGTTCCAGAATTTCGTCATCGAGCTGGACCCCTGTTCCACTTTGTTTGAAGATGGTCCCTATGGTCGCTTCACTGATAGACTCACCCATACGGGGTACTTTGATATCAACTTTCATTTTTAAATTCCTGAATAAGTTCACTTATAAAGGCGTCTTGCTGGATTTTATGTAGGGCATGCGAGCCTGCTGCTGAAGAGGCAGAGCGTTCTCTTCCGATATACTTGAGTGTGACATTTTTAGGGAGTAGAGCTGGAAATTGCGAGTGGATAAAGTCCCATGCGCCCATATTGGCAGGTTCTTCTTGTACCCAGAGACAAGTTTTAAGGTCTGCATGCTTGCTCATCATTTTTTTAATTTCTTCGCTGTTTAGAGGATAGAGCTGCTCGATGCGCACGATAGCAGCCGAAAGCTGTTCCTTTTCTAACACTGAGATGATGTCGTAGTAAACCCTACCGGCACAAAAAAGGAGTTTTGTGACTTTACCTTGGGGTATGGGGTCCTCGATGATAAACTGAAATTTCCCTTCCAGAAATTCTTGGAGAGAGCTTTGACATTTTGGATAGCGCAACAACCCCTTAGGCGTAAAAACAACCAAGGGCTTGAAGGCCTCAGAGTGTACTTGACGCCTCAGCAGATGAAAATGCTGTGCGGGTGTTGTGGGGTATACAATCTGCCAGTTATCATTTCCGGAGAGATTCAAAAAGCGTTCTATGCGTCCCGAAGAGTGCTCAGAGCCTTGACCTTCATACCCATGCGGTAAAAAGAGCGTGATAGGCGCCTTTTGGCCCCACTTCTGCTCAGCAGTGGCAATAAACTGGTCGATGATCACCTGCGCTCCATTCGCAAAGTCGCCAAACTGTGCTTCCCAGATAGTCAGCGCTTCAGGATGTCCAATGCTATATCCATAATCGAAGCCGAGCACTCCATATTCTGAGAGTGGAGAGTTATAAATTTCGAATAATCCTTGCTCTTTTTTGATATTCTGCAGAGGAATATAGACCTTGTTTTCTTGCTCCTGATCTACCAGGGTAGCATGCCGATGGCTGAATGTTCCTCGACATACATCTTGTCCCGAAAAACGTACGTGAGTGCCTTCATTGAGCAGAGAGGCATAGGCCAATATTTCAGCGGTTCCCCAATCAATAGCTTTCTTGTCTTTGGGAGAGGCTAAGGCCTTTTTACGCTCTTCATGCAGATGGACCAGCTTTCGGTGTGCTTTAAACTCGCTAGGAATGTCTGTGATTCGTTCAGCTAGAAACCATAGGGTGTTTTCTGGCACATTTGTAGCAACCGCCTTAAATGGATCGTACGGAATAGATACATTTTTTGATGGAGCCTTCTCATCAGTTCCAGAATCGGCTTTAATCGCTTCATGCGCACTGTGAAGAGCTTGAGTAAATTCACTTTCTAGTGACTCTACAACACGCTTTTCGACAATCCCCTGCTCAATAAGATAATCGCGGTAAAGCTCTCGGATCGGCCTCTTCGAAGCAATGAGTTTATATTCTGTAGGCTGCGTAAAGGCAGGTTCATCCGATTCATTATGGCCGTACTTACGGTAGCAGTTTAGGTCGATGAAGACATCGCATTTAAATTTTTGTCGAATTTCCATCGCTAAAATGATGGCATAAACGCACACCTCAGGCTCTTCAGCATTCACATGAAAGACCGGTGCACCAAATGCATGAGCGATATCGGTGCAATAAGGTGTAGAGCGCAAGTCTCTAGGAAGTGTTGTAAAGCCGATCTGATTATTGATCACGATGTGGATAGTACCGCCTGTGGCATACCCTTCCAAACGCGAAAGTTGCAGAGTTTCGTAGACTACCCCTTGCCCAGAGATCGCAGCGTCGCCATGAATCAATACAGGCACTATCTCTCGTGTAGATTTTTCTCCCTGCGTCTGTTTGGCCCTAGCAATACCCTCTACAACAGGATCAACGGCTTCAAGATGGCTAGGGTTGGGAATTAAAATAATATTTACTTCTTTTCCCGATACCGTCTTGACAAGTGAAGAGAACCCCTTATGGTACTTTACATCGCCGCTACCCTCAAAAGATTCCGGAATATAATTATCCTCGAACTCCGAGAAGATCATCGAGTAAGATTTATTTAAAATGCTTGCCAGGACATTCAAGCGTCCACGATGGGCCATCCCTATCAAAAACTCTTCAACACCCAGTTCAACACCCGCTTCAAGCAGGACAGCCAACATTGGAATAAGAGTCTCCCCACCTTCCAATGAAAAACGTTTTTGACCCGTATATTTTGTATGCAAAAAGTTTTCGAAAAGCTCCGATTTATTTAAGAATTCCAAAATGAGTTTTTTCTGCTCGATGGACAAGTGACTCTTTTGCTGCGGATTCTCAAATTTTTGCTGTATCCAGATCTCTAACTCAGGATTTTGTATGCCAATGTACTCTAGCCCAATTTTTCCACAGTAGATCGTGCGCAAAGTCTGAACAATCTCTAAAAGAGGCGCCTTCTCTTCCTGCAGCAAACCACAGGTAGGAAAATGAGTAGACAAATCTTGTTTTGTAAAGCCCGCCGCCTCAATGCTTAGATTCCAATGCCCTTCGGGAGAATGCGTAGCGATAGGATTGATCTGCGCATCCAAGTGACCATATTTGCGGTATGCTTCAATGAGATTAAAAATACGGAAATCTGTGCTGCCTACAAACTCTAACTTGGGATAGTAGAGAACAGAACTTGGCTGAGCCTTCTCCTCCGAAACAGCGATCTTAGGCTCTTCGATGGTAATTTCCGGCTTAGCGTGAAGCTCCTGCAAGGCCAGTACCAAATCCTCGGGAAGACTAGTCGGATCCTGCGCATAGCGCTCCTCTAGATCTGTAAAATAGGCTGGGTTCGCTGCAGCAGCATGTAACAACCGTTCCCGTGAAGACATCGTTACCCTCAATCAAAAGATTACTTTATCTTAAGTCTTAAAAAAATTAAACGCAAAGGGGCAAAGATACAATAAAAAATTTTAATAAACTTAACATAAAATTAATATTTATGAATTATAATTATAGAAAAAGCTAGTTAGGAGAATTAAAGAGATGTCAAGTGAATCAACTATACCTTATCTTGCGCCTAATTCTGAAGATAGAACAACCTTTGCTCGAGATGCATTTGAACCGAATAAACATGTAGAAAGTTTCGTTAATCTTAGAAATTATTTTACTCTGGGAAGGAATTGGACTTACATTAGAGATAAAGAAGGCCAAGTCAATGTAGAAAGAGAGAGTGTGTTTTCAGCTGGAATGAGGATTTTTTCTTTCCTTACTGTAATTGCTCCACTTGTACAAGCCTTTAGGCTGCAAAATGAGTTTTTGCAAGCAAAAGAGACAATCGAAAAGCGCGAAAAATACTGGTTAAATGTTTTAGAAGGAGTCAAAGGCGTTAAAGATTATGAAACTAAACGTGTTCTCGATCAATCTATCGTAATTGCTTATTTACTTAGCGAATCGCCTCTTGGTCCAGTTGATTTTGAATATATTTATCCAATGAGTGTTTCTAATACAAAAAGCATAAATCACTTTTGTTCTGATGGAATGTGCGGTGTTACGCAAAAAGAGATTAAAACCGTACATTTTGAAGGAAAAGAGCGCCAAGTTCCTAACCGTGTTCCCGAGAAATATAAAAAAGAAAAAACACTCTTTTTTGGGATTCAGACAGAAAAAATGGATAAGACTCTGCTAGATCCACGTGGCCTTGATCAAGATGGACAACTTATAGGTTATAAAGTCTTGTGGGTACCTTATCATGATTGGGAAGGTAACAGGTTACCCCTTAATCTAATTAATGAACTTGCTTCTCATCAATTGCCGGGCTTTCAATTCGAAACCTGGAATAGTCCTAAGTCTTAAATACTAAATTAAACGCAAAGCCGCAAAGGCGCAAAGATTCAAAAAATCTTTGCGCCTTTGCGGCTTTGCGTTTAATTTCTTTTTAATCCGTGGAAGTAACTAATTTCTTATCGCTGTAGTATTGCCAAGATTTTTTGATGACGCCCCAGATAATCACCAGTAGTAATAACGGGTAACAAATCTGCAACGCTGGAGATGTTACCGCTGTAATTCCTTCTAGCCCTGTAATAGACATAAAGTAGCTGCCCACAAGGGTAATACCAAGGCTAACGCCATACATCTTCTTAGAACCAAAAATCGAATCCGTTAAAAATTCTGTAAACACAGCCACAAGTGCAACCGAAGTCGTAAAGCAGGCCAAGAAGATAGCCAAAGCGGCCACAATTCCCAGATTCTGCCCCAAAGTAATTTTTGCAAGCTGAGCCAGCATCTGCTCCTTTGGTATATTCACTAATTCCGCGCTATGGACTGCTGCAGAATAGAGTAATGCAGCATAGACGGCAGCTAAAACAACAGCTGCGATCATGCCTGCCTGAAACGTCAATTTTAAATTTGAAGAGAGATTTCCACCCTGCTTTTGTAAAATTCCAATCACCGATGCGGAGAAAAAGAACGATGCAATGAGGTCCATCGTATTATAACCCTCCACAAGGCTCTGTGACAGCAGGCCTAAAGAATCCGATCCCGAACTAAATGATGAATCAACAGAGAAACTGGCAACAAATACTAAGGTCAGACAAATGAGTAATGCAGGAGTTAGGTACGAGCCAAGGATCTTTAACATACCTCCCCTGCGCAATACGATTAAGCAGGTGGCGATGCTATAGAGGGCTCCGTAAACCCAAGGTGATCCGACATGCAGATAAGTTCCTAAACTTGCAAAGCTTAGCGAGATACAGCGGGGCCCAGACCCCAAAGGAATCCAAACTAAAAGTAAAATAAATGTTAACAGAAATCCCCAAGGACGCCCCAGGAGATCAAAAAATTTACGGTATTGCCCCTCATACATCACCATCGCCATCACTCCTAAAACAGGAAGGCATACAGCTGTCAGAAGAAATCCCATTAAGGCAATGTACCAATCCCCCTGAGCCATAGAGCCCAAAAAAAGAGGAAATATCAAGTTACCCGAACCAAAGAACATCGAAAAAAGTGCCAGTCCGAGAACGATCTGAGAAGGTCTAGAATTTTTGTCCATTTTATAAATCCATAGTTAAAATTAATTATAATGCTTTTTAAACGCTAAAAATGTGGGAAAAGATAGAGATAACCCTAACGGGTTGTGGAAAAAATAGAAATTGAGCGAGCTACATTACAACAAAATTTTTCTAGGACAATGGAAAACACGGTTATGCTCCTTTAAGCATTTCTTTGAAATTGTACTAAATGACACCATTGTTGTCAAATTTTGCGCGGGCGCTCTAAAGATTCTTTAGAGCCCAAAAAATTTAACCGCTTAATAATACCAAATTCTAAACCCAAAGCTGCTCCTCTTATAATACCATATCCTAGCACGGAAATTTTAAGCGCTGAGATTGCAACAGGTGCCAAGGGTAAATAATTTAATGCGACTAGAGTAAAAATGACTGCTATGGCTACACGACCCGCCTTGTAAGCTAGTTTTTTAGAAATCCGGCTAGTGCAGTTGTCTGCAGATTGTTGGACCTCTTTAAAAGCTTCCTTATTGCAATAAGCCTTTAACATTCCCAAAGAATTAATAACATGTGCCGATAAAAAAAAGTCTATATCAATAAATAGACTGAAAAAGTTGATTTTTGAATAATACTTTTTCCCTTGTCGCGAAGATGGATATGTATCAGATATCGCTACCTTTCCTTCTTTTGTAAAGTAAAGATCATTATAGCTTAATTTTTCATAACCAAGAGTAGTAAGGTACGCTAAACCATTTGCTTGATTAACAGTTAGTTCTCTTTGAGGATTTCCTTGAGATAATTTGAGCATTTGCATTGTAAGTTCTTTACCATCAGGTGCTTTTTTAAACTTGTCTCCTACTTTATCAGAGAACGGTTTTGCAACTTCATCAGATACATTTAATTTTTGGGTGACTGTATAAAACTTTTTTTTACTCTCATTCCAATAAAGGTAGCTTTTTGCGACTTCAAACTCATTGCCATAATTATTATTTTTGAGAAATTCTTCAAATTTCTTTGCCTTGCGAACGCGATAGAGTTCAGAATTTGAAGTATCTTTTGGATCTGTACTACCTATAATCCATTCTCCAGCATCATACGTAGGCGAGTTCATATTATTAAGAAGATTATCAAAAGAGTCAATTTTGGTTTTAAGGTCTTTTTCGGGGCATTTTTCATGACCAAGCAAGAAGGGATGAAATTTGGCTGGAATGGTATCTAAATTTAACATTATCAAGCTCCTATATTTTTATAGAAAAAGAATATCAAATAACATACTTCAATTCAAGAAAAAATCATAAATTTGCATCATCAAGTGATTAATTAAAATTAATATAGAATTAACTTTATGATGTTATAATAAAATAAAAACTAGGATTAGAATGGTATTTAATACTAGAAATTTTCATTTTAGTGAGTACAATAGTTTTGTAGAGCGAAACCATTCGTCATTATTTGAGAGTATTAAAACGAATATATGCCGATTTAAAAAATACTATAGCTCGGGAGAATATATTACTAATGATAAAATTTTTAATAACTTCAAATTTTGTATTGATAAATTAAATGAGCCGGAGGAGGCAAAATTAAGGAAGTCCTGGATTCTTTCAGCCTGTCACATGCTTAGGGATGCAAAACTTACCCGTGAGCAGTCGATAGTTTTATTTAACTATTCGAAAGAACTCTCTGATAATGATTTGCCTGTAGCAGATCAAGAAAAATCATTTGATCTATTAACTCATTACAGAGCTATTTATGTCCCTGGGGATGGCAGCTGCTTATTTCATTCTATTGCACATCAGGTTTATGCTAGACAGGTAGCTCTCCTTGGAACAGTTACTGTGGCACATTACGTTAGAGATGAGATTGCAGATCAGTTAGTAAAAAATATGGAGAAATACAAAGAAAAAAATCTTATTTTAGGTGATTTTGATGCGTATGTTAGTGATATACGTAAGACTCGCTTTTGGGGTGGTGTACCAGAATGCTATGCTGCATCCGATCTTTACGGTGTTCCAGTCCATGTGTTTACTCAATATGATAAGCATTTTGGGGAAGTGCTTGATGTTGATGGAAGAGCCTTACCTAGTGAAAGATATGGAAGTCTAATTAATGAACCCCCTATTCGCTTGTATTATCATAAAAGCCATTGGATGCCCATAGGGCTTCGAGACATTGAGTAGATTTTTATTGCGCTAAAGTTTCTTTGGAACCCAAAAAACGTAAAAGCTTAATAATACCAAATTCAAAACCCAAAGCTGCTCCTCTTATAATACCATATCCTAGCACGGAAATTTTAAGCGCTGAGATTGCAACAGGTGCCAAGGGTAAATAATTTAATGCGACTAGAGTAAAAATGACTGCTA
>Ga0207072_1080_pt1 | contig 23417 bp, 23 predicted proteins | sample Alteio_BWMinHeat_68_FD_153570 | JGI IMG/M metagenome (GOLD analysis project Ga0207072, IMG submission 153570) | Enriched cells from forest soil in Barre Woods Harvard Forest LTER site, Petersham, Massachusetts, United States -... | ecosystem: Environmental > Terrestrial > Soil > Temperate forest >... | reverse complement strand
TGGTTATACGCTAAATAACACGCCGTGGCAATCAATAATCCCCCCATCGTGCCATTAAAGAGGCGCAAGCGGAGCGGAGTATTCAAGTAGGTCGACACCCGATCGCCCAGAATCGCCCAAGCGGCGAGCGAGGCGTAGCAAACCAAGAAGTAAATGCCCGTAAACGTGAGAAAAGGCCCATAGCTTTCTACACTCGAAAAGAACGAAACTCCAGAAACGCACGCAATCCATGCTTTTGGGTTGAGCCATTGCAACAAAAAGCCCTCGTAGAATTTGGGGACATCTGTTTGCTTCACTTCCATTTCAGGTTTCGAAGAGGCGATCTTGTAGCCCATGTAAACGATGAAGAGTGAACCCCCAACGGCCAGGTAGGTGAGAAAAGCAGGGTAGGTTTGGATCATCTGGAAAAAGCCAAGACCAATGAACAAGAGCAGCAAGGTAAATCCCACTGTGGCACCCGAGACGTACGGAATCGTGCGTCTGATCCCATAGTTGATCCCCGACGACAGGATGATCATGTTGACAGGGCCAGGTGAGATGGACATGGCCAGTGAGAATGAAAACATCGCGAGTAGTAGTGCCATTTGATTGATCCTCCTTTCTGGGTAGAAATTATAACTTGAAATTAATTAAAAAACCAGTAAAAAGTACCGAATAACAGGGAAAAGGGTGATGAGAAAATTTTTTAATCGCTTCTTGAAATGGTCGTGCCGCATGGCGGGAAACCCTCTTTCGTTTGCTGTGGCACTCTTGATTTTGGCAGCCTGGGCCATTGGAGGATTGCTCTTTGGTTTTACCGATACGTGGTTGCTGATCATCAATACAGTAGCAACAATCAACGCTGCGTTGATGGTGTTTATCATTCAAAATACGCAAAACCGGGAAAGCAAGGCGCTTCATTTGAAAATCGATCAACTGCTTCTTTCGCTCAAGGAAACGGAGTTCGAACTCATCGCCATTGAAGAGATGGAAGAGGAAGAGCTCGATGCCATTCGGGAACAGCTGAGCCAGCGCAAAAAACACTAACCCATCATTCATATGTACTAACAGGATGAGCAGGATCGCAAGCGGCAAGATAGACAGGATGGGATGTTTTGAATCTTGCTTATCCTGCCCGCGATCGTGCCGATCCTGTTCCCATTTCATCCCTAGAGGACATCTTTGAGAGCCGCCACGACCCTTTCGACATCGGCTTCCTCAAGAGCGTAGTACAGGGGGAGCGTGAGCGCTTGCGAGTAGTAGAGCTCTGTCTTGGGGAAATAGGTCGTGAGGTCTCCCATTTGAGCAACAAAGGTGGGATGCCGATAGACAGGGATATAGTGAACTTGTGTTGTGATTCCTTGGTCCAAAAGTCGTTGCATTACATCTGCTCGGTTTTTCTTCAAGTGTTCAAAATCGATCGACACGACGCAGAGGTGAGGCGCAATCGCGGGATTGTTGGCAGGGGTGAGCAGTTTGACGTGCTCGAGCGGCTCAAGCAGTGTCGCGTAGGTGTTCAGCAGAGATTGTCTTTTTAGGATGAATTGGTCGATCCGCTTCATTTGGCTCAAGCCAAGTGCGGCTTGCAGTTCCGTAAAATTGAAATTCCCTGAGAGCTCGACCACTTCATAAAGCCAGGGGGTGGCCTCTCCCTTCAGCTTTTTTGGATCTCTTTCCATCCCATTATTTCGATAGAGGCAGAGTCTGTGGTACAGAGCGGGATCGTTAGTAAGAGCCATTCCCCCTTCGCCAGTTGTGATCGTTTTTGCCGGGTGAAAGCTAAAAATGGTGATAGCGCTATGTTCGCAACAGCCAACCTTTTTCCCATTGGGATAAAGTGAGCCGATCGCGTGGGCCGCATCTTCGATGATGAGCGTATCTGGGTTTTTGATTTGAGCTTCGATTGCCGCGACATCGACAGGGTTGCCCGTAAAGTGCACAGGGGCGACGATCGTTTTGCCGCGAGAGGTGGGGTGGTCGAGATTGTCTGTGACCTGCTCAAGGTCCATATTGCCCGTTGCTGGATCGGTATCGATAAAAACAGGGGTGGCGGAACGCTGCACCGCAGCGCCAACAGTGGCAACAAATGTATTCGGAGTGGAAAGGACGCGGTCGAATGGGCCAGCATCGACAGCGGCATAGGCGGCCATCAGTGCAGATGTTCCGCTGTTGAACGCCACTGCATATGTGGCGCCGCAGTAGTCGGCGATGCATTTTTCAAACTCTTTGACGAGGGAACCGCGCGTGATGGCGGGTTGCTGGAGCGCGCGACTGACCGCGTCGACGTCTTCGGTTGAAATGTGTTGTTGCGCATAAGGGAGAAGTTTCATGGAAAATCCTTTGGGTATGTGATACAGTATGTGCGGTAAAATTGCAAATGACTGGTTTGCTCTCTGATTATCAACCGTTTGCCAACAATTGTTGGATGGGTCAGATTATTTGCTTGCAGGCTATATGTTCAAATGCTAGATTCTCGACACGTAACAGCCCCACACTATATTGTGGAAACGTTGTTCATAACTTTTTAACGTATGATTGTGAGCCCCTTTTTTGGGTTTAAATCCTACAAAAAAAGCGGCGGATTCGGCAAAAATAATTGTGAAGTTGGTGTGCCTGACACAACTTCACCTTATCAATAAGGAACGAAACTATGTTGGCTTGTGATACATGTGATGCGTGGGTTCAATTTTTACAATACGCTCAAGCGCGCACCTCTGCCACTGCATTTGGTAATTGGCTTGCGCCTATTGTCGTTCTTGAATCCTCTGCTGATGAAATCAGATTGGAAGTCCCGAATGTATTCGTGCAAGAATACCTGATGACCAATTACAAAAAGGACTTATGTGCCTTTCTTCCCGTGACTGCGGAAGGGGAACCGGCGGTTAAATTTGTGGTAAGCTCCCTCAGAAAATCGGTCGATATTCAGCCCATTCCCGTACCGGCAAAAGAGACAGAGGGGGTCATTCCTCATCCTAATCTTCCTAAGCTCAACCCCAACTACCGGTTCGACACGTTTATTGAAGGCCCGACCAATCAATTCGTCAAATCGGCAGCGATGGGCGTTGCGGCGCGGCCAGGCCAGTCGTACAATCCTCTCTTTATCCATGGGGGGGTAGGGCTGGGCAAAACCCACATTCTCCACAGCATTGGCCAACATATCGGAGCAACGCATAAGAAATTGCGTGTGCAGTGTATCACGACGGAGGCATTCATCAACGAACTGGTTGATAGTTTGCGCACCAAGTCGGTCGATCGGATGAAGCGCTTTTATCGTGCCGATGTCGATGTCCTTCTGGTCGACGATTTTCAGTTTTTGCAAAATCGTCTCAATTTTGAAGAGGAGTTGTGCAATACCTTCGAGACGTTGATCAACCAAAATAAACAGATCGTCGTCACAAGCGATAAACCCCCTTCCCAGTTGAAGTTATCCGAGCGCCTGATTGCGAGGATGGAGTGGGGTCTTGTTGCCCATGTCGGCGTGCCAGAGCTCGAAACGCGCGTCGCCATTTTACAACACAAAGCGCAACAAAAAGGGTTGGACATTCCCCACAACGTCGCGTTTTTTATCGCTGAGCACGTCCACAATAACATCCGGCAGTTGGAAGGGGCCGTCAATCGACTCAGCGCGTATTGTCGCTTGATGGATTTGACCATCACAGAGGAGCTAGTTGAAAAAACGCTCAAGGAGATGATCCATCAACACCCAACGAGCAAGGTAACGGTCGACCAAATCTTAAAAGGTGTCGCTGCCGTCTTTCAGGTGAGAGTCACCGAAATCAAAGGAACGGCACGGACAAAAGAGATCGCCCTTTCCCGCCAAGTCGCAATGTATTTGGCGTGGAAGTGGATCAACGAGTCTCTCCAAATGCTCGGCGCCTCATTTGGCAAAACCCATTCGACCGTCTTACATGCGTGTAAAGCGATCGAAAAACGGATGGCAGAAGACGAGGTTCTCCGCCGCCAAATCCAGATGGTCGAGCGCAGCATCACCGCCGCCTAACAAGGTTTACCACTGAGCTCAGTGGGCTCAGTGGTAAAACTAACAGTTAAATGCGGGGGAGGTCGTGGGTGTTTTTCAGGCCGAAGTGTTCTAAAAATTCTTTCGTAATTGTGTAGAGGCTAGGGCGTCCGGCTGTTTCGAGCCGGCCCGTCACCTCGATGAGGCCGCGATCGAGGAGGGATTGAATGACTCCAGAACTGTCGACACCCCTGATGGCTTCGATCTGTTGCCGCGTAATGGGGTGTTTGTAGGCAATCACGGCAAGCACTTCAGTCGCCGCTTGCGACAGTTTATCTTCTCTCTGTTTGCCGTGTAGCTGTGAGAGAAAGTCGCTGTATTCTTCGCAGGTCTTGAGCATGTACCCTTGAGCAATCTCCTCCAACCGGAAGGCGCGCTGCTGCGATAAGTACTCTTGCTGCAGCTCCGCAATGAGATCGCGGAGTTGACGCGGTTTTAACACGTGAAACGTGTCCGTAATGGCATGGATTTTTGTAAATGGGATGGGCGCATTGCTTGAGAAAAGGAGCGCTTCGACGATCCGTTTGATGTGTTGCCGGATGAACCGCTCTTGCTGGAATTGCTGCTGAGAGCGGTTGAAAGCGCTTTGAAACCCGGGGAGTTCGAGTTGCGATGGCTTTTTAGGAATTGTTTCGTTTTCTGTTAGGTTGATTTCTTTGCTCATAGCGTTTGATAAAAAATTGTTCATTCTCACAACATACCACAAGTTTCCCAGTTTTGATGAGTTCTAGTAAAGCGAGAAATATCACGATCAGTTCTTCGCGGCACAGGCCCGCATGGAAGATGGCGTGGAACTCTTGTGAAGGCTCCTTTTCGAGGAGTGTCAGCAGGGCGTGGATCTTGTCTGAGACTTTCCACTCCTCTTCTTGGGGTAGGTGTAAGCTGGGTTTTGCTTTTGAAAGAATCTGTTGGAAAAGGCGCGCGAGATCTTCAAGGGAAAGGTGTTCGATTCCGTTTGTCGTTTCTGGAAGAGGCTCGGCGATTTCAATGCCTCGGGGATAGATACCAGACTGTTGTTGTTCGATGGTAGTGAGTTTTTGAGCGGCTTGTTTGAGTTGGTAGTAATCGATCAGGTAGTGGAGGATCGTTGCCGGGTCATCATTGATCAGCTGCTCTTCGCTCAACTCTTGTTGCGGCTTTGGAAGCAATTTCAAGCTTTTAAACCAGATTAGCGTCGCTGCTAAGGAGATGAAGTCAGCTCCCTTCTGGATCGCATCTTCCGTTTCGCTTTTGTTTAGCGCATGGCGGAATTGTTGGGGAATCAGCTTAAGGGGGAGATTTAAAATGTCCAGTTCTTCGCGAGACACGAGCTGCCACAATAAATCTAATGGACCTTTAAAATCGCCAATTGAAAACATACTTGTCTTTATCTTCTAGAAAAGGGTACACATGACATTATACTCAAAATGTCATTCGGAGTCACTATGTTCTTAGGGCGTTTTCTTGGCTGTGCACTATGCCTGTGCGTCGCTGTCTATGGCAATGACCACTCTCCTTTAAAAATTGACCAGATTCAAGAAATCATGCAACAAATTTTTAGTCAGCACGTCAGCAAAAAGGAGATCAGCACTGAGATCATTGAAGATTCTTTTATGGTCTACATCGACCAGTTTGATCCAGACCGGATCTATTTATTGCAAGAAGAGGTCAATCCTTTTTTGAAAATGAGTCATGGGGAGCTGACTGAGGCTGTTCATGAATATAAAAAAGACGATTTTTCTGACTACCATAACTTGGATCAACTGTTTCAAAAGAGCATTTTGCGTTCACGTGCGATCCGGGAAAAATTAGAGCAAAATCGCACTGCCCTTTTTGCCAAGAAGCCTGCAAACGCCTCTGATCAAGATCCCGATTGGAACGATCCCGATTTGAAAAGGGACTTTTCCAAAACCGAAGAAGAGCTAGCACAGCGCGTTGAGGAAGCGGTATTGGAATTTATCTCCGCTGAACGGCGCCGTTACGGAAAAGAGTATGTCGATTCAAGGGAGGCACAGACCCTTAAACTACTTGAAAAAGAGGTGCGCAGCAAAGAAGACCAGTATCTCTATGTCAAAGGAGACGGCTCTCCGATGAGTGCTCAAGAAAAGGAAAATTTATTTAGTCTGCATGTGTTGAAATCGCTGGCCAATAGCCTCGATGCCCACACAACAGTGATGGATCCCAAAGAGGCGTACGAGATGCGCGTCCGTTTAGAGCAGGAGATCCAAGGGATTGGGGTGCTGATTGTGCAGGGGAAAAAGGGGGATCTCATCATTGCAGAGGTGCTTCCTGGAGGGCCTGCAGCTAAGAGCGGCCTTGTACAGACCGACGACCGCTTGATCGAAGTAAATGGGGAATCTGTCGTTCACGAAAGTTCTGAAAAAGCGATGCAGCTCATCCGAGGAAAAAAGGGAACAAAAGTCGCTCTCACCCTACTCAGAAACAATGATGGAGGGGAAAAACAAATCAGTGTCGAGCTTGTAAGAGAGGACATTCCCATTAACGCAGATCGCGTGCAGGTGGCTTTGGAGAAGTTTGGAACAGGTGTGATCGGGCGGATCAAGCTCGATTCGTTTTATCAAAGCGATGCTGGTTATACGAGTGAAACCGATGTCCGAGATGCGATTAAAGAACTCGATAAGCAAGGGAATTTGCGTGGGTTGATTCTCGATTTGAGGGAGAATAGCGGAGGCTTTTTATCTCAAGCTGTGAAGGTCGCTGGCCTTTTTATCACCAATGGGGTGATTGTGATTTCCAAATACTTCAATGGCGACGAACACTTTTATCGCGATATGGACGGCAAAAAGGCGTACAGTGGACCGTTGATCATACTGACGTCGAAAGCAACAGCTTCTGCCGCGGAAATTGTCGCGCAAGCGTTGCAAGATTACGGCGTAGCCCTGATCGTGGGGGATGAGCAAACGTATGGGAAAGGGACGATTCAAAGTCAAACAGTGACGGGGGATGAGGGTGATGGGTCGACCTATTTTAAAGTCACTGTCGGGCAATATTACACCGTTTCGGGGAAGACTCCGCAACTTCACGGAGTCAAAGCGGATGTTGTCGTTCCCAGCATGTTTTTCCACGAGACCTTGGGAGAAGAACATCTCGATTTTCCATTGGCAGCCAACAGCATTCCAAGTGCTTTTAACGATAAATTGACCGATGTCTCTCCCGATTTAAAATCCTGGTACATGCACTATTACATCCCGACTTTGCAGAATCAGAAGATCATTTCAAAGGATCTCATCGAAACCCTGCAGAAAAATAGTGCCCAGCGCATTGCACAAAATAAGCGGTATCAAGACTTTATTAAAGGCAAACCCGTGCCTTTTGACGACCCTAGAAAGCCATCGGATATTTCCTCTTTGCCAGGCGATCTCCAAGCCGACGAAGCGATGAACGTCCTAAAAGACTTCATCGTCCTCGAGGGGAAAGAACACGGCAACTAATCTCCGGTGCTGAGACCTGAGGGGTCGAGGTTTGATATCCTTCAGCTGCTGAGGCCCGAAGGGCCAGTATAATACAGCCCAGGTCGGAGTGAGCGCTAGCGAACGAAGGCCTGGGTAAACACGCACCCAAGTGACGAGCCCTGTAAGGGCGGTATATCACCCCGTCAATATCAATTTAATCTCGCCATGTATGGAATAAAGGTTGCACGAAATCGCCTCTGTCGAGTATCTTCGTCTTCTCGTTTGGTTCTACGCACTTTTAAGGCCAGATAGCTCAGTCGGTAGAGCAGAGGACTGAAAATCCTTGTGTCGCTGGTTCGATTCCAGTTCTGGCCAAATTTCAATTGGACTGAAAGAAAGCCAAAGTCTTGGCTTTCGCCTGGAATCGAAGTGAAGCCCCTAGGGGCGAACCGGCGGGAAACCCGGATTCCAGTTCTGGCCAAATTTTAATTGGACTGAAAGAAAGCCAAAGTCTTGGCTTTCGTCTAATCGCTATCTTACTTGATGGTCTGTTTTTTCTCTTGTTTTAGGCGAATAAATTTCCTCAAGAAGCTCGATGATTTTATTGATATTAGTGTTTTTAAGTCCCAAACTTTTGCAATCGATAGATGAATCATTTTTGATGCTTGTAAGAAAGGAATGGAAATCCATTTGAATCGATGAGGGCAAATCGATTCGTTCATTGGGTGATAGCAATTGATGCAGGCGAATCACATCATTTCTGTGTTTGCGGATGTCTCGATCATCGATTCTTTCGCCACTCATTTTTCGATTCATTAGGTCGATGTAGGCTCGCGCTTTAATTGGGATCAGATGTGAAGCATTTAATAGCGTCAAACCATTTATCTTCACTTTACCAGAATGGATGAAATGGTAGTAATCTTCGTCGAGCAAAATTGCTGAAAGGCTGGCGATGGTTTCATCCATAGGAATAGGCGTGAGGTGTCCTTTCTTAGATAACTTGACGCCATCGGGGACTCGCGAAAAGAGCTCAAGCATGGCAGGATAATCGGCCTTGCTTGGCGATGAGAAACGATAGAAAATTTGTTTTGAAGTGCTTTGCTGCTTGTTTTCATATCCGCCATCTTCCACAAATTGCCAAAACGCTCTGACAAAATCTTCGTGAAGCGCCTCTACATATAAAACGATGTCCAAATCTTTTGTAGCACGAAAGTCAAGACCCGCTTCCTGCATGATTACAGTACAGGCTGTACCTCCAATAAGGACGTATTGGTTTGTATGAGAAGAAAAATGTTGTTTAAAGCGTTCAAGGCCGATTACCATTCCATTTTCTCCATCATTTTCTCGAGAGCAGCCTCAATCCTTTCGTTTTGGTTGATCTCTAAACTCAGATACAATGAGAATGGATCAACGCAGCCATTTTTTGCAAAAAGTTCGGGGTTATAATTCCAAATCTCCAACTCCAATGAAGCCTCGTCAGGCGTTGGGAGTTCCTCAACGTTTGATTGCTTGAATTCCTCCCACTGTTTTATCCCAATAGCGAAGACAGGCAGGGGGGGCGGAGTTAGCTGAGAAACATGGGAAAGAGCGCTTAGCCCTGCCGCTATTTTGAACGGAGCCGTCTTTAACCACATCCGCTTTCTGATAGGACTTCGTACTAGGTGTTTTATTTCTTCCCATAGAGCTTTCTTATTCGAAAAGGTCCAATAACGCTCACGCCCTGATTGATGAAATTCTCCCACTTCCGCCATGTGTAGCTCATGAAAAGCTCGAGTCATTGTCATGACCGTATAACCTAGCTTCTCTGCAAGTAAAGAGGGAGTTAACCTCTCATTGGTTTTGCATAGTAGTGCATAGAGGATTACTGCTTGTGTGCTTGGAGTAAAGGCTTCCCTTGTTTTGGCGTGGATTTTCTTGAAATATTCCCTGAAGTCAATTCCTACGTGAGGCAAATACATCTGATTGCCTGGAACAATAAATGGAACATGCTGTTCGATTAGACGTTTGCGATTATAAGACGAGATGACCGGCTGGACATAAATGATTGCACCTTCCCAGTGTTTTTGGATTTGTTCAGAATGTTTTCTAATGGTGCCAGGGGACGTATCCGCAGGTTCTTTAGGCGAGATCAATAGGCAATGCACGCCAAGGAGTTTAGCTTCGAAAAAATAATAGGCATCGATCAAAAAAATAGGCAGATGGCCTTTGTTTTTCCATGTCGAAACTTCTATTTTGGTCCTTAGAGTCTCGTCTAAGTATTGTTTTAGACTTTTGATTAACTCGTTCATAACGCCTCAATAACCTATATCTGCACATTAACATATATCATGTTATTGTGCAAAACAATGTTTCATTGTCCTCAAAGCGGAAAGCAATCAGGTTATTTTTGACTGCACTAAGACTAGCCAAACAACTGCTCTTTTACAGCCCCGGGGACACTGGGGTTGATGCTCTGTAACTGTCGTAAAGAACTTCTTGATTTTTTTTAAACCTATCGCTTACCATGCCCTTGTCATTTTTGGTTGTAAATATGAATTTAACAGGAATTTCTCCAGTTGTTTTTGATGTTAAAATATTGAATGATGATGGGAGTAAATTAGCTCATTTAATTCCTTATTGCAATGAACATCAACAAAGAGGTGAAAAGCTACAGCAGGCCTGCTATTTGGAAAATCCATCAGCATTTCTTACCACACCTGTATCACAAGTGTTTTTTACCAGCATGATGGAGTTAGTAAAAATTCAAAATATTATTAAAGATCGAATTATAGACATTCACTATAAAATGGGTCTGGCTGACAAATATAAAATTGTTGTTGCCTTTGATGCACATCAATTACCACAAGCAATCGGTATCTTTCGCTTGGATCGAGAAGCAATTGATGGAAGAAAATGTATCGAGCTTTATTCGATTATCACAGCGATTTGGAATATTAATCACCCGCAACATGACAATCATCCTAACCGCGTCAAAGGAGCTGGTTCATCGATTATTGAATTCTGTAAAAAATTTGCTAAAGAGAACCGGGCTGAATACATTTATCTTGAAGCTGCATTAACAGCCGAATCTTTCTATAAGAAACACGGTTTTTCTCGATTGAGCTCTGGATCTGTTGAAGGTCAGGGAAACGAGGCGACGGCAAGACAACCTATGATCTTTGATTTAGAAAAAGTTTAAGTATGTTATGACGATTTTTACTGTTCTTGTTTTGGTTTGTCACTACTGCTTCTCCCGTTTCCGAAAGAAGGAGACGGTGTTCCGTTCGCACAGGCAAGAGCGATCATCCATCCGACTGTGACTGCAAATACACCCTTTGCCACGTCTTTTGGCGCACTTTTAAGAAGTTTCATCGTTTCAGGTTCTACTCCTTGACTTTTCAAAATGACATGCCGAATGCCAATAGCAATAAGACCGACAGCTGCCAATCCTAAAAATGCCCACCCAGCTGGCGTAGCTGCCGCAGCGCCTAATGCTAAGGCTACTACCGCACCGCCTAAGAAGATACCGGCAGTTACAAAGATAGCTTGAATTTTACCTTTACCCCATTTTGATGTCAGCTGAGTCTCCTCTTTCGCTGTTTCCAAAGCTGTTGGAGTTGCTGTAGCCTTGGTATTTGTTGTGTAAGCTGCCGTAGCATTGCCATAAGCTTTAAAAGGAGATTGTTGTTGATATTGTGGATTCGATTGAAGCGGATTGCCACCATAATAATTTGGCAGACCATAATTTGGGATCTGGGCATGGGCTGTGTAAGCAGATGAATTTGGTGGATTATAACTTTGCCACTGAGAATGTTGTGGCTGGCTTTGAATCTGTGGCTGTTGATAATATTGTTGATGTCCACCTAATGGAGGATTAAAACCTGGTGGTTGATACATACCTTAACCTCCTTGTAGGGAGCTTTGCAACCGTTCTAGGGACTGGTTGACGAGTTCGAAAGATTTCGAAGTTTGTTGGTTATTTTCAATCAATTGTGTTTTCGTTTGTTGGAGGATCTCTACAGCTCTTTGCAGTTGGTTGGTCAGGGTGTAGAAGTCTGCAGCAAAAAGGGCTATGTATGAATCGTGGGGCATGGATGTTGTGGCAATATAGAAAATTTGATCGACGACATCCCAATGCTGCTGCTCCTGTTCGCTTATTGCCCATCCAACCCAGGCTCCGCTATAAATAAAATTGAGCTGGAGGATGAAGCGGAACATGCGGCCGGCCTCTTGAAATTCCTGTTTGAGTAGCTTGCGCTTCGCAATTTCTTCCATGAACTCACAATCTTCAACGGGGATGGGTGCGGCCTCTTTCTTTTCTGCGAAAGTTTTGAGCTGTAGTGCCATATTATCAAAGATTTGATCCAAGCGCATTTTTTCTTCGGGTGAACATTCATTGATGAATGCCTGGGTCGCAATTGTGATATCCTGACTGATGAGATCCATGATCTCTTTGGCTCGTTGTTTTTTTTCGCGTATTTGCGTTTTTGCTGATTTTAGCGGGGAGGGGTTGATTGGGCCTAAAGACTCGACAATTGAATCTTCTTGAAATTTCATTTCTTCTTCAAATTCTTTCCAGATAGATTTATTTTCAATTAATTCATCTAATTTTTGTTTAGTCATATAAACCCTACTTGTGAGCTTGAGCTATAGTTAATTATATAATAAAAACTTTAATCTGTCAAAAAGACCGGTAAAAGAGCCCTGCACTTCTTAGACTAGCCAAACAGCTGCTCTTTTACAGCCTCTTGGAGGAGTTGGAGGGGTGTGGCGAGGAGGGCTTCTTTGCAAAAACCGCTCACCGTATCAGTCGCCCTTAAAAGACCGTCGATATCCAGGTCCTTCAGGATGGTTTCCCGATAGGGGTTTTCTTCTGGGAGTTCGGCTGCGAGTTGAGCGCGCTTCATGACGATTTCAGTACTCGCTAAAGCGTGGAGGAGAGTTCCCCCCTTTGGAATGAAGAAATCGAGGCCGACGCGTAGTACAGAGATTGAATTTCCATACCGATAGAGATCTTCAATTTCATTGATATACTGGACATTGGCATCGGCGATTTTGATTTTTGCTTCAATATTTTCTAGGAGCGCGTTTAGCTTTTTGTTCAGCGCTCTCGTTTTTGCTTTGATCCGATTTTTGTTTGTGAGCTTTTTGATTTCTTCTTTTTGTGCAGCGGATTCGGCGAGGAGGGAATCGCGAAAGGCAAGGTAGATTTTTTGTTCGCAAAGAACTGCTTCCCGCATGTTAAGCCACGAAGCCTGCACTTCCCAAGGCATGAGTGAAGAGAGGATGGCCTGTTTCGACAGATGGGCAAAATGGATGATCTGGTTGCGCAAGACGCCGATGGCGAGAGAGGAAGCGGCGGATTGCAGAAGGGGGCTGAGCGTTTCCCAAGTCTTCTGTTTCGTAATATTTATCGTCGTGTTATTACTAGATAATATATTCATGATACATACTATTATAATACATTATAATTAATATTTTATTAACTTTATTTAAATATTGTGTTAATGTGAATGCAGGCCTAGGAACCTATCCAAGTTAAATTTTTCGTCGCTTTTTGGGATTATTTTGGCCGCTTTTCGATCAAAATTCCGGGGGCTATATACACTTGTCGATATTGCCCCCGGAATTTTGATCGAAAATCGGCTCAAAAGAACCCGAAAATCGACTGAAACTTTTTACTTGGATAGGTTCAGGAAGGCGGGGGTGTTTTTTTGGTTGATTTCTATTGGCAATCTCAGGTATCTTCTACCTTTCGACTAATTTAAAGGGATTTGAGGAGAGAGAACATGTACGCGATTATTCTAGTAGGCGGCAAGCAGCACAAAGTCTCTAAAGGGGATTTTGTCGATGTCGATACGTTTTTTGAAGGGGATGCTGGGACGGAATTGACTTTTCCAGCGCTCTTAGTAAGTAAAGAAGGGAAATGCCAGATCGGTGCTCCCACTGTACCTGGTTGCAAAGTTCACGCTAAACTCGTGGATATCGTAGCAGGGCCTAAGGTGACATCTGTGAAATATATCCCAGGCAACCACCGCAAGAAGATTGGCCATCGCCAACACTATTCACGCATTGAGATCACAAGTATTCATTAAGAGTTTTAAGGAAGGTTATCATGGCACATAAGAAAGGACAAGGCTCGACGCGAAACGGACGCGATTCCCACTCCAAGCGTTTGGGCGTGAAGGTTGGTTCTGGAGAGATGGTGACAGCTGGCAGCATTTTGGTGAGACAGCGCGGAACAAAATGGCATCCTGCTAAAAATGTCGCGCGTGGCAGCGATGACACGCTGTATGCATTAGCGGATGGGATTGTAGCGTTCCGCAAAAGCAACCGCACTTACGTATCTGTTGAAGCCGCTGTTTAATCTGATCTAATTAAGCGCCATCGCAGGTTTGCAATGGCGCATTTTTTTTTCTTTTTCCCCAATCGTATTATTTTATGTTTGTCGATCGTGTAAATTTAAAGCTCGTCGCTGGAAAGGGTGGCAATGGTGTTGTTGCATGGCACCGTGCGCGCTATATTCCGAAAGGGGGCCCCTCTGGAGGAAATGGGGGCAAAGGGGGCTCTATCACGTTACAAGCGGATGCCCAAGTCTTTTCCCTTGAGTGGTACCGCAATCGCCGCATTCTCAAGGCGCAAGATGGGGGAGCTGGCGGCTCAAACAATTGCCAAGGGAAGAACGGAACGGATCTGGTCTTAAAAGTACCCTGCGGCACGCTTGTTAAAAATCTTGCTTCTGGCGAGGTCCTGCACGATCTCACAGAGGATGGGCAAACATGGACGATTTGCAAAGGGGGGCGCGGTGGCCGAGGCAACGACAGCTTTAAGACGCCGACCAACCGGGCACCCAATTTTTGTACCGAAGGGACGGAAGGGGAAGAAACAGAAGTTGAACTCGAGCTGAAACTGATCGCGGATGTGGGCCTCGTCGGGTTTCCCAATGCGGGCAAATCGACGATTATCCATGTTCTTGCCAATGTGAAAGTGAAGATTGCACCTTACCCATTTACGACCTTGCGGCCAAATATCGGCTTTTTAAGGCGTCCAGACCAGTCCCGCATTTACATCGCTGACATTCCTGGGATTATCGAAGGGGCCCATCGCAACCGCGGCTTAGGGATCGAATTTTTGCGCCATATCGAAAGAACGCGCTTGCTCCTTTTTGTGTTGGATGCCTCTGGCATCGATGGGAGAAATCCGACAGACGATTATCGCGTCTTGCAAGCAGAGCTCAAAGCATACAATCCAGCCCTTCTCAAACTCCCCTTCTTAGTCGTTCTCAACAAAATCGATGCAGAAGATGCCAAGGAGAATTGCCGCGCCTTTAAAAATGCGTTTAAGAAAATCAAACGCTCTTTGATTATTGAAGTGTCAGCTCTTTGCGGAACCGGAATGGATGCCTTGGAAGAAGCGATCTCAGCGCATCTTCACGAGGCCGCACGGCCTGCTTGATAATCTACAAGGAATTTTGCAACATATTCCATCGTCTCCGGCTGGTATAAGCAGCTTAAGTGCATGCCAGGGACGCTGTGGCAATCGGGCCCTCTTCGCACCATCATGACCTCTTGAGGCGCATTCCAATCCTCTTGTCCGACGATTTGAACGAGCGGTAGATCAGGCTTTTGCTGAATCTTTGAATGGACTTCCCTTACGATTTTTCTGATGATCACCTCTTTGCAGTCATCATCTATGATTGAATTTAAACGACTTCCAATGGCGCAGGTTGCGCGAATCGAGGGAACTGTGCTCGGATCCGAGGAATCGACGAATTGCAGCTTCGCTGCCAAAATGCCTCCGCTCGAGTGACCAATCATTAAGACGCCGTCAAAAATTCCTCCTTTGCTTTGGATGAGAGATTTGATTTTCTCAATCGCTGCTTCGAGCAAGGCAACGTTATGGTCATGCTCTGCTTCGACATGGATGATTGGCATATAGAGGGAGAAGGTGGGTAGTCCAGCTTTCTGTGCGAGGTTAGCTTGAGGCAAAAGATTGCTGGGGTCGCCATAATCGCCATGGCAGGTGAGAACGGGACGGATTTTCTCGCCGGTGGTTACTTTCAGAGGAGATTGTTGGTAGAGGTAAGCCGCTTTTGTCACCTTATCAACCGTGCCGAGAACAACCATCGATTGAATATTTCGTTCGACATGAAGACGCCAGAGCCATGTAAGCTTGGCGGGGATGGCATGCATTAATACTGTCATCGCCTCAACAGACACAATGTATGTCATTCTTACGAGGTAATTGAGAGGATTTCTGATGACTGTGGGTAAACTCTCCCAAGCAGCAGCAAAAGGTGTGTGCGGTGTTACAAAGGGGTTATGATAGGCTCTATCCATCGTTTCCTCAGATTATCGGTTTGGTTTGTCAATGCGGTAAAGGACATGGCGTTTAAGGGGGTTTCCATCTGGCACATTGGGATGGTCGAAGTCGTATTGAGAATCGTGATACATCCCAAGCCGCTTCATCACGTTGCGCGAACGGAGATGGTTAACGGGAGTAAACGCAACGATAAAGGGCAGCTGCAGCTGTTCAAATCCGAATTGTAAGGCCGCGCGCGCGCCTTCAGTGGCATACCCTTTTCCCCACTGCTCAAAGGTAAGGCGCCACCCCACTTCGACAGCAGGGGTAAACGCGGTTTGGAAGGGAACGGGCTGAATTCCAATAAACCCAATGCATTCTGGCCGCCCTTGTACCGCTACCGCCCATAGTCCCCACCCACGCTCTTCCAGCTCCTTAGAGAGCAGTTCGATTTGGCTTTTGCTTTCTTCTCGAGTCAAGACGGAAGGGAAAAACTCCCTCACTCGCGGGTCTGCATTGAGCTGTGCGTAGGGTTCGAGGTCTTCTGGCTGCCATTGCCGGAGGATGAGCCTTTCGGTCTTCAGGCAAGAAGGGATTTTTGGCATTTCCACCTCGGAAAAAGCCAAAGCTTACACGATCCACCCCTTTTTTTCAAGGTGTGGTTTGTGGTTACGGGGGGGAGCCGAGGGCGCCGGACTCGTACCAGAGCTTGAGGGAGGTGATTGCTTCTGCTGTCTTTTTGGCCATTGCATCGTAGGCCTTTTTGCGCGGCAGGTCTTCAAATTGCTCGCAAGGGATGGGCTTTCCAAATACACAGGCGAGCTTGCCGCAAAAGGAGGGGAACCGCTGCGTGCGCGGCCACACCTCAAAGGTGCCATCGATGTAGACGGGGATGATGGGAGCGTTGTTGCGTATCGCGATCATACCGATCCCCGATTTGACTGTGGAGAGGGTTCCATCTTTTGAGCGAGATCCTTCTGGAAAAATGAAGACGGCTTGGTTGGCTTGCAGCAGCTGCCCGATCAATTTAAGGGAGCTTAAATCGTCTGTCGTCCCTCCGACAGGGTAGGTGTTGAGGCAGTTTAAAATGAAGGAGGAGAACGGGGATTTAAATAACGTTTTTCTCGCCAAGAAGGCGGCCGTTCCTGGCCACGCACCCGCAATCAAAGGAGGGTCGAAAAAGGAGGTGTGATTAGGAGCGATGAGGCATTTTCCCTTTTTAATATTTTCTTTGCCATACACTTTGAGGCGGAAAAATAGCTTGAAATAGAGTTTGAAAAGAGATGTTACAATCAAATAAAGCATCTGTTATCAACATGAATGGGTTATGCTGAAGGCTTCATCCGCGCGCGGATGGTATCTTTATATTCGAGGATTTTCAGGACGACTTCATCGAGCGTTAAGTCGGAGGTATCGACCACGCAGGCATCCTCGGCTTGTTTCAATGGAGACAACTCCCTTTCGGTGTCGTGTTTATCGCGTTCTTGGATGTCTTCTAGGACCTTTTCCAACGTCATGTTCATCGCTTCTTCGGGGAATTTGGCGCGCAGTTCTTCGAAACGCCGTTTCGCGCGGATTTCGGGCCGGCCTGTGAGAAAGATTTTGAGCTGTGCATTTGGGAAGACAGTTGTTCCCATGTCTCTTCCTTCAAACACGGCGTTGACACCGACAGCCAGCTGCCGTTGGAGGGCGACAAGCTTTTCTCTCACAGCGGGGATAGCGGAGACCTCCGAAACGCGGGAGGTGACCTCTTCATTGCGGATTTTTAAGGTGACATCTTCCCCTTCGACATAATAGAACCGCTCGCCGTGTTTTACTTTGATTTCGAAGTTGAAATTTTTCAGATAGTCGACTAGAGCAGCGGAATCGTGGATGTCGATGTTGTGTTTGATGATGCCATAGGTGAGGCTGCGGTACATCGCGCCTGTATCGAAGTAGATAAAACCAATTTCTCTCGCCAAGTTTTTAGCAATCGTGCTCTTGCCCGTTGCGATGGGACCGTCGATAGTGATAATCATGCCGCACCTAACCTAGTGGGAATTGAATTTTAAGCCATATATACACGAGGGGAGCTGTAAAGACAAGGGAATCTACTATGTCCAACATCCCTCCTAATCCAGGTAAGCTGTTGCTATCCTTGACGCCGCAATCCCGTTTGAGAAGGGATTCAGCAAGGTCGCCACATTGGGCAAAGACCCCGATGATTGCGCCCAGCCAAATGGTTTGCCAGATGTCCAGTGCGTAGTTCCCATCGAAGCTGGAGAGGAGATTGATGGCAACACTTGTGGCGATTGCACAGAAAAGGCCGCCAATGGCCCCTTCCCAGGTCTTCTTTGGGCTGATATAGGGGGCAAGCTTTTGCTTTCCAAATGCTTTACCGACGAAAAAGGCTCCCATATCGGTGATTTTGGTGACGAGAAAAACGTACAGCAGCCACCAGCGCCCACCAAAATCGCTTTCGGACGGGAAGAAATAGACGATGCTGATGAGGCAGCTTAAGGGGACAGCAAGATAGCCGATCCCAAAGAGCGTCGTCGATAGGTTGATAAAGGGGGAGTTTCCTTTGACGAAGTAGTAAAGAAAGCACACGAGCAAAGCTGCTAAAAGCACGCAGTCTGGAAAGAGGTGCGCAAACGAGTATTGAGTGCTTAAAGAGACCGCAAAGGCGTAGATCGCACCTAAAGAAATGCCAAGTTTGACGGCTGGTTCGATGCCGATCTCTTGGGCAATATGGAACAATTCCCACATGGCAACACCAATCACGCCAGCGATTGCTAGTGTGAAAATGGGTTTGAAGGCAGGGAACGGCGCCAAGAAAATAGCGAGAAAGACGATCAAGCTGCCAATAGTTCCACTGATGATCCTCTGTTGCAGATGCGTCAGTTGTTTAAACATCACATTCCTCCCATGCGCCTTTGGCGTGTTTGAAAGTCGATGAGGGCGTCTAAAAAAATGTTGGGCGTAAAATCTGGCCACAATACTTCCGTTACGTATAACTCAGCGTAGGAAAGTTGCCAAAGCAAAAAATTACTAACTCTCATTTCGCCGCTTGTGCGGATGAGAAGATCTGGATCTCCCCAAGGGGCAGTATCGAGGCAGCTGCTGATGAGATCTTCTGTAATTTCTTTGAAAGCAGGGTTTTCAGTTGCCTGCTCGTGGCAAATCCGCTGCACAGCACGGCGCATCTCATCGCGCGCTCCATAGTTTAGAGCGAGGATTAAGTCGATGGTTTTTCCCTCTGAAGTTTTTGCTACAACCGTGTCGATCACGCGGATCACCTCTTTTGGAAACACGTTCAGGTCTCCAATCGTGCAGAGGCGCACGCCATTCTCTTTCATCTCTTCACAATGTTTGAGCAAAAACTCTTGGAGCAGCTCCATGTGAAAGGAGACTTCTTCCGGAGAGCGTTTCCAGTTTTCCGTAGAAAAGAGGTAGAACGAAATGGCTTTAATTCCCACTTCTCTTGCGGCCTTGACTGTATTGAAAACGGTATCGGCGCCTACACGATGCCCCATGAAGATCGAATGGCCGCTCATCTTTGCCCAGCGCCTGTTGCCATCGGGAATGATCGCAACGTGCCGAGGCAAACGGCTTTGGTCAAGGTCTAGCAGCTGTTCTTGTGTGTAGACGAGTTCTGGCATGATATGAAATGAGGGTTAGTCTCCGGCCTTGAGGACTTCCATGAAGACGTTTTGAGGAATGTTGACTTTTCCGATCTCTTTCATTTTTTTCTTTCCCTCTTTTTGCTTATCCCACAATTTTCGTTTACGAGAGATATCCCCCCCGTAACACTTGGCTGTCACGTTTTTCGTGATGGCGCGAATCGTTTCACGTGCAATAATTTTCCCTCCGATCGCAGCCTGAATGGGAACTTTGAAAAGTTGTTGAGGGATCACTTCGACGAGTTTTGAACAGATGGCACGCCCTTTACCTTCTGCTTTAGACCGATGCACAAGGCAGGAGAACGCATCGACAGGTTCATCATTGACGCGGATTTCGAGCTTGACGATGTCCCCCTCTTCGTATCCTTCAAATTCGTAATCGAACGAGCCGTAGCCACGCGTGACCGATTTTAGTTTATCGTTGAATCCTGTGATAATTTCATTAAGCGGAAAGCGGTAGGTGAGCAACAAGCGTCTAGCATCGAGTGTTTCAGTTTTTGTGCAAATGCCCCTGCGTTCAAGGCCAAGGCTCATAATAGCCCCCAGGTAATCTCCAGGGACCATAATATGGCATTTCACCCAAGGTTCTTCCACATTTTCGATGATCGTTGGGTCGGGGTAGTGTGCTGGATTGTCGATCTCTTTAACTGTGCCATTATTTAGGGTGAATTTGTAAATGACGCTTGGCAAAGTGGAGATAATGCTGACATTGAATTCCCGGCTGATCCGTTCGAAGACGATCTCTAAATGGAGCAAACCTAGAAAGCCGCAGCGGTAGCCAAATCCAAGCGCTGTGCTGCTTTCTTGCTCGATGTGAAGGGCAGAATCGTTGAGTTGTAATTTGCCCAACGCGTCGCGAAGCGATTCGAAATCGGTCGCATCAACCGGATAAATCCCTGCGAAGACCACGGGAGAGACCACGCGGAAGCCTGGAAGTGCCTCTTTGGCCGGTTTTTTTTGCAAAGTGATGGTGTCTCCCACTTTCACATCGGTGATTTGTTTGATATTGGCGACTATGTATCCCACTTCGCCGGGTCGGAGCTGCTCGACAGGGAGTTCGTGTGGAATGAAAATCCCCGTTTCCAGCACTTCAAACGTCTTGTCCGAAGACATCATCTTGATCAGAGAGCCTTTTCGAATTTCGCCGCTCACAACGCGGATATAGACCATCACTCCTCGGTAAACGTCGTAGTGGGAGTCGAATACAAGAGCTCTCAGGATATCGTCTTGAGGCTCTTTTGGGTGAGGAACAGTGGTGATGATCCGTTCGAGAATCTCTTGGATGCCGATCCCCATTTTTGCAGAACACCCGATCGCATCGGAGGCATCTAAACCGATCACATCTTCAATTTGCTTTTTGACGCCCTCGACATCTGCTGAGGGAAGATCGATCTTATTGATGACCGGAACGATTTCCAAGTTCCTGTCGAGCGCAAGGTGGACGTTGGCGAGCGTCTGTGCTTGAACGCCTTGTCCGGCATCTACGACCAACAGAGCCCCTTCACAGGCCGATAACGAGCGGGACACTTCGTAAGTGAAATCGACGTGCCCAGGGGTATCGATCAAGTTGATTTGGTAGTCGGTTCCATCTTGTGAGCGGTACACCATCGTTACAGGGTGTGCCTTGATCGTAATGCCTCGCTCTCTTTCGAGATCCATCGCATCGAGCACCTGCTCTTGCATTTCCCGAGCAGTTAATGTGTGGGTGAGTTCTAATAGCCTGTCTGCAATGGTCGATTTGCCATGGTCGATATGGGCAATAATTGAAAAATTGCGGATTTTCTTGATGTCGTAAGGTTTTTTTGTCATCAGTCTTCCCGACCGCTATGTTGAATAAAAATGCATGAAATTGCGGCCAAGATGACTCGAACATCCACCGAGTTGCCCCGACTAGAACCTGAATCTAGCGCGTCTACCAATTCCGCCATGGCCGCATAGAGGCAATCGCCTCACGATGAACAGTCCATTTTAGAGAGAATCTAGATTATTAGCAAGCGGATAGGCTCATATGAGAATGTTGCTTGATTTCACGGAGTTTGTTACTCTATTAGCCTCTATGACAACACAGTTGTATCACAAGACCCACCCTTTTGTTGCTTCGATCAAGGAGCGGTATTCTCTTTGCTCGGACGATGCGGAGAAGTTGACCTTTCACGTAGTGCTCGATATCAAAGGATCGGGCATGACGTATACGGTTGGCGACAGCGTCGCTATTTTTGCAAAAAATGAACCTGAATTGATTCAACGGGTGCTAGAGGTGATCAAAGCTTCTGGTAAAGAGATCGTTTCTGACAAGCACAATGAGAAAACGTTTACGTTGTGGGAGTTTTTAGAGCTGAAAGCAGATTTGGCGGATGTGTCGCGCAAATTGTTGACATTTGTTGCCAATGCACAACCCAATGCAGAGAAAGCAGTCTTGCTTCAAGGGCTGCTTGTCGAGGGGCAAAGGGAAGCATTCAAGGCGTATCAAGCCTCACGAGAAGTGTGGGATTTTCTAGAAGAAAACGCAGAGGTGGCGATCACGCCTCAAGAGCTCGTGCAGCTGTTGCAGCCCTTGCTTCCCCGCTTTTACTCGATTGCTTCGTCACAAGCGGTTGTCGGGGATGAAATTCATTTGACAGTTGCCGAATTGATCTATGAGACGAATGGGCATGTGCGTAAGGGGGTCTGCACCCACTATCTATGCCGCATGGCGCCTGTTGGTTCTGTCGAGATTCCCATCTACATCCAACCGAGCAATGGATTTACGCTGCCAGCCGATTCCGATGCGTATGTGATCATGGTAGGGCCAGGAACAGGTGTCGCGCCCTTTCGTGCCTTTATGCAGGAGCGTTTTAAGCGCGGAGATACGGGCTTAAACTGGCTTTTCTTTGGGGAGCGCCATCGGCTGAGGACTTTCTTTTACGAAAGCGATTGGAAAGAGTGGCTCAAAACAGGTAAGTTTAGGATTGATGCCGCTTTTTCGAGGGATCAACCCCACAAAGTGTATGTGCAGCATCTCATGTTGGAAAAGGGGAAGGAGATCGAAGCTGCCTTATCCACAGGGGCATTCCTGTATGTTTGCGGCGATGCGAAAGAGATGGCCAAGGATGTCGATGCTGCGATCCATGAATTGGCAAAAACGCATGGCAACAGAAGTGAAGAGGAAGCCAAAGAGTTTGTCAAAAGGCTCAAAAAAGAGAAGCGTTATTTGCGGGATGTTTATTGATCCGCTCCGCTACCTAACCTCGTTTCCTGTAAGAATTCATCGAGTTCGACCCACATACGGTTTTTGATTTCCGCTCTTTCTCGAAAGAGCTCGTGCCGTCCCTCTTCAAAGTAGAGATGGTTCCCAGAAGGGAGTCTTTTTACGAAGTGCTCATTTTGAGACACATCGACAACGCCATCTTTTCCCCCGGTGGTGATCAAAACGGGGATTTGAATCGATTGAATCGCGTTTGTGGACCAGAGAGTGGAAAGAGAGTTTGCAGCGGCCTTGACCCACCCATAACTGACTCCCCCCATCACGAGCGGCCTATTCAAAATGCACAGTTCTTTCAATTGAGCATACCCCTCTTCATCTGACGTATAGGGATTGTCTTTGAATGGCATTTTGAATAAGGGATCGACGTGTCCTGCACCAGAAATATAGCTTTCTAAATCGATAAACCAAGAAGCACTCCAAAGTAAATAAGGGAGCAGATGGGAATGTGGGACCTTTAGGGCTAACAATGGGGAAATCATGAAAGCGGCCTTAAAGGGATGGCTCTGGTTTTTTGCTGCTAAATATCTTAAAGCGATATGTCCTCCAGTAGAATAGCCCCCCAGTATCAATTTGCCAGAAGTATTAGGTACGACAATCTCTTCAACAAAGGAGCTCAGATCATCGATGTAGTGGTCAAACTCATTGACATGCTGCATGTGCTGAATCGTTTCGGGACTGTGATGATCACCGCTTACCAGGCGGGAAGATTTTCCTTGCCCACTGAGATCGTACATCCAAACATCGAAACCCCGTTCCAATAAGGGGACAATGGCGACTTCATAAAACTCCAAAAAAGTGGCTCGCCCTTGAACAAAGACGACTGTTCCTCGTGTTTCGAAAGG
>Ga0207072_1078_pt1 | contig 23704 bp, 23 predicted proteins | sample Alteio_BWMinHeat_68_FD_153570 | JGI IMG/M metagenome (GOLD analysis project Ga0207072, IMG submission 153570) | Enriched cells from forest soil in Barre Woods Harvard Forest LTER site, Petersham, Massachusetts, United States -... | ecosystem: Environmental > Terrestrial > Soil > Temperate forest >... | reverse complement strand
CTTGATCGACTTTGACTACATCTCCTTGCTGAACCTTGAGCTCTAGCTTGCCCGCGGCGGGAGCGGAGAGCACTTGACTCGCTTTGTCCGTTTCGATTTCCAAGATCTCTTCATCGCTCCTTACCATAGAGCCGGAGGGCTTGAGAATCGCCCCAATCGTCGCTTCCACGATCGATTCGCCCATTTTAGGGATTTTGATTTCGACTTTCATGATAAAGCCTTTTCCAGGAGAGTTTGCTGTTCTTGTTTGTGTTTGCGGCCCGAGCCTGTCGCTGTCGTCGCATTCGGAGCTCGCCCGATAAAGCTTGGCTTGGGCAGATAGGGTTGAATGTACTGCCATGCGCCCATGTTTTCCGGTTCTTCTTGCACCCAAAAACATTCCACAAAGCCTTTGTATTTGGCTATGAACTTTTTCAATTTCTCCACGTGAAGCGGATACAGTTGCTCGAGGCGGACGATTGCGATATCTGTCCGCTTGCGAGCGGCGAGGAGATCGTAAAAGATTTTGCCAGTGCAAAAGATCAGCCGCTTGCAAACTGCAGGAGGCACCGGGTCGTCTAAGAGCTCCTCAAATTGGCCTCCCGTAAATGCGTCGAGCCTACTCGTACACGCAGGAGCGCGGAGGAGGCTTTTCGGGGTAAACAGGATGAGCGGCTTTTTCACTTTTCGGAGAACTTGCCTTCGGAGCACGTGAAAGTACTGGGCAGGGGTAGATGCATTGACGATTTGCATATTATGATTCGCCGACAACTGCAAGAAACGCTCGAGGCGCCCTGAAGAGTGCTCAGGGCCCGCCCCTTCATAGGCATGAGGCAACAGCAAGACGAGGGAAGAGGGGCAATTCCACTTTTGTTCGGCACTGGCGATATACTGATCGATGATGATCTGCGCTCCATTGTCAAAATCGCCGTACTGAGCCTCCCAAAGAACCAGTGATTCCTGAGCTGCCCATGCGTACCCGCATTCGAATCCCAACCCCGCATATTCAGTGAGGGGTGAATTGATGAGATCGAAGCGCGCTTGATACTTCCGAAAGGGAGAATAAGGCTCTGAGGTTTCCGTATCAATCCACACCATATGCCGTTGGCTAAAAGTTCCCCGCTGCGAATCTTGGCCGGCCAATCGAATGGGTATCCCCTCCGAAAGGAGCGAGCCAAAAGCAAGGCACTCTCCCGTCGACCAATCGAGAGGGCCGTGCAGAGAGGTGAGGCGGTTTTGCACCCACTTTTGCAATTTGGGATGAAAGTGAAACCCTTCAGGGATCTTGCAGAAAGTTTCAAGGACGAGTTGGAGTGTTTTGGAATCCACGCCGCTTGCCACAGGCTCAAAGAGAGAGGAGGGAGCCGTTGGGTTCCCCTCCCCCTTCAGAGCGATTTTTTCTTGCGCTTTTGCAAAAGCTGCTTTTAGCGTCTCTTTGAACTGCAGATCAAGAGCCTCGGCCCATTTTTGTTCCAACTGCCCTGCAGACAAAAGATGCTCGCAGTACATTTGGCGAATCGATTTTTTCAACCGGATCTGCTGATATTGGCGCGGCTGGGTAAAGGAAGGCTCATCCCCTTCATTGTGCCCATATTTCCGATAGCAGAGCAAATCGATAAAGACATCGGAGTGGAACTTCTCTCGGATCTCAACGGCGAGTTTAGCTGCAAATAAGCAGCTTTCTGGATCCTCGGCATTGACGTGGAAAACGGGGCAGCTAAACGCCTTTGCAATATCGGTGCAATAACGGGTGGATCTCCCCTCTTCAGGCAGCGTCGTATAGCCAATCTGATTGTTGATGACGAGATGGACCGTTCCTCCTACTGAATAAGAGGGGAGGTTCATGAGCTGGAGCGATTCATACACCACTCCCTGCCCCGCCATGGAGGCATCGCCATGGATCAAAAGAGCTGCAGTGCGCCTTTTGTCTCCATCCTTCTTGAGAATCTGCTTCGCATGGGTTTGGCCTAACACGACAGGATCGACCGACTCGAGATGCGAAGGGTTGGCCGCCATGGCAACGGCGATTTTTTTCCCCTCTCGGGTTTTCCACTCCCCGGAAAACCCCATGTGGTACTTCACATCATCATTTCCCAAAAAAGAAAGGGTCGTATCATCTTCAAATTCTTCGAAAATAGTGGGAATGGGCTTATTGAGAATGTTCGTGAGCACATTGAGCCTCCCCCTATGGGCCATCCCGATGACCCATTCATCAATGCCCAACTCTCCTCCCACCTCGAGCATCTCGGCAATCAGGGGGATCAGGGTTTCTGCCCCTTCGAGGGAAAAGCGGGTTTGGCCTGCGTATTTGGTGTGGAGAAACGCCTCGAATCCCTCCGACTTACTCAAGTATTCCAAGAGAAGCCGCTTTTCCTCGACTGCCAACTGAATTTCCAACTGCGGCTCCAGGCGCCCCTGAACCCACTTTTCAAACTCGAGATTCCCCAAGTCCATATATTCAAAGCCGATCCGGCCGCAATAGATCTCTTTGAGAGCGGCGAGGATCTCCCTCAGACTCGCCTCCTTTTCTTTCAGAATGCCCAACGTGGGAAAAGATTGTTCTATTTCAGAGGGGAAAAAGCCTAGCTTTTCCAAGTCGAGCTCTTCCGCTTCTCTCTTCTCATGGATCAGCGGATTGAACTGGGCCTGAAGGTGCCCATAGCGCCGATACGCCTGAATCAGGTCATAGATCCTCAAATGGGACAAATCTAGAGAGGGCTCCACACCCCGTTTGTAGAGGTAAGCCCCAAAATCGATCCCCTCAAAAAAATGGCGCCAAGAAAGATCTACCCCTTCTGGATCAGAGAGATATTGGCGATATAATCCCTCAATGAGGGCGATGTTGGCCAGTTGAGCATGATCTGGAAAGTCGGGCATATCAGTTTCGGTCCATACCAAAAAAGAAAAAACGTTGCCAACAAATTCCTCTTTCGATTAAAAAGCTTTCTCTGGAGTCAGTTGCAAAACTCGCTTTCCTGCACAAATTCGATGATTTTGGCACAGGTTCGCGCTCGGCGCAAATTGACATATCCGACTAGGTATAGGCAATTTGCGCCGGGGCCAAACCCTGTGACAAGAGCGCGGATTTGGGCCGAAATGTAGTTTTGCAACTGGCTCCCCGCCTTCCTTCACGAGAGAGCAAGTACGTTGAAAAAAAATCTTTTACAATTTTTCCGCTGTCCGTTAGGAAGAATGGTTAGACTGGACTTTGTCCATTTAATGCGCCAGGGATTTTCGAGCGCGTCCCGCGGGCGAAGCCCGGTAGATTCATTTCTGACAGGTCCGCAGCATTATAGAATATATAAGCAAAGGACCTGAAGAAATGAAGATACCCGGGAACCGCCGAAAAGCACTCGTAGGAAATGGACAAAGTCCAGTTAGAGCAAAATGAATATCAAAAGCGAAAGGCTAAAAAAACTCGAAACCGAACTTGAAGATTTGGAACAGTGGATGCATCTAGGCCTTGTTCCAAAAAAAGACGTCGATAAACATAAAGAAGAGATCCGCTCTCTGAAAACTAAAATTGACGAAGAGAAAGAACGGCTCCGCTTCATGAAGGAAAGCGGGGAACTCGAAGAATACGTAACCCCGAAGCGTTCCCCTGCTCGCCAAGCCTATGCGGAACCGAATACTCTTCCCGATATGGAGATCGGTGACAACATGACCGATGCTGGCCTCGATATGGAGACGGAAGCCTACGACACGGAGACCATCGCGGAAGAAGAGACGGAAGGGGGAGCTGGGAGAACGGAAGAGGGAGAATCGACAGTCGTTGAAGAAGAAGATGAAGAAGACCCTTTTTCCGATCGGAATCGATGGAAACGGGGAATTCTCGAAGATCCCGACGCAGACAATTGGTAACTTCCCTATATTTTCATATCCCTTTTTGCACGAAAAAGTGCCCTTACTGCCACTTTTACGTGATTCCCAATCGCTTGCCCTATCACCACCAGCTACTGAGCGAATCGATCGCCTTAGAATGGGAGCGGCAATGGCCTCTCCTTCAGGGCAAACCCATCACCTCGATTTACTTCGGCGGCGGAACTCCCACCCTTTTCGAGGGAATCGGAAAAATTTTGGAAAAAATTCCCCATCGGACACCGGATTGCGAAATCACTATTGAAGCCAATCCAGAAGAAAGCACCCCAGAACTCTTCAACCGCCTCCGATCGATCGGGATCAACCGGCTCAGCTTAGGGATCCAATCGCTTGACAACCGCTCTCTACAAACCCTCGGAAGGATCCACTCTGCTGAAAAAGGGCGGCAGGCCATCCTCGATGCGGAAAAAGCGGGTTTTCAAAACATCTCCATCGACCTGATGTACGACCTGCCCGACCAAACTGAAGAGAGCTGGCGCTATACCCTAGATCAGCTACACCATCTTCCGATTCACCACCTCTCCCTCTACAATCTCACGATCGAACCCCATACCTCCTTTCACAAACAGAATGTACAGCCCCTTAGCGGAAAACGGTCGCTCCGCCTTCTGACAGCTGCCCTGGAAACGCTTGCAGCCCTCGGACTCCATCGGTACGAGATTTCGGCCTTTGCCCTTCCCGGCCATGAATCGCGGCACAACACCGGCTATTGGACAGGAAGACCCTTTTTAGGATTCGGCCCCTCGGCATGCAGCTTTTGGGAAGGGGAGCGTTTCCGCAACATCGCTCATCTGCACCGCTATGCCAAGCTCCTCAAAGCCCATGAATCCCCCATCGACTTTAGAGAACGGCTCCTCTACCCCGCCCAAGTCAAGGAACGGCTCGCCATCCAGCTCCGCCTAAAAGAGGGAGCCGACTTAACCTCCTTTGATCTTCCTCTAGAGACCCGCAGCGCGATCGAGAAGCTAAAGGCCCTCGGCCTGCTCCAGCAAGAAGGGGCGCAACTACAGCTTACGGAGCGGGGGATGTTGTTTTATGACACGGTCGCAACCGAACTTATGTAATCTCCTGAAATCTGCAAATGCAGGTTTCAGGAGAAAATCGACTTGCCATTAATTCTCCTAAATGTTACATTTGTTTATATGAAGAGAATAGATTTTCTTGGAAGGAAGCAGGAACTCAACCGTTTATCGCGCTTAAAGAGGTCCAAAAAGACCTCTTTAGTGGTCATTAAAGGGCGAAGGCGCGTTGGGAAGAGCACGCTTGTGCAAGAATTTGCCAAAGGCAAACGGCTCCTCTCCCTATCTGGACTCCCCCCCGCTCCAGGAATGACTCAACAGAAGCAAAGAGATGAGTTTGGAGACCAACTTTGTGCGCAGCTCAGCCTGCCTCGCGTCAGTTTCTCCACCTGGTCAGATGCCTTCCGATTCCTCGGTTCTCAGCTGGGAAAAGAAGAGCTCATCGTCTTATTCGACGAAATTTCTTGGATGGGGGGATTAGATCCCAGTTTTTTGGGTTCTTTAAAGACGTGGTGGGATCAACAAGCAAGTCAGAAGCAAGGGCTCATGCTCATCCTTTGCGGGTCGATTTCCACATGGATTGAAAAAAACATCTTGCGCAGCACGGGATTTGTGGGAAGAATTTCCCTCGTTATTCATTTAAAGCCGCTGTCCCTTCAAGAGTCGGTTTGCTTTCTGAAGAAGAAAGGATTTGCCGGCTCCCTTTATGAAATGTTGAAAATTCTATCGATAACGGGAGGAATCCCCTGGTACCTAGATCTGATCGATCCAAAAGAAAGCGCCGATCAAAATATTTACGAACTCTGCTTTGAGCCAGCGAGCCAACTCATCAATGAATTCCAAACCATTTTTCACGATCTCTTTGAACGGAAGGGGGAATCTTACCGCAAAATTTTGCAAGTTCTCGTCGACGGAATGAAAATGCAAGGGGAAATACGGAAAATCTTGAAGTTAGAGGAAGGAGGCACCTTAAGCGAGCACCTGAAGAATTTAGTCGCCGCTGGGTTTATATCGGAGCATTATCAGTGGTCCTTAAAAAAGGGGGCCCTCGGGAAACAAAAGCTCTATCGGCTGAGCGATTGCTTTCTCCGCTTCCAATTAAAATACGTAGAGCCGTACCGAGACCTGATCGAGCAAGGAGCTTATAAAAAAGTAGCCACCGGCAATCTTCCCGGCTGGGATTCCATCATGGGCTTCCAACTCGAAAGCCTTTTGCTTGCCAACCGGGAATTCCTCTTCCATGCTCTAGGGCTCGATTCTTCTACCATCGTTAGGGATAATCCCTATATCCAAACTCCGACGACAAGAAGGAAAGGGTGTCAGATTGATTATCTAATTCAAACGAAGATGAACAGTCTGATTATTTGCGAATTTAAATTCAGTAAAAACGAACTCAGCTCCTCTCTTCTCTCTGAGTTCAAAGAAAAAGTCGACACCCTTTTGACCCCCAAGGGGTTTGGCAAAGCCCTCGCCCTTTTCCATATCGGAGGAGTCTCTCCGAAGATAGAGGAGAGCCTCCTTTTCTATCGAGTCGTCGACCTTAGAACCCTGCTGGAAGCTCATTCTATGGATTAGCCCGACTTTGTCCAATTTTATAGGGATAATTTGTTTTTGATATAAATAATTACTTTATAGTATAATTAATTCTTTAACAGCAAGACAAAATAAGGAATATAATATGGCAACTTCTGTAGAAAAAAAACCCCCAGTATCACTAGATTTATCAACACCCCTGCTTGAAGACCAGGGCCAACCGATGAAAACATGTTCGGAAAAAGTGTCCGACTTTACCAAACAGCATGTCACTGCAGTAGGTACAACTGTTCTCGCTGCCGGTGTGGGAGCAGCTGTTGGAGCATCTATCGGTGCTGTTGTCGGGGGGGTAACTTTATTAGCTGGTGTAGGAGCAATCTTGGGAGCCACAATAGGTATCGTAGGAAATGCTGCCCGGCCAGTACTTAATAGAAAAACAGAATCTCCGCCAATCCCCAGCCTGACGGAATTGAGCAAGATGACCGAGGAAGGGGAAAAAACTCTCCGTACAGAAAAGTAATCGGATCCAAATAGCCAATAAACATAGGTTCCTGCTACAACAGGCCTATGCAGAGAAAGCGGCTCTACCCCTTTGAGCAAGTCGCGTTTACGGGCCGCTTCCCGGCCCTTGCCTTTGCCCGAAAAGGGAACCCGGGGCAACCGCTCATGGTCTTTATCACAGGGGGCGGCATTCTTGCGCGGATTGCCTACGGAGCCCCCGAAAACAACGAGAGAGATTTCTTAGCCTATTGGGCCCTAAAACAGGGGCATTCCTTTTTAGCTCTCTCTTATCCGATGGAGCATCCCGTCTTTCCCTCGACGCATCCTGGCTTTACGGTGCAGGATTGGGGGGCTCAATCGGCAGAACTGATCTTCCGCACGATTCAGGCCTATGAACTGCCCCCGCAGGCGATCGTATGGGGATGGAGCATGGCGGGAAGGATTGCAGTTCCCCTCACAAAGGCACTTAAGAGACATGGGATCAGAGTGGAGCTCTTCATCAGTTTGGTTGGGAGTCCCCCTGCCCCCAACCTCCTGTTTTCTCTGAAACAGGCCGAGATATCAAAAAAGGGGTTAACAGTGATCCCCTTCTCTCCGTATTTGAAAAAAAATCTCCGGCTTCAAGATCAAGGGGATAAGCCCATTGTCTCCGACAAGCTCTTTCGAGAAGAATTTTTGGCAAATTTTCCGATCAATTTGGCCAATGCACCGCTTCGGTACCGAAGAGGGCGATTTGTCTCCGATTGGATGGAAGATCTTGTCGATACGGAAGCCTTCAATTACGCTGAGTTGCCCTTTTTTGCCCTGATCAGCGTCGAAAATTCTTCCGATCCGCGCCACGCCCTGATGGACAAAGAGGTGTGGGGTTTTTACATCGCGCAGGCCCTCTATCAGCTCATTGGGGAAGCTGCCCTGCAAAAAGAGCATTCCTGGAAACAACTCTACTCCCTTTTCAAAGAGGGGCGCCTTTCGTGCACTGTAAAGGGAGGGCATTTCTTTTTCGTAGGGGAAGAAGGGGCCAAAAGAACGGTGAATAAGACCTTGCAGCTCCTCAAGAACTTAAAAAACTGCTTTGCCTGCCTTAGCGACTGTCGTTGAAAAGAGCTTCTGTCGATTTTGCGGTTCTTTTGAGCCGATTTTCGATTCAAATTTTGGGGACAATATCAACTTTCGTATATGGCCCCCAAGATTTGAAGTCGAAAAGCAGCCAAAATAATCCACAAAAGCAACGAAGCCTCTTTTCAACGACAGTCTCTTAATCACAGGACACTTTAACTAAAACTCAAGGAAAATGTGATCAAAAAAAGATTGAGCATTGCTTTAGTGCCTGATATATTGTACAGTATGATTTCGATCAAAAAGACTCAAGAATTCACTGAATGGCTAGACAGCCTCACTTGGAAAGCACAAGGCCAAATCAATGCTCGGCTCGAGAGAATTCAAAATTCAAGTCATTTTGGCGATGCAAAAAACCTTGGGAACGGATTAGGAGAATTGCGCTGGAAAAATGGCTGGCGTATCTATTTTTTTAAGGAAGGTAGAGACATGATCATCCTACTGATTGGAGGACACAAAAATGCTCAAGAGAAAGAAATCCAAAAAGCGAGGCTTCTCCTTAGACGATATGCCTACGCTCAAAGTAAATAAAAAAGCTAAGCTTGAGGAGCACAATTCTGAGAATTTTTTCAAAAATTTTGATAAAGTAGGTTCAGCTCTTTTAGAAAGTCTCATTCAAAATGATACTGAAGCATTCATCGAAATCCTCGATGCATATCTCGAGGTAAATAAAGCACAAGTAGCAAAAAGAGCTAAGTTATCTCGTTCTACAGTTCAACAAGCTTTATCGAAAAAAGGGAACCCTACTCTAAAGACGATTGCGAGAATCGTTCATGAATCAGTAGTATGAACCAGGGGCAAAGCTCGCTTTCCCGCACAAATTCGATGATTTTGGTAGGAGTTCGTGTTCGGAGCAAAAGCGCGGATTTGGGCCGAAATGAAGTCTATTTACTAGGTACAATACAATCTATGTGAGCTTTCTCGCCATTTGCATTCCTTGCTGCGCGACTATTGCCCCTGCAAACGACGCGGCGCTCATGTAGATACTTAGGGGCAAGAGTGCCAATCGGAAACGCAATTCTATGTAGTTGGGCGCTAACGGAAATGACATTGCACAGGACCCAAGTAACAGAAGTGCTACAATGAGAGAGGCGTTACGCTTAACAACCCAGTGCTTTTTTTCGCATTGATTTTCTTGGTTCACCTTTTGAATCATTTCAAACTTTAAAGGATACCGATCGGTGAACCTCCAAGGAAAAAACCATGGTTGAACTAGATATTTCAGGACTTCTTTTGCCTTTACGAAATTGGATTTTCGCTCCCACGTACTTCCTGCTGAGTATTCTGGATTGAAAGTGATTAGCATAGACCTCTCCTTTATTCGTAAGGGGAAAAATTTACTGAGATTGAACTTTCCTCGCAAAGAAAATTTTCCCTTGAGTGGAAATAAAATTTTCTGCACATTTCTCTATCTTTCTAGGGAAATATTCAGAATTTCCACAAGAAGCTATACCACACTAACAGGCGGCAATGCCTCTCTCACCTTTTCTATTCCTCGCGCCGCAGCCATTGCCCCTGCAAGCGACATGGCAGCCATGTAGGTCAGCCCAAGTGTAATTGGGAGCAAAAGTCCTAATCGATAAACCAATTTTACATCGTTGGAATTGATTAGCACTGCTGCCATTGCAAGGGAGCCACCGACTAATAGAGTTCCCGCAATGAAAGAAACATTTCGCTTAACAAGCCAGTGCCTTTCTTCATTTCGATTTTTTTGGTTCATCTCTTTAATCATCTCAAGACTTGAACCGCAATCACCGACCCTCCAAGGGAAAACCCATGCTTGAGCTATATATTGCACGACCTCTTTTGTCTTTGCCCAAGTCGATTTTTGTTGCCATGTATTTGAAGTTTCGTTTGAATTCCCAGGAATACCGCCGTCTGCAATCTTTCTTAAACACATAAAGCCCCCTTTTTAAGGGGGAAAGTGTACTGAAAATGGAACTTTTCTCACAAAAAAAATTCACCGTTGTAAAATTTTCCCTTGAAAAGAACTAAAATTTTCTGCACATTTCTCTATCTTTCTAGGGAAATATGTGGAGATCTTTTCTTTTTCTTTTTTTGGCAATCCCCCCCCTTTAAAAGATTATGAAAATTGGCAATAAAATTATCATTAAAAAAGATGTCCTTATACAGAAACCTAAAGGAACTATAATCTCTTCTATTCCTGGGACAGATTCTAAAGACTACCTAGTAAAAATTGAATATTCTCAAACTTTAATCCTTGCGGTAAAAGAATCAGAATTTTCTAGAAACATAAAGAAAAAAAGCTCTGTTCTAATTAAAAATTCATTCTGCATAGAAAGGGGTGCTCTGGGCTCTATTGTAGATATTTTACCTCGCTCTCGTTATTTCCGTCCCTACCAGTATCTATGTGAATTCACAGGCCCGTTCTGCAATATCAAGCTGAGCGAAAAGGAAATCACATCTTGGGATCCGCAGGGAAAGAACTTTGCATTATTAAATAGAGTCAGGCTAGTAGAAGACTTACCCGAACATAATCTTAAAAAAGGCATGGAAGGTGTTATAATGGTTGTTTTATTTAAACCCAGGCTTGCTTACGATGTGGAGTTTTGTCTAACCCCAGATGCAAAGCTTCCTTATTATGACACTTATGTACTTTTTCCTGAACAAATTGAGTTTGTATCAGAACTTCCATAAACCAAGAATTTCCGTAACTATTCAGATCCCCCCGGATTAAATGTAAGTCATTAAACCACAGAGATCACAGAGGGCACAGAGAAGCCCGAAAGACGCTGAAAATGAAGAGATTTATCATTTTTTGCCGCGTCCTCTGTGCTCTCTGCGAGCTCTGTGGTTTAACGACTTACGCTAGGCATCCCTATCTGAATAGTCATAACGTCCTCGCAAAGTGGGGAGCTTGACGATTTGGAGCACCCTAAAAGGGTGCCATTTATGCCCCTTCCTTCCTCCTGCCGCGCTTCGCGGCTTCTGCGCTCTCTAGTTCTTCTGCGTGCGCGTCTCGCGCTTCTGCGTTCATCCGCCCTATCCAAGGACAGTCGAAAGAAACCGATCAGCGCAGAATGGGCAGAAGTCCAGAAGCGCAGAAAAATAAACTGAATTTAAAGGCCAAGCCTTGGGAGTCCACTGATCAAACCAGTGGCTTGCCTGTCTTTCAGTTACGAATTTCCGCTTCGGAAAACTCGCACATCGCGTAAATTATTGGCGGATATGCTATGCTACACTGCCGCACCCCTGACGGAGAAGCGCATGTATCCGATTTCTACATTTGAGGTAGGTTGCTACAATCTAGAAAAACACCCTCTCAGCTTCTGAAGTCCGTGACTGTCTTTAAATCAACCCATCAATAAGAAATACGGCAGGTTCTTTGTCGAGGGGAAACGGTGTGGTCCTCCATCGAGCGGCTGTCTGCGAGACCACTCGCTGTTTCGGGGTCGTCAAGCTGACAGCTACACACAACTGGGTGCTTGGCTGCAAGATCTTCTTCAACAGGTCCAACATCTTGGCCGAGCGATAAGGGGCTTCGATCCAAATTTGCGTCCCTGGCCTTTGTTCGAGTTCCCGAATCTTGAACTCCAACTCAGGGGATTCTCGGGGGAGATATCCATGAAAAGAAAAGAGCTGCCCTCCGAGGCCCGATAATTGCAGAGCCATCCAGATCGAGGAGGGGCCTACAAAGGTCTCGACGGCAATATTCTCTTGGTGGGAGAGCCACACAAGGTCAGCACCGGGGTCGGCAATGCAGGGGAGCCCCGCATCGGATAAGAGGCCCCACGTCTCTCCGCGCTGCATCGGCTGAAGCAGCTCGGAGATATTCCGGGTGTGTTCATTGAGAAGGGAAAGGGGTATTTTAGCCATCTCCTCATGAGAGAGGAAGCGGCGCAAGTAGCGGCGGCCCGCTTTCTCGCTCTCGACAATGAGCCCTTGTATCGAGGCGACGGCTCCCTTTATGCTGATGGGCAAAAAAAGATCTGTCGGGGAGGTCTCGTCAAGAAGGTTCGGGAGCAGATAGAGCTTACCGGGCATAGAGGTGCGCTCGGAATAGATCGAGGAGCGCTCGATATTGGGTAGAATGGGTGCGCGAGAGCAATTCGATGTCAAAGAGTTTCGCAAGCCCTTTGCGGAAATAAGGGGCGCCGAGAGAGGCCGCCTGAGAGCTCCGCTTTTCCAACGTTTTAGGCCAGAGTTTGGGCAAATAGCGGCTCCATTGGTCAGGGGGGCGATTTTCTTCAATGAGCGTCGCCAAGGTAAGGCCGAGGTGCAGCTGGCTGCGCAAAATGGGAATGAGCCCATGAAAGGTGGTTCCGTCAACTGGCAGAATCTCCCCTCCTTCCCAAACCACCTGCTCGCCGATTTGCCAAAGAGTCGATGTGCGGCTTGCTGGGGAAATCCGGAGGAAATCTTCCCGAACGATCTCAAGGCGATTTCCCACATAACAGATCACCTTGTCGATTTCACTGTCCAGAAGAGCGGGATCTTGCCCCAACCTCTCAAAGAGAAAGGGGACCGCATCTGGAGCCAATCGCTTTCCCGCATTTTTAGCCCGTTCATGGAGCTGTTCGGCGAGCCGCTTCTCCTTATCCCAAGCTTTTTCCTCTAAGAGGTCTAGGACTACCCCCTCTTTTTCGACAATGGGGGCGAGGGCTGTTTTGGAACGCGCGCCGAAGAGGATATAGCCAGCAGGCGCACTGAGGTGGCTACAAAGAGTCTCCAATTCTTTTTTGGGAAATTTTTCCACTTCATCGAGGATTACGACGGACTCTCCAAAGAGGCTCAGGCTTTGGATCGCATCGAGGCAATCGCGCAAGGTGCAATCGGCCCCGCTAAAACGAGTGGGGGGAGCGACGAGATAGGAGAGAATGGCATTGAGCACTTGAGCCCGCTCAAAGTCATCGGGGATCGCGATGAGGTACATGCGGCAAAGATGGTGCGGAGCCGCACTGGAAAGGTGCTTCTGAAAAGCCTTAAGGTTTTGATACTTCATAATCCCCAAACAAAATCAACTTCCAGTTTAACATCTGGATGGAGGCTGACCCTTACTGGACAGTCGAGAGCGGCCTTTTCCAGCTTCTCGCGGATGGGGGCGGCAAGAGGAAGACCGCTGCGGATGCGGACGACAATCCTGCTCACGCGCCGCTTGCCTGAGGAAGCCATCTCCTTTTCCACCTCAGCTGTCATCCCTTTCAAGTCGATGGCTAGTCCGCGCGCCTGAATGCCCATCAGCGTAATCATGCAGCTCGCAAGGCTCACTGCCAAAAGATCAGTAGGGGAAAAAGACTCCCCTTTCCCCAGGATGTCCTTAGGCGCATCGGTTTCGATTCTCGCATTTGACTCATGGGTGCATTCGGTGTGTAGATCTCCTAAATAGAAGACTTTCATTTTGGTCATCGAAGCTCTCTCCTTTTAGGGGAAAAATCAAGTTTTTCCTCCTATTAAACACGAGGCTTGCATTTTTTTGGCATCTTTTTTATACTAGCGCCACTTAAAAAACTAGGGAGGTTTATTATGGTTTTTGGAGCAATTACTAAGGCATTTGATACTGCTGCTAATCACCTGCGCGATACCGGTCTTCTTTCCGAAAAAGAAGTGAAGGCTCGAGACGCTGGAAAAGCGGCATTAGAAATGATTAAACTCGCAGCGGTAGCCACTGCGATCGCAGCGGTTTTCTTTGTCGCCGTATCTCCCAATCTCTTCGCCTTTTGTTTGGCTGGCGCTGTAGGCCTTGGCGCAATCGAAATATATAAAATCGCTGGGAATGTATGGGAAATGCTAGATACAGCAAGGGTTGAACTCGTTGCCCGTTCAGGTAAAAAACAGCTTATTGACCACGTCTTCAAAAATACATGGGTTGCTCTACCGGGTGTCCGGCTCCTCAATCCAAATGTAGATCGCTTTTTATTCGCTGCTGCACGAGAAGGAGAGTCTAAAGGAACGTGGGATAAACATGAGGGTTAATTGATTGACAAAAGAGTAACCAAACCTTCAAAGCTGCAAGAAGAGCGCGTTTTAACGGCGGAAGGATGGCGGAGGCGCGCCCTATTCTTCTTTTCGACTGGTTTTCAGTTGGCCGCAAAGCACCTATCTGCTAAGTCTGCTAAGAAGGGGAAATAGGCGGGGGAGTAACCTCGACTTTTCCGATCAATTCCTGAGCTAGGGTTCGGTAGTCGCTTGCCCCGTTGCAATGAGTGTCGTAAAGGGTAATCGGCTTGAGGTGAAGAGGGGCTTCGGCCAGACGGACGTTTTCTCGAATCACCGACGTGCACACTTTTCCCTCAAAACGGGTTCGCAATTGATCGAGCACTTCTATAGAATGTTTGGTCCGATAATCTACGCGACACGCGAGGATTCCCGTGACCTCCAACTCCGGATTCAATCGCTGTTTCACGAGGTTGATCGTCCGGAGAAGCTGGACGAGTCCATGAAGGGCCATTACATGAGCTTCCACCGGCACCAATACTTCTTTGGCCGCTGTCAAAGCGTTGAGGGAGAGAATTCCCAGAGTTGGGGGACAATCGATCAAGACGTAATCCCAAGGGGCGCTCGGGAAGCTTGCCAGTTTATTTTTCAGGATGCTTTCGGCGGCCACTTCATTCGCGAGCGCTTTTTCTACTCCAGACAAAAGGACAGAAGAGGGAATCACGTGGAGATGATCGATATCGGCTTTTTGAATCACATTTTCAAATTTTTCGTCTTCCGTGAATAGATCGAAAAGCCCTTTGCCTTTATCTTTGAAGCCCACCCACATCGAGGCAGAGGCTTGCGGGTCAAGATCGATCAGTAAAACTTTTTTATTGGCCTCCGCTAAAGCGGCGGCTAAATTGACCGCTGTCGTCGTTTTTCCTGAGCCCCCTTTTTGGTTGACGATCGCAATAATACGCATAAGAGGCCCCTCTGTTTTCTCCCACATATAGAAGTTTTTAACCTTCTGGTTCAAGAAAAATCCTATTTTTGCTATACTGCCTCTGTTATGTTTCAGATCGAAGGGAAAAAAGCGCTAATTGTAGGGATCGCCGACGACCAAGGATTCGGGTGGGCCATTGCCAAAGCATTGGCAGAGGCAGGGGCTGAAATCGCCATTGGGACATGGGCCCCCTTGGTGAAAATCTTCACAACCTCCTGGATGAACGGCAAATTCAACGAGTCGCGTAAATTGCGCCACGGCAAACTCCTTGAATACTCCAAGCTCTATCCGATCGATGCAGTTTTTGATCGGCCGGAAGATGTCCCCCAAGAGGTGCGCGAAAACAAACGATACGCTGACTTAAGTGGCTATACGATCTCTGAAGTGGCCAAGCAGGTGGGGGCCGATTTCGGCCAAATCGACATTCTCGTCCACAGTTTAGCCAATGCCCCTGAAGTGACCAAAAATCTCCTCGACACCTCCCGCAAAGGGTATCTTTCCGCGATGAGCTCTTCGGCCTATTCCTTCATCAGCCTGCTCTCTCACTTTGGCCCTATCATGGCACCCGGTGGATCGGCCCTCTCCCTCACGTACATCGCATCGGAACGGGTGATTCCCGGTTATGGGGGCGGCATGAGCTCGGCGAAAGCAGCCCTTGAAAGCGATACGCGCACCCTCGCGTGGGAAGCGGGGCGCAAGTGGAATCTCCGGGTCAATGCGATCTCCGCGGGCCCGCTCCGCAGCCGCGCCGCGAGGGCCATTGGAATGATCGATGATATGATCGCCTACACAAAGGCCAATGCTCCTCTCACTAAAGATCTCGAAGCGGAAGAGGTTGGGGCTGCAGCTGCTTTTCTCCTCTCCCCTCTTGCATCAGCCATTACGGGGACCACTCTCTATGTCGATAACGGGATGCATGTGATGGGCCTCGCTGTCGATAGTCAAGTATTTAAAGCCATTTGAAGGGCTTGAATGATTCCGTACTCTTTTGTCGGAGGGGCGATGAACGTGGCTCTTTGCTGCAAGGCCTCAGGCGCATGAGCCATGGCAATTTTGATATCTGCAACTTCTAAAAGAGTGAGGTCGTTTTCATCATCGCCCGCTGCAATCACGCGGGGCCCCCGCCCTTTCAATTTAAAGACCTCAGTGAGAGAAGCTCCTTTGGATGCCTTTGCATCTGTGACGAGGAGCAAATAATACCCCTCCTCAAAAGGGTCCCGAATTTGCGTCACCTGGAATTTTCGAGTCGCTTGTAAGCGAGCTCCGATCTGACGGGTCCTCATTTCATGTCCAAAACACTTAATCAGTGGAAAAAACTCGAGATGGGTAAATCGATCGACCGGTTGCCACTTTTCTTTTTGCCGTTTTCGCAAATCCTCTAAGTAACGGAGATCTTCCGAAGAGAGCCGTTGAGGGCGCCAATAACAAAAATCCCCTTTTTCATAGCCTGCATAAATCAAAAAGTCGCTGTCGATCCCTTCATACGCTTCTTCCACCAGCGGAATCACCTCAGAGGAGATATATCTTTTGAAAAGGAGGGTTTTACTCGGCATTTCCAACGCAACAGAGCCGTTCTGAGGGAGAAAAATATAGGGAAAGTCAAATTGGGAAAGGGCTTGGCATGCAAAAGCAAAGGGCCTTCCTGTGGCCATCGCGATGTTCCACCCCTCTTGACTCAACTGCCGGAGAAAGTCAGTAACTGGCTTAGGCACACTATATTTATCGAGAGTGATCGTCCCATCGATATCGAGGGCGACCCAACCTTTTCCACCCATTGGGTATGAGGATACTATCTACTCCCTATAAACGCGAGGTAAACTCGACTTTGTACAATTTTTAACGAGCAGATCCAGAGGAAGCGCTCTGCAAATTTTGTCTTTCTTCGCGAAATGCATAGCCGAAGGCACTATTCATGAGCGAAGAAAGACAAAATTTGCCAGCGATTTTCTCGGAGATGCCGCTAAAAAATTGTACAAAGTCGAGGTAAAGAACATGTAAAAATTTTTTCTTGTCTGAATTTCTCCGAATCGCGTATAAGTGCCTATCGTTTTTGAAATTTTTATTAACCAGCCCCCCAAGGGGGGCTAAAAACAGCAAAACTCAAAGAGGTAAACATGTCAAACGTATCGTCAGCAACGTCACCTACGCAACTTCCCGTGAATAAGCCATGGGGTAATACCTTCAATGCGTGTGTGGATTGGACAGCAAAATATACTTTTGAGGGGGTAAAAAAACTCCATTTAAAAACAACAGGTACGGATGCAAGCCCAGCACACGGCACCGTGAGGAAAGTGATCACTCTTCTCTTCGCACTGCTCCCTCTTGTCATCTTGTCTGTATTTGCCTCTTTCGGGTGTGCATTCAATTGGGTTAAAGACGGTCTCTGCGGACCTGGAAAAACAAACAACGCCCCCGCGCAGCCGCAACCTCCTACTATCCCCATCACGACCACAACAACACAATCAACTGCACCCACGCAGACGCCGCAACTATCAGCACCTCCGCAACCGCAAGCACAACCACCCGCACCAGTGCCAGTACCTCCGCAACCGCAAGCACAACCACCCGCACCAGTGCCAGTACCTCCACAACCGCAAGCACAACCACCCGCACCAGTACCAGTACCTCCACAACCGCAAGCACAACCACCCGCACCAGTACCTCCCCAACCAGATGCGCAACCACCAGCACCTCCGCAACCGCAAGCGCAACCACCCGCACCAGTGCCAGTACCTCCACAACCGCAACCACAACCACAGGCTGTCGGCCAGTAATAGACTCTCGTCTGTTAAAAACCCGCGAATTCTTTTCGCGGGTTTTTTCTTTTGCTAAGAAATGGGCCAATTTTTCATAGTTGTTCTATGGCTATTTATGTTCCTGATGAAAAAGGGGAATTGACCGCTTTAGAATCGGCTGTCCTCCAATCTACTTCTCAGATGCCTCCGGGAGAACTGGGGGCCGCTTTTGCAAAGATGCTTTTTACCCTCATCGCACTGGTCATTTTGCTGGTTGCCTCTTATTGGTTCTTGCGCCGCCTGATCCAGCAGCGGATGCAAAAAGGGGTGGGCAAGGGGGCCATTCAAATCTTGGAAAAGCGGATGATTAGCCCGAAAACCATGCTCTACTTGATCGAAGTGGATAAAAAAAGGATCTTAATTGGAGAGTCTCACCTCGAGATCAAACGGCTGGAGGGTTTTGAACCTTCTGAACCCTGATCAGGTGGGGATCGTCTGTCCTCCCAATGGGCTGTAGGCAAAAACCCATAAAGAAGGTCTGAGGATTTTCTTTTAGAGAGAGAGTCTCCCAGCAGAGCTTCATGAAGGGAGGGTCGTTTCCATACCTGATATCGCTCTTTCGGGATTTTCCATCGTGCAACTGACTTTCCCAATCACTAAAGAGGGCGCCGCCTTCTAATGGCCTGAAGATCGCATAGAGAGCCGCAAACTGCAGTCCAATAAAATAAAAAGGGATCCGAGCCAATTTCCAAATCTGTTTTGCACAGGCAATGGGGGAGACATTGACGATAGTGACGACCGGCAGCCGAATGAGATGAATGGCCGTGTAAAGGAGGAAATAAAGGAGGTGCCCTAAATAGAGTCCAAAGCATTTAAAGGCGATCATCCTCAGCGGCTGCTGCGGATAGCGGGTACTGACGGAAGCCTGAGATCGGATGTCGAGAATCTCAAACCGCGTTTTCTCTTTCCCATCTTTACGGACAAAAGTGACCTCCGCATTTGTCCAGCCGGGAGGAAGGGCTTCTAAAGGGTACTCTCCGGGCGGCCGATCTGCAAGAGGGATACATGTCATAAAAATTTTTCGATGAAATTGACGATACAATCTACCGTATCATCGATATGTTTGTCAAGATGTGCTGACGACAAAAAGCAAGCTTCATGGGAAGAAGGGGAAATGTAAATCCCCCGTTCAAACAGGTATTGAAAAAACTGAATGAACTTTTCCTCATCGAGGGCTTTCAGATCTTCTTTACATCGGACTTTTCTCAGCCCAAAGAAAAGGCTGAACATACTGCCTGCTTGTTGTAAACAGGCATTTGCCTTTTTTCTCTGGAGCGCTTCTTCGATCGGCGCGGTCATCCGCTCCATCTTTTTCTTCAATCTCTCGTAAAATCCCTGTTCCTCGATCAGGCAAAGGGTTTCCCATCCGGCCCGCATGGCCACGGGATTGCCAGAGAGAGTTCCCGCTTGATAGACCTGACCCAAAGGGGCAAGGCAATCCAAAATAGAGCTCTTGCCTCCGACCGCTGCCACGGGAAATCCCCCGCCAATCACCTTGCCTAAACAGGTCAAATCGGGCTCAATCTGATAAAGGCCCTGCGCTCCTGTAAGGCCCACCCTGAATCCAGTGATCACTTCATCAAAAATCAAGAGAGCTCCGATCCGGCTTGTCTCTTCGCGAAGCATTTCTAAAAACCCTGGCTCGGGAGGGACAACACCCATATTGCCGGTAACCGGCTCCAAAATCACTCCTGCTACCTGATTTGCCCATGGCGATTCGGTGAAAAAAGAGCGGATCTTTTGAAAATCGTTAAAGGGAAAACACACGGTATCGGCAATCGCGCTGGGGTTAATCCCTTTGGATGTAGCGAGGGGGTTCAAGCTCGCCACTCCCGATCCCGCCTGAACGAGGAGCGCATCATTATGGCCGTGATAATGGCCCGTAAATTTCACGATTTTCGGCCGCCCGGTATACCCTCTTGCCAAGCGCATCGCCGTCATGGTCGCTTCAGTGCCCGAATTGACAAATCGGAGCTTTTCCACTGCAGGGAAATGGCAAACGATCTTCGAAGCGAGCCGCTCTTCTATTTCCGTGGTCACTCCAAAGGAGCTCCCTCGACCCATTTGGTTACAGACTCCTTTGACCACTTGCGGGTGGGCATGGCCTAAGAGCAAAGACCCCCAACTGCAGCAGTAATCGATGTAGGTATTGCCATCGACATCGCGCAATAGGTCGCCCTCTCCCGACTCGGCAATGAGCGGCTCCATGCGGAGGTGCCGAAAAGAGCGAACGGGCGAATTGACCCCTCCCAGGATCACTGCACATGCTTTCCGATACACTTCGGCTGATTTTGTCCGCATACGTTGTTCTCTGCGATCTCTGCGTCCTCTGCGACTCTGCGGTAAAATTTTAACCCGAGCCTTTCAGACTTTTTCCCCAAAAAGATATCGGAAAATTCTTTTTGACGAACTGTTTTTCTTTCGGCACAATCCCAAAATCATATGAAGCTCCTCTCTATCCTCCTCATCCCCGTCTTCCTTTCGGCTCTTCCTTATCAGATCACTTTTGTGGGGCTCTCCGATGAAGCCATCTTGAAGGCGATGTTCGACGCCTCTGATCTCGTGGCATTGCAAGACCGCCCTCCCCCATCTATCAACGGCCTCCGCTACCGGATCGCCAGCGATATTCCCAATCTGCTTAAAGTTCTCCGCGCTTACGGCTACTATGAGGGGGCAATCTCCTCTGATGTCCAGATCGAAAAAGAAACCCTTCAAGTCTCCCTTTTTATCCGCTCAGGTCCTCAGTATCAGCTCTCCTCCTACGAAGTCTTTCATGACGACTGCACAAAACTAGCCGAAATCCCTTGCTGTGCCCCCTTTACTCCGGAAAGGCTCGGCCTTACGCTCGGAGAGCCGGCGCTCTCGGTCGACATCGTCAATGCGGAATTGAATCTATTGACAGAGCTTTCCCGCTGCGGCTATCCCCTTGCAACTGTCGAAAAACGGCGCCTCCTCGTCGATATGGAAGAGAAAAACGTAGAAGCGGCGGCTTGCGTCAGCGAAGGGCCTTTGGCTAAATTCGGCCCTATGTCGATCTCCGGATTGAAGGCGGTGGAGCCCCGCTATGTCTTGAGAAGAGTTGTCTGGAGAGAGGGAGGGCTCTACAGTCCTGACGAGGTGGAGGAAACGCAAAAATGGCTGCTCAATAGCGACCTCTTTAGCTCCGTGATGATCTCCCATGGCACTGAACTGGATGAGAAGGGGGAGCTTCCGATGAAAATGCAGATTTCGGAAGCCAAACACCGGCAAGTGAGCCTGGGAGCTTTCTATGCGACGGTCGATGGGCCAGGGGCCACCTTTACTTGGACCCACCGGAATCTCAGGGGCATGGGGGAAATCTTAAGCCTCGATGGGGAATTCTCCAAGCGCTACCTCAGCGGGACCCTCGCGTACAAAAAGCCCGACTTCCTCATCGCTGACCTATTGTATCGGGCCCTGGGAGAGATCGAACGGGAGCACATCCACGCTTATATCGCCTTCACCTACCGCTTTTCCAACTCCATCGAACGGAAACTCGACAATCGGCGGAATGTTTCGATCGGCCTCGAAGTAGAGCATATCGATGTTTCCAATAGCGCGAGCAACGGAGAGTACCTCCTTTTGACACTGCCCATCTTTGCCAAGTACAATACGGCCGACGATCTCCTCAATCCGACGCGCGGCTACACCATCGTGTACCAGCCCCACTTTTTTCAGTCTCTCAAAGAGGGGCACCAGCACTTCATCAAACAAAGGCTGACCACCACCTTTTATCTTCCCATCGGCACTCACCGATTCGTGTTCGCAGGAAGAGCGCAATTCGGCTCCATTGCGGGCGCAAGGCAAAAAGAGATCCCCCTTCCCGTCCTCTTTCTAGGAGGGTCGGAAGATGACCTGAGGGGCTATCGGTACATGACGGTGAGCCCATTGAACAAACATAGAAAGCCCTTTGGGGGCAGATCCGCCGTGTTCCTCACAGCAGAAATGAGGTTTCGCCTCACAGAAGCGATCGGAATCGTCCCTTTTGCCGATTTTGGGACTGTGACTTTCAGCGAACTGCCCAACTTCAAGGCGAAATGGTTTAAGTCAGTAGGTGCAGGGCTCCGCTATTTTACTTTTTTTGGACCTCTCCGAGCCGATATCGGTTTTCCGCTCGACCGACGCAAAAAAGTCGATCCCCCATTTAGAATCTATGCATCCATAGGACAAACATTCTGATGAAAACCTTGAGAATTTGGCTCTTTATCGCGTTCTTCTTCATGGCAGGGACTTATGCGGTGATGCAAAGCAATATAGGGAGAAATTTTGCCCGCCATCTCCTCTCCAAGGCTTTGCAAGAGTCAGGATTTAAGGTCCAGATCGAGCAGATTGAAGGGACACTTCCCCACCAGATCAACCTGAAAGGATTGACCATCACCGGCAATGGCGCAGATGTAGCGGTGCAAGAGCTTAAACTCCGCCCCGTCCTCTGGTCCCTTCTCAAAAAAGAGATCGCCTTCACAGCCATCCATGCAAAGGGAATCTCGATCGCAAAAGGCCCCTCCTTTGATTTCGACGGCAGGTTCAAGATGAACGAGAAACGGGCCGTTCTCGAAGGGAAAATTGCCGATTGGGCGCTGTACACCCGATTCGATCGGAAGCGGAAACTCGCCCAATTTACGGCCCACCATCCTCTTCTCTATGCAAAAGGGAAGGCCTCATTCGACCTCCACGATCAGCTGATCTCCTCTCACATTCAACTGAGGTCAGTGCATCAACTCTTAGCAAATATCGCAATCGCTCCGATAGAGAAAGGCTACAAAGGGAAGATCCGCTGGGGAAACGGAACGATCCAGGGAACAGGGGAGGTAACGTGGCGGGGAAGGAGACTTCAAGGGGAATTTACAGCGGAATCCCTCGCTAAAGGGGCGATCGACTTAGAGATCAACCCCCACTTGCTGCTCACCGGCACAACAGAGATCGATATCGAGAACCTCCAATCGCTCCATCTCCCAAACACTTATGGCAAACTCCATGCAAAAGCACAGTGGGATGTCGTCGATGGGATCCAAGTCCTTCATCTCGATGCAACGGCGAGCGATTTTTACTACGGGACCTTTTTTGCCCAAAAAGCCTCTCTGTATTCTGACCTCAAGGACCCGTTCCACGGAAAAAACGCCCTTTTTGACCTCGAAGTGGAAAAAGGGAAATGGCATTCCCTAGAATTGGAAGCAGCCAGCCTAGAAATCACCGATGCGCCAGATGACCAGTCCTTTCGCCTTTTCGCGGAAGGAAAATGGACCCACCCTCTGGAAATCCACATGAATGGGACCTGGAAAGATTTTTTTACCGCCGATATCGAAAATTTTACGGGGACTTTCTTCAACCATCCGTTTGCCCTCTTGAAACCGGTTCATGTCGAAATGTCGAAAACCCTTTTCCTCCTTCCCAACGTGGAAATGGCGATGGGAGACGCAAGAGCTTTTGTCCATATCGATCGGCGCGGCAAGGAGGCCCACGCGCAACTCCGGTTCGATCAGCTTCCCCTCGATTTCCTCTCCCTCAATCCCCTCGATGTCCCCGTGAACGGCACTCTCAATCTTCAGGTCGATGCCACGGAAAAAAACGGCCGCCTTCAGGGCGATCTCCACGGTTCGATAGAACATATGGAGATCGCGCAGCTCGCTATCAGCCATCCACTGAGCGGAAAAGTGGAGGGGCATTTTGACCGCGATCTGCTCCATCTCGAAGGAGCTTTGTCCACTTTAGAAAAGCCGATCCTCCACCTCAATCTCGCCCTCCCTATCCATTTTTCGATGTGGCCTTTTCACGCCGCCCTCCTTCCTCATAAAAACAGCAAAGGGGACATCAGTTTGAACGGGCGTATCGAAGATTTTCTCGACTTTTTCGACCTCGGCCCTCATCGCTTGGAAGGAGAGTGCCATTGCCATCTCCGCTTCACCAATACGCTTTCCCGTCCCCTGGTAGAGGGAAATTTATCCTTTCAAAACGGCTTTTATCAAAACTATTACACAGGGACAGAG
>Ga0207072_1013_pt2 | contig 24547 bp, 22 predicted proteins | sample Alteio_BWMinHeat_68_FD_153570 | JGI IMG/M metagenome (GOLD analysis project Ga0207072, IMG submission 153570) | Enriched cells from forest soil in Barre Woods Harvard Forest LTER site, Petersham, Massachusetts, United States -... | ecosystem: Environmental > Terrestrial > Soil > Temperate forest >... | reverse complement strand
TTAGACAAATACGACGCTTTTATCTACAACGTTGCGCATTTCATTAAAGTTTCCGTGAATAAACTGCCTCAGATTATATTTAAAAAGGCGAAATGATTCTTTTTCTAACACTCTAGGGCGAGGTGCCACCTCGGGCGTAACAATCAAATTAGGTGCTTTCCATCGAGCGAAAGACTTGGAATCGAACCAAAGACGCAAGGATTTAGAATTGTTATCAACTAGATCTACACAGATTTAGCGCTTCTACAAGCTTTTTTTACTCATTGAACTCTCAGCTGTGGTTGGCGAAAAGACTCTGTAATAATATGCATACTAGGAAGAGTACTCTTTGCCTTGTGAAGCTTTGGTTTGATTTCAATATCAAATCCAAGAGCAAGGACGAATTTTAACAAACGCTCTATCGAAAACTCCGATAAAAGTCCTCGAATAATTTTCGATACTTTTGGTTGATCAATATTCATCAAGTCTGCTGCTTGCTGCTGTGTCAGACCTTTTTTTTTGATGATTCCAGTGATCAGCATGGCTAAGTCGGCTTTTGCTTTTGCCTCTTCTGGATTAGAGAATCCAAAATCAGCATAGACATTTCCTGAACTAACGAAATATTCGATGTTCTCGGACTTATTTTTTGGATTTCTTTTTGCCATATTGTTCCTTATATAGGGCTTCTGCCCATTTTAACCTCTGTTTGATCAATTCTATATCTTCCTTAGGAGTTGCTATTCCTTTTTTGCTTTTTTTCTGAAAGATATGGAGTACATAAATTACTTCTTCAAAGCGGACTGTATAAACTTCTCGATATGTATCACCTCTATAATCACCAACAACCTCAATCACACTGCGCCCATGAAAGCCCGTAAGAGGTTTTGCATCTTCATGCTGACCTCCTTTTAAGGCAACCTCAAGGGCATAAGCAAATAACTCTTGGACTTCGTCTGGAAGCTTTCGAGAGTCTTTTTGTGAAGAACCCAGATAAACAAGCTGTCGTTTCTGAAGCATTTTCAATCCCTGTAAACTATATTATGCCAATACAGGCATAAATTAAGCAAGTCATTTTTTGCTATGAAGATAGATTCTTAGTCGAACCAATCTTCTTAGACAAATACGACGCTTTTATCTACAACGTTGCGCATTTCATTAAAGTTTCCGTGAATAAACTGCCTCAGATTATATTTAAAAAGGCGAAATGATTCTTTTTCTAACACTCTAGGGCGAGGTGCTACCTCCGGTGTCACAATCAAATTAGGTGCCTTCCATAGTTTTGAAGTGGTTGAGGGCTGTGTTTGATAAAGAGCATCCAACCATGCTCCGCGGAGTTTTCCGGCCTGCATCGCCTCTGCGAGCGCCTCCTCATCCATCGAATAGGTCGTTCCTAACGATATCAAGACGCTATCTTTTTTCAAATGTGCGATTTTTTCCCTGTCAAACCACTTCACAAACTGCTTCGAAGGGGGAAGCGCCAAACAGACATAGTCTGCCTCTGCCAAATAACTCCCTATAGCTTCAAATGTATCTGTCTTACTACAGTAGGGATGAAAGGATTTTGTCTCTGAAAGCCCATAGACATGCATCCCTTGCAACTGGGCCTGGCGAGCTATCTCCGTGCCTACTTTATGCAGTCCAATTTGAAGAAAATTCTTACCTTTTAATGTCCACATCGTCTCTCTTGCCTTGCTATCCCAGATATACTCAGGATTTTTATTGACCTCCCACCATTGAAATAAATTCTTGGCATATCCTAACACTATCGCTATCACAAACTCTCCAATCTGCGTCGTGTCCTCCTCCTTCGTATTCGTCACTATAATATTTCCTCGCTCTTCAATCTCATCCACACAAATCCGATTAACCTTATCCGTAGGCGAATGTATCCATCTCAACTGATACGCTCTCTCCAAATCCTGCTTCGTCAGTCGAGACCCATAAATAATCTCAATTCTACCCCAATACTCTGGATTTAAATTCCTATAAGTCGACTCACTCAAAGATATAAACAGAAACTGAGGAAACTCCTTTAATAACTGATCCACCTCTTCGAGAGTGAGGCGCGACTGCAATAAAATGATGTTCATAGAGACAAACTCTTGTATTCAATGTCCATATGGATTAATCTACATGTGCACGTTAATGTTTGGCAATATTCTTGGCAGTCGCCACCGCACTGATCCAAGGTTCATTAAGGAGAATACTATGTCTTATGCCATTATAAAGTCGGGTGGGAAACAACATCGCGTTGCTGTAGGTGACCTTATTGACCTCGAACTTCTACCGATTGATATCGATGAGTTCGTCGAATTTAAGGATATTCTTTTTCTGCACGATGGAAAAAAGACCCACTTTGGGGCCCCTCATGTTTCCGACTTCGTCGTTAGAGGTAAATTGGTCGACTGGGCGCCCGGGCCAAAAATCCACAGCGCTAAGTACAAAAAGCGCAAGCGTAGCTACAAAAAATGGGGACACCGTCAGCTCTATTCTCGCGTAGAAATTACAGCTATCGAGTCCTTAGAAAAAGAAGCTCATAAAGAGAAAGCAGCTTCAAAAGGACATCACCATGGCTCATAAGAAAGGACAAGGCTCTACCAGAAACGGACGCGATTCCGAATCTAAACGCCTCGGTATCAAAGTTGGCTCTGGCCAAATCGTTAAAGCTGGAAATATCCTCGTCCGCCAGCGCGGCACCAGATGGCATCCAGGCAAAAACGTAGGCTGTGGCCGTGATGATACCCTGTTTGCATTAGAGGATGGCATTGTCAGCTTCCGTAAGACTAACCGTACGGTAGTTTCTGTCATGAAAGGAATCGAGTAGAAACCCCTATCATTCATTGCGAGGTATATTGCCTCGCAATTTCTTTTTTTCTTCAAGGATGAATACCCATGTTCGTTGATCGTGTTACTCTTCAGCTCGCAGCCGGAAAAGGCGGAAATGGCCTTGTTGCTTGGCGTCGCGAAAAATATATCCCCAAAGGCGGCCCATCGGGCGGCAATGGTGGAAAAGGCGGAGATGTTACTCTCATTGCTGATGAGCAGATTCCTTCCTTAGATTGGTACCGCAATCGACGCATTTTAAAAGCTGAGAATGGCATGAGCGGAGGACCTAACCTCCGTCAGGGAAGAAGAGGAAAAAGTTTAGAGCTTAAAGTTCCCTGTGGAACCCTTGTTAAAGATGCAGACACCGGTGAGATCCTCTGTGATATGACAGAGAAGGGCCAGCAATGGGTCGCTTGCAAAGGAGGCCGCGGAGGAAGAGGCAACGACAGCTTTAAGACACCTACGCGCCAGGCACCTAATTTTGCGACACCTGGAAGTCCCGGAGAAGCATTAAATGTCGAGTTGGAGCTTAAGCTGATTGCCGATGTCGGATTGGTGGGCTTTCCCAATGCAGGCAAGTCGACGCTGCTGACAGCCCTCACAGATGTGAAGGTCAAGATAGCGCCTTATCCCTTTACAACATTGCATCCTAATTTAGGTTTTATCGTTTGTGCAGATCAGACACGTATTTTCATCGCTGATATTCCAGGAATTATAGAGGGTGCGCATGATAATAAAGGATTGGGTTTTGAATTCTTGCGTCATATTGAAAGAACGGCGTTATTGTTGATCGTCATTGATGCATCAGGCATAGATGGACGCCATCCGGCAGACGATTTGAAAGTCATTATGTCTGAGCTTCATCATTATAGCCCAGAGTTGAAAGAGAGACCATTTTTGGTGGCATTGAATAAGATGGATACAGAAGAATCTATTACTTTAGCTAAAGAGTTTAAGAAAGCTTATCCCTTTCCTCGTAAAACCCTTTTCGAGATTTCCGCGCAAGAAGGCCAAGGCCTCGATGCCCTTGCCAGCGCTATCAAACAGTTCTTTCACCGCACTTGATATAAAATTGTAACTTTGTTACAATCACTCTTGTCACTAACATTTAAGTGCTATTCGTGAAAAATAAGAGACCAGCACAGCTAAAGGATCTTTTAAAGAAGATTCACAATTGCATTGAAGAAGAAAGATATATTCAAACTAAACATGCTATTCAACGAGGATCAGAAAGAGAAATTGAACTTCCTGACGTATTATATGTGTTAAAATCAGGACAACATGAAAAAAATAAAACAACTTTTGATGAAGGATTTACGTCTTGGAAATATGCCATCAGAGGTAAAACTTTAAGTGATTTAGATATACGTGTTATTGTAGCTTTTGATGAAACTGGTATGCTAATTATTACTGTTATGCATATAACATAATCTCGGTGAATGTATGGTAGAAGAAAATAAAGTTGAGACTTTTATTTACGAAGACTTAGGCTTTCCAATCAAGTTGATTAATGTTCCCATGAAAAAAGTCTTCGGTGAATGGGCTATAAATATCAACTTAGGTCAGTTACAGCGCGACATGTTATATCTGCTTGTTTATAAAAAATTTCCTCTGACTAACGGAGAACTACGTTTTATACGCAAATATTTTGAACTTACAACTACAGCTTTTGGAAAAATTTTCGGTGTAACTCACGCTGCCGTTCTCAAATGGGAAAGTGACAAAGGACGCGTTCCTCCTACAACAGAATTTTGTATTCGATTATTTGTGTTGGATCGCCTTCGCGCAAAAAATGAAGAGTTTGGTCGTTTATATCACAAAATAACGATAGAAAGTCTAACACATCAAAGAAAAGCAGAAAGTTCAACTCAGACTTTAGAATATCATGCAAATAGGAAACCTCTTTTTGCATAACATCTAGCTTTTACCATTTTTAGTTAAAGATTTGTTATGCGCTTGATACGGTAAAGAACTGTGTCATTATCAGGCGTGATGATTCCCGCGTCAATGCTCGGCCAATTCTTTTGTAGGCTATCATGAATTGCATTGACTTTTTGCAATAGTTTAAAATGTTTCGAGGTATTGAATTTGTTATTATCTTTATCCTCAGGAAAAACTTTTATTATTTCAGAGAAATAAGAATTATATTTTACCCTTATTGGCTCACCCCTTGACATAGCTACTGAACTAGAAGCAGCCCAGCTACTCCCTAACTGACTTAGCTCAGTAAAAAAAGAGTAAACAAATTTTAACCATTGTCTTTTTTGATCAATGGTAGCGCAGTTGACCTCTAAAAAGTGTCTTGTATGATGCGTGAGAAATCCAAAGCATTTTTCAGGTCTCTGCCAACTTGAGTACTTCAAAAAAATACTACTATACCGTTTTAAAACTAACAAAAGTTGATCTGTTTTCTCATCATAAAATTTATAATACAGCAGGATTCTTATAAGAAGCCCAGTATTCTCTATTATAGAAGAAAACCGGTTTTCTTCGTCCCCTTCCGGCCTAATCTTGCTCCATGAATCTTGTCTCTCTGCATGCGTGAGAAGAATATCTATAAGTTTATGTAAAATGAATAAGTCATTTTCTGAGTGATCAGCTGGACATATTTTTAGATAAGTAAAGTAAGGTACTTCAACTTCTGAAGCATTAAAAATCGTCTTAATTAACTCGTAGGGAGTCTCGATTGCAAAAGCTGGATCACTTTTTAAAAGTTTTTTAAAACAACCAATGAGTAATGCATGTGCTCGCCATTGGTCTGGTAAATCTCTATTTGCTGATAGATATTGATAAGCCAGTTTAAACGAAAACCAAGTGGGTCGAACCAGAAATTTTTCTATAACTTCAATTAAAATATTGTTTTCAAAAATTAAATATGTGTGGATAGGTCTCTCTATATAGCTTTTCATATGGTCTCTGTTGACCTCTTCATGATGTGCTAAAGGAGAAAAAAAGAGTTCACCGTGTGCTTTATCTAAGGTATCCTTTTCATTAACAAAGTACTTTTTCTCTGTCAACCATACTAGAAGATCACGCCCAATTTGCAAAGTTAACTTCCCTTGCTCTAGAGAGACAAATTCTGTTTGACCAAGAATATGAAGGAATAAAAGGTAAAGAGCTAAAGGTCGGTTAGTCGACCAATGCTTTTGAGCAAGCTTAGAACATAATTCGGGTGTGAATAATGTGTCTGAAGAAAATTGAGACGCTACCTTAATAAAAGAAACTAGCTCATTATTCATTACTTTAGCATTATTTAGAGTTACTCCAATAAAAATAAGGGCGTCAAAGGCTTCATGGATAATTTCAGCAGAATGCAAGCATTCTGAGTATGAGTACACTAGTCCAAAAGATCTTTGGATATTTTTGATTTGTTTGGTCTGAATTGCATCTTTAAAGGTTTTTGTTAAATAAGGTAAAAAGCTATTTACAAACAACTCTGGAATAGCCTGAAATAGGTCTTCCCTAGATTTGAAAAGAGTCATTTCAGAAAGCTGAAATTCAATGAATTTTTTTGAATAAATGCGTCCTTTTCCTTGCGCATAGAGTAGCGTAACAGCCATTACAAAAAGCTCTTTAGTAGATTGAGAAATGAGAAAGTAGAGGCCCTCAAGCATACTGTAGAGAACTTTTGGGTCATGAATAGAAATCTTCAATCGTTCTAAATAAGAAATTAGAAATTGTTTAAATTCGCTACTATTAGGCACTAATAGCTTCAATAATTGAGTCAAATCTTCTAAAGATTTTTCAGGTGTTTGGATGGCATCTTCAATACTTGTTTGGAGGAGTTCATAATACTCTTTTTGTTGTTCAGTTTGGAAAATATTGAAATGGATAGCAGAATTTTTAAGTAGTTCCCATGAGAGTCGATGAAGAGTTGGGTATTGGGTAATCAATATAGAAATTAAGTGATAAATGCAGGCATTGAGCTCTTCGTCAGAGAGATCTGGGGGTCTTCTTGTACAACGTGTAACGATAAGATGAAGAATTGGAACTAATTTTGGGTCCAAAAGAGGTTCTAGATCAAATAAAATACTCTCAACTTGAGCAGTATGCTCTGAAATAAGTGCATAGGGGTGTAAGAAAAGCTGAAAGGTTAATTGGTTGGTTTCAAGATTAGACTCTTTATATATAAAAATAATATTTAATAATTGGGCTAACGCTGATAATTGCACTCGTTGCAGTTCTATCGGAGCTGAATGAATGGTGACAAGTTGCTCATAGAAGTAAAATAGATCTGTAACATGGGGTAATAGCTGTTGGAAATACTTTTCAAAACTATCTCCTCGATTTGAATAGAGAAGTTTTTGAAGTAATAAGATAGCATTGGGAATATAATCAGGGGTATTAATTTTCAGAATTGTTTCTAAAGCATTAGTGTATTCTTGAGGCTCATTCGCTTGAACAGCAATGCGATAAAGGAATTCTTGGGTACCTGTACGATTGATATGATTCTCATCAAGTATCTGTAACAATTGAAGAGCAGCCTGATCTCTAATTTGGGGCTCCTGAGTCTCTAAAGTGAGGAGCCAAGCATAGATGCGAGGAATTTCATTCGCATAATCTTTATAAAATGTACCATTGGTTATTTCATGAAAAGCTATAATAATATTATCTACAGGAGCTTCAGGAGAGTTAATCCAACAATCGATATGCTTTAATAATATTTTTATTAGAGCGAAACGGGACGTCTTAAGTTCATCTATGGCGCACTTCGCCAAGCACCAGATTTTGTTGAGCAAAGAAATATTCAAAATATTTCTATTATATTCAAACTGTTTTTCTTTTGTTGGCTGTGACTTATTAGCCCATTTATGAAGGTATTTAAAGCACTCCATTGAAATTTGCTGGTGGTTTTGTAGGGCTACATTAAGAAGATGGTAACAGACTGCTGCTCTTTCTTCTGGTTTAATTTTAAGGAGTACTGGCTCTAGGCGTTTATAGGATAAAAGATAGGGTAAGCAATTTGGAGACTCTATTTTAGCTAAAGCGGTAAGGCACTTTCTAGTCATGGGAGTATTGGAAAGAGGCTCCGAAACATCTGGTAACGGATTTTTAATCAACCAAATGGAATAGGCTTTTTCAATGACGTCCGGCTTTACCGAATTTTCTGCAAAAAATATCCAAAGCAGTTCCCACTGATCAGGTTCAAGATAGGTTCCAAAACGATCTAACAGTAGGATTTGTTTTGAATTCTCTGTAGAATTAATTAAATTAGCTAATTCTATAGCCCAAAATTTTCCTCGTTCACTATTAACTGGATGAAAATGCTCATGAACTATTGTTTCAATCGCAAAGTCTTTTTCATTGTTTTTTAGAGCTATTCTGGCAGTTTGATCCACACAATTAAGCCATATTTGTTTGTCATTTTGGCTTAGGTGAATGGGCGTTAGCTTGATGAGAATCGTGGCCCAATAGATTAACTGCTTAAAATCGCTTTTTTGTCTTAATAATAAGTTGGTGAAGGGGATGTAGAATGAGCATAAAGTAGAATCTTCAAAAAGTGTGGGACAAGCTTTAGAGTTGTTTAAGTGCTCTAGAACTTCTAGTGAAGATAGTGAGTTTGTTGAAAGAACTGTGAATATCTTTTTTCCTTCTTCATAGGTGAGATGTAGTTCTGGCTTATAGGTATGAATCCAGGTGATGATTTCTTTAATTGCTACTCGATCTTCAGGATTATTGGGGTCCAGAGTGGCTAAAATAAGGTGTATTTTTTTTCTAAAAATTTCAGAAGTGTCTAAATAATGGCAACAAAGCTTAGCGGTCGCATTATCTACGTTTTCTACTCCATTAAGTAACCTGAATATATATTTTGCTTTTTTGGGAGGTGAGTTGTTTGAATTAATTAAAAAATTAATCAACCAATTCCATGTAGAATAATTCGATGATGTTTGAGTGGGCTCTTTAAGTACTTTGACTATTTGACGGCAAAGAGACTGAATATTTGTCTGATTAGAATGCTTTAAAAGGTTACCTATTGTGTAAAGCAGATTTTCTATCTCTGGTGTATAGATGGACGAAGCTTTCCATTTTTTGCATATGCTGACAACGGGCTTTGCTGCATCTAAGAGAGATAAGGGTGAAAATTTTACTCTCCATTCGCAATAAGTAAGTATCTCAGAAATATAGGGAATGCCAGGGAGATGTGTGAAGAGTGGAATAAGTTTATATGCATCATCAGGATAATACTGATGAGTGCTTTTGAGCAACCAAGTTAAGTCTACAATACTACTAATAGTATAGCTATCGTCAATCTTCGCTAGGAGTTGGGGCAAAAAACTTTGAATATTTTCTTGTCCTCCAAGGTATCTAAGAGCTGTACATGCAATCTGCCAAGACCTGTTACACTTCTTTGAAATTGCTGCTGCAAAAGCGTATAAACAATAGAGTGGATAGCATGTCATTGTCATTGCATTGACCCACTCAAGCGATTTATCATTTGAATTCAAGCACACTTGTAGAGAGTTTAAGATTGAAGTTTCATATTTCGAACTAGTGCGATAAAGTAACTGTACCGCTGATAGATAAATAGCAGGTGTTCGAAGAGATTCATCCTGCTCCATTAACAATGGCAGAGCATTGCAAATGAGCAAGCGGTCAACTTCAATTGAATTTTTGAAAGCTAACAAAATGAAGCAGATGCAGGTGCCTAAGAGGATATAATAAGATTCACCACTATTCAGACATTCTTTTGCATAGTTTTGCATCTCATTTAATTGAGTGTCAGAGGGCATTAATGGGTCTGAGTATCCTTCTAGAATTGATTTTTCAATTAATGGATAGTCCCGATTTCCAAGAGTTTCTAGAACCTCATCTGCACTCATATTAGGAGAGATGCACGATTTGAGTAGCTCTAAAAGTGCTTTACGCTGATCAGCCGATTCAAGCTTTCTTGGTTTCCCCAACAAGCTAATTAATGAAGTACACCTGTAAGGAAGAATTAAATGACACGTTTTTTCTTGATCTTCTAGCTTAATTCTAAAATAGGGCCTATCTGCGTTACTCTTTAATTGGATTCGATAGGTGTGCCTTAACTTAGAAGAAAGGGCTAAAGAAGCTAAACAGCCTAATTGAAACACGGCGTTAATCCGCTGTGCGCACATTTTTTCTTTTACACGCAATGCCAGAATAGGATGAATGGACTCGCGACCTGAAAAAAGTAGCTCCCAGAGCTGTTGAAATAAGTTTTTTTGATAATCTGACGTTATGCGTTTTCCAGGATTAATTAAACTATTTTTGGGCATCTTTGCTTCGAAATCAAGTACTGTTAAAGCTAAAGCAAGAGGCGTTTTATGATGTGGCGCAAGCATATGATTAAATAAATCTGTTACTCGCTTTGGCCAGTTTGGATAGGGAATATGCTTCTTTAAGAACGTATCTAGTAACGGAAAATAATGATGCGGATCGGTGGGAATATAGTCTGAAATGGTCGCCATGTGCGAAAGTATGAGCACGCGATAGTCAAAGTGTGGTAGCTGTTTTGGTCGAAACCGAAATTTCTTGTATCCACGGTCTATGATGGCTTGTAAAGCTTGATCATCTTCGCTATAAATTTGAATTTTGAGCTGCGAAAGATCTTTTGTCAGTGAAGCAGGATCGATCACAATTTGCAAATTGCTTTTTTCACCTACGTTATTTACCGGAAAATCATTCCCTATGCAGAAATCAAAATTTCCAACTTCGACTAAAAAACGCCCTTTAGTTACATTTTCAGCATTAACACTCTCAATTACATTTCCTCGACGTAACGATTTGGCCCTAGACTTTAGCTTGCTTAAAGTAGCATTGCGCGATATGGCCCACATATCTGCATCATTGGGCTTAATGCCCAAGTTTTTTTTGACTTCAGGACAGAGAAACTTTTTAGCTCTTTCCGGACCTAATCTATCATGCATAAGTCCATCGATCATGACACGCATAAGATAGGGAGCGCTACTTCCAATAATACGGTATTCTTCTGTCGGCTTACCCTGTGCTTTAGCTGTATCTCGGTCTTTTATTATGAGATCTAATCGCTGTTCGTCAGATCCTTCAAGAAATTCCCACAAAAATTCTTTAGTGCATTGATACACTTCCTCAGTAGGGATAATGTCTTTTTGATTGACCGTAGGATCTATAATTTTACCTGTAAGGTCAAACAAACCATCTTCACACAAATCATCGAAACTTTTTTCAATAGCGGTCTGAACAACTCTTAAAGAAGGAATCGTCTCTTGGATGATAATTTCTTCATCTGTGGAAACAGGAGATGTGGAAAGTGCATCTAAACCTAACCATCTTATAATGGTGTCTCCAACACTCCAATAGCTTGAGATCATATTCAAAATTCCTATGCCAAATGTCTAGAAACCAACTTGATCACGGTTCTATCCATCCAGCGCATGCCTTCATCTTGCAACAATGATCCCAAGAAACCCATATGGCCTCCTTTTTCTGTCTTCCACACTTTAATGCAAGAAGGCAGAGGAAGAGTGTCAATCGTCTCTGTATCGACAACAGGATCATCTAGCGCGCAGACTATATCACAAGGAATTTTAATTTCGGGAATAAAATGAGCACTACTGCATGTATGGTAATAGTGCCGCGCTCCTTTAAATCCCCAGCAAGGAGCAGTGTGAAACTCATCAAAGCCAATCAAAGTCATTTTTTTTGGTAAGCTTGGAGGATCTAATGTGGGGTGATTGGTAGCCCACACTTTATAGTGTGCACGAAGATAGTAGACAAAGAATTTTTCATAAAATCCAAAGCGTGCCGACAAGATCTTGTCAACGGTTCTGTTTAAGTCAAAAGGGGAACATACGACGACGACACCCCTCAAGAACTTCTCGAGAGCTGTGCCTTGTTCACCCGCTAATTTAAGTGAAATATTTCCTCCCAGTGAATAGCCTACAAGGACTGTAGGAGAAGAGACATGGAAATGTTTAATTACTGTGAAAATGTCATCGCTCAAACCCCCATGGTATGGCCGTCGCGAAAGATGGACACCCGCTCCACAAGCACGTAAATTGACTCGAATCACACGGTAGCCCTCCATCAATAATTTCTTTGCTGTCCGTACCATGTAAAGAGAATCGTGTGCTCCTGCTAGTCCATGGACAAGAATAACCGTTGGATGATGGTGTGTCCAATGGTGAGGTAGATTCTCTTCGCAGGCTAGTTTGTCTCCATCAGCTAGAGGGATTATATGATGATGTGAAGGAAAATCGATATGATGTTTTCGTCCATACGAACCTAAAATCGTCTGAATATGACCATTAGGCGCGAAGAGAGTAGGCTTAAACTTTAATGTGTTGAACTGTGACATGCACAGAGTTTACTATTAAAAGTGCTTATTTTCTATATGTTTTCAAATGAGGTTTTTCAACGGGATTTAGTAAGAAAATACGCGTTTCCCCATTGGCTGACCCAAACCCTACAATTTGACCTTGATCATTAATATCTGTGGCTTCGAGTAGTGTCCAATGGCGAGATTGTTTATCGATTGTATGGTTAAGGTCTCTGCAGACTCCATCTTTTTGAAGCATCACTGCGCGATTATCCAATGTACCTACAATAGTGCCTTTTCCGTTAATCGCCGAAAGGCGGATATTCTTCAGGTCAAGAATTTCAAATTTATTTTCGTGTGGAAACCAGTGATAAGTATACAAGTAGTCGGGTCTATCTCTATAAAAAAATGTTCCAAAAATCGAGTCGTCATACGCTATCAGCATGTCGACATACTGGACATCTTCTTTATTGGGTTTTGTATGCATGCAGTTATCATCTGAAAGGACGATAGATCCTCCCTTATAATGCCAAATATAGGGACGGTGTTCTTCCGAAGCAAAGTTATTGGCAGCCACATAACCACTATCTGAGACACCCCAAGCCGCACCTTCACATAAAATATCCAACTTTGTGCATGGCTGCATCACTGCTGCATAAGAGATCGGTACACCACCTGTGGGAACAAGGAGAATCCCTGCTAATACACCTTTATTATTAAAATAGTTAAAATAGACTTCACAACCCGCTGGAGGATCATAACTCAAAATCATTGGAAATCTTCTACACCCATTTTTTTCTGACCAGATCATCCATTCATGTTTACCACAATTCTGAGGCAACGATGCCAACACACTGCCTTCGTCATTGATCGCATGAAAAGTCGTGCTGACATGACACATAATCAAACGATCCGGTCCATATGCCGGATCCAAAATTACTCCGCCCTTCTTATCATTAAAAATCACCTGTCCATTATTGTTAATGCGTGGCCCAAAACTAATGGTCGTAGAATGTCTAGAAAGTAGACGCGGCGCTCTGCCGGCAGGTCCTAAATCAACCAAATTATAAAAAACGGTCCTTTTGTCATGATGGCGCTTTTTATACTCTGAGTACGCATTTAAATCTGAAATGAATCCAGCTAATATAAACACTAGAAAAAGAATATGATAGTATGATTTCATGCATTTCATCGAACGGCTCCCTTCAATCAATATTTTTATATAGCATAAAAAAAATATTCTCATAAAATTTTCTCATGATTAAAAAACCCAAAGCCCTAAAACAGGGTGACACCATCGCCCTTGTCGCTCCTGCCAGACCTGCAAGTCCTGATGAATTAACCATCATCACGAAAGCTCTGCAACAGCAAAACTTCAAAGTTAAGCTATCACACAATCTGACTCATCGGCATGGCTACTTAGCCGGAAAAGACAGCGATCGAGCTGCGGGTATTATGGAAGCATGGTGCGACCCCTCTGTCAATATGGTCTGGTGCATTGGAGGAGGTTACGGCTCCTCGCGCCTTCTTGAACTTCTCGATTTCAAAAAAATGCGTGAACATCCCAAAATTTTTGTGGGCATGAGCGACGTCACCGCTCTTCACTGCGCTCTTAGCAAAGAACTTCAAATCATCACCTATTTAGGACCCATGCCTCAAAAATTATTTTGTTCTTCGGGTGAGGAACAAGCTCTTCGCTTTGCAGAAAATCACCTATGGCAAACTCTTAAAGGGAACCGCCATCTTCCCTCCTCCCCCCATGCTTTTCAAATAGCTCCTTACACTATTCAACAGGGGATCGCTCAAGGAAAACTTGTAGGTGGTAACCTAGCTCTCATCTGCAGCCTAATCGGCACCCCCTGGCAACTCGACACCAAAGATAAAATATTACTTTTAGAAGATATCAATGAAGAACCCTACAAAGTCGATCGCATGCTACGTCAACTAAAGTACTGCGGTTTACTCTCCTCTCCCGCCGGGGTCATTCTTGCCACCTGGGAAAAATGCTCAACGAAACAATCGACCCTTTCCCTAGAACAGATCTTTAATGACTACTTTCTCGACTCCCCCTACCCCGTCTTTGCCGGTTACCCCTCCGGCCATATCGATGGTCAGCTCACCCTTCCTCTCAACGCTCTCGTCGAAATCAACGCCTCTGAAAAACAGCTAATCCTCCTCGAATCTCCAGTAAATTACCCTATACCAAACTAATTTACGCGAAGGTCGCAAAGAAGGCGAAGAAAACGCGAAGTTTTTCAATTGTAAAAATTCATTTAAAGTAGAATGATTGATATAAAAGTTATTCTGGAGCTCAAATAATAAACAAATAATCTTGGCGTTTTCTTCTCTTTCTTCGCCTTCTTCGTGACCTTCGCGTTTAAATAAGTTTCGAGTAAGATGAGTTACTTAAATAAAGTTGTTTGACGAATTTGGAGAAATTGTACTATACTTGCAGCAGAAAAATCTAAAAACTTACTCAATACTGAGGACCAATGGCAAAAAAAGAAGAAAAAACCGGCAAAACAAAACGCCCAACAGCTCTAAAACGCGATATTCAAAATAGAAAGCGTCGTTCACTCAACAAATCATTCAAGAACCGCGTTAAATCAGCTGTCAAATCACTAGAAGCCTCTCTTGCTGCAAAAGAAACTGCACAAGTTAAAGAAAAACTTAACGAAGTCTATAGCTTGATGGATAAAGGTGTTAACCGCGGCACATTTAAGAAAAACAAAGCTAGCCGCACTAAATCTCGACTGACCGCTAGAGCGTTCGCTGCAACTTCCGCTTAAAGTTAAAAAGAGGGGATTAGCCCCTCTTTCAATCCGTGACTCTATGTTATTGCTTAGAAAGTATGTTATAGTTTCTATTTTGTTCGTCTGTTCTTTGGTTGCGCCATCTTTGGCCAACGATGGAGCTTCGTCCACCCCAAATTTTGTCCCTAACCAAACCCTAATGCTCAAGATGCGTGACGGCACTGCTCTGCCTACCGATATCTATCTCCCACCTGATCACTCTAAAAAATATCCCGTTATCTTACTCCGTAATCCCTCCGGTCGAAAGGCCTCTCCCTGGATCCGCTACGCTGGCTTAGCGCAAGCAGGCTTTATCGTCGCCTTCCAAGATACACGCAGCGTGATGGATCTTGAAGGAAAAACGATGCCCTACTTTGCCGACGGATGGGGAGAATTACAAGATGGCTATGATTCTGTCGAAGCTTTAGCAAAGTATGAGTATAGCAATGGAAAAGTGGGAACGGCAGGCTTCTCTGCTCCAGGGGTTTCACAACATATGTTAGCGCCCACAGCGCCGCCCTCACTCCAAACTCAGTATATCGGAGTTGCAGCACCAAGCCTGTACCATCATGCAGTTTATCCCGGTGGCTGTTTACAGAAAAGTCAGGTAGAGGGCTGGCTTGGCCAGTATGCGAAAGATCCTAGCATGAATGCGATCATCCTTAAGGAAAAAACGTATAACGACTTTTGGAAAAACTTTAATATGTTAGAAGTCGTTGATCAAGTCAAAACTCCTGCTCTACTATATGGCGGATGGTACGATATCTTTTTGCAAGGAACGATCGACGCCTTTATCGCTCGTCAAGAACTAGGCGGAGAAGGCGCACGTGGAAAACAGAAGCTTTTAATAGGACCTTGGACCCACTTCTGGCCGCAAAATATTCAATTAGGAGATTTTGAAGTACCTGTAGCTGGCAGGACTACCCCGTGGGATATGTCTCCATTAGCTTGGTTTAACTACTACTTAAAAAACATCCCTACAGGTGTCGAAAAAGCCGCTCCCGTGACCTATTATGTCATGGGACCTTTTGATGGAACGCACTCTAAAGGAAATATTTGGAAATCAGCAAATAGCTGGCCAGTTCCCGCAAAGTCCACCCCCTTTTACTTTGCTAAAGAGGGAAAGCTCCAAAAAGAATCACCTGCACCTATTTTAGAAACCTTAAGTTATACCATTGATCCAGAGAATCCCATCCCTACAACAGGGGGATGTAACCTCTTTTTAGAGGCAGGGCCAAAGGACCAGCGACCCATTGAAGCACGCACAGATGTCGTTCATTTTACGTCAGAGCCCTTAGCTGAAGATCTCGAGGTAACAGGGAGGCTCATAGCAAAAATTTACCATCAGCCCCTGCCACATGATGTAGATATCATGGTACGCCTAACAGATGTATATCCTGATGGAAAAAGCATTTTGATTGCCGATGGCGTTTGCCATGTACCAAAAAACACACCAGGCATCCATGCAGAAGCAGAAGCAGATGAAGTCGACCTTTGGTCAACAAGTATGGTTTTCGCCAAAGGACACTGCCTTCGTGTCTCCGTTTGTGGAAGCAACTATCCACGTTATGAAAAGCCCAATTTACCCATTAAAAGTGTGGGAGTTGGCAGCCAATTTTCAATGACTCTATTCACTGGCGGAAAAGCCGCCTCGCATATAATGTTACCCATAGTAGAAAACTAATTCTAAATGAGTAGCTTGTGCATATTGTTATCCTTGCAGCAGGAAGAGGCTCCCGCTTAGGCAATTTAGATTACCCTAAGGCATTAACTCCCTTGACTTCTGATCAGACTATTTTTGATCGCCAGGTATCTTTATTGAAAAAACAATTTCCGAAAGCTTCCATAGTAGTCGTGGTGGGATACCGCAAAGAGCTCATTATGCAGCAGTATTCTCAGCTTAATTTTGTTGAAAATGACAATTACGCCCACGAAAATACAGCAAAAAGCCTTTTAAAAGCGCTAAAGAACATTTCCGATGACGTCCTTTGGTTAAATGGAGATGTTGTCTTTCATCCTTCAGTATTGAATAAGTTCATAAAAAAAACTTCTATGTTTGTTAATGAAGGTACGGTGGGAGAAGAAGAGGTAAAATTCCGCCGGGGAGCTGATGGATTGATTAAAGAAATTTCTAAAGAGGTTAAGCAAGGAGAAGGGGAGGCAGTAGGTATCAATTATTTTTTATCGTCAGATATTGAACTTTTAAAAAAAGCTTTAGATGCCTGTTCTGACAAAGATTATTTTGAAAAGGCCATTGAAATCTGCATTAAAAACGGTATGCAAGTTTTGCCTGTTACAATCCCGCGTGACCATTGCGCTGAGATCGATTTTCCCGAAGATCTCGAACATGCCCGGCACCTAATCCAATCCTGGACAATTTAAACGCAAAGACGCAAAGGCGCAAAGAATAAAAATAAATTTTATTATTTTTCTTTGCGGCTTTGCGTCTTTGCGTTTAATTTTTCTTTTAAAGCTGTAATAATATCCTCCTTGATATCCTTGAAGTCTCTTTCAGGCCCGAAGGTATAATCCCAGATTGACTTTCTGACTTCACTGTATAGTTGCTGATCTTTTTTTAGATTAGCGTTAATGATCTTATAGAGATTCTTGTAGTCTTCCGGTACAACTGAAACTCCGGCCCTGAAAAGATAGGCATTCCTATCTGTTTTCGGGTCGCGTCTAAACTTATTCAAAAAGAACATAGGCTTGTTAAAGATCAAAAAGTCATATCCTACTGAAGTGGTATCTCCAATATAGATATCTGTTGCTGCAAGCAGAGGAAATACCAGCGGAAAATATTCAACAAAAACGACATTTTTCTTTTTTAAGTATTTGCCTATTAGATGGTGATATAGCGCTGCTGTATCTAGTTCTGGACAGGAATGTACCTCTAGTCTGGGATGTAGCTTCACAATCATATTGTATTCATCTGGAAGCTGATCCAAAAGAGCTTCTAGAGAATCAAAGAAAGTCGAAGCCTCTTCCATGTCCATCCAGGTAGGAGCATAAAGAAGAGTAGTCTGTTTTTTTTCAAATTGGCTTAAGTAACGTTCTTGAACGATTTTATCAAAATGCTCTTTATGTTTTTTATAGTAAGTATAGCGGTAATTACCCGTAATTACATGCTGTTTTAATAAATGATCGACATGATGCTCTTTCAATAAATCGAGCATGTTTTGCCCATAAATCAGAGGCACATCCTCATTTACACAATCAACAAGATAATAGCTTTTATCGGAATAGCCATGAGGGCAAAAGACGTGCCTCATAGGCTTCTTATATTTTATTTGCAATTCGCCAAACGTATTTTCAAACTTATTTTGAGGCCACAAATCGGACAAAAAGAGCACATCATAAGTCGAAATCATGTACTCTGCATGGAATTCTGAATAGGGTGGTGTTCCTATCTCAATATCAGGATAGATATCCTTACAAAGATCCGTATCGCTCTCATTCAAAAACAGAAGGGGAATTCCCATGATGGCCGCTATGGGGCCTAAATGATCAGCATTATTGACCTGAGAATCGCCTACTAAAGCGACCCCTTTAAATGATTTTTTTGTCATATTAAATTGTCAAAGTGACTTGTTGAAGAGCTTTGTGAATATGTTCTGCACGCTTATGAGGCAATTCCTCCGGATTTACTGCACCGCTAAGATGCCCCAACAAATGCGCCCGACGGCAACTAAAGAATAATTGATTAAGTTCAGGGGTAGTAATCCCTTTAATCCAGCCAAGGTCAGCACCTAATTTCACCAAACTAATGGCATTTAGCGCTTCAATGGTCTCTACCTGATAAGAATGGATAAGTACCCCTACAGCTCGTGAGACATGATCCTTGATCTCAGGCTTTTCCTGCTCGCGTAGGCGCAATCTTGCAGCGTTTTCCTGAACCTGCAGCTTTGTGGCTGCACTACGAATGCTGCTTAAAATATTTTCTTCCGTAATTCCTAACGTATAGTTATTTTGAAGCACAATTATATCGCCGATAATCTCTGTAGGACTACCCTGGATGCCGGTAATAACCAATTGTTCATCCTGCAATTTTTTTATTGTCGCTTCTAATTCTCCAATCTGTGCCAACGCAGAAAGTTGTAAAAAGGCAGTCGCCGTAAACGCTGTGCCGCATTGATGAGGATCGGGAGTTAAAAATCCAAATTTAGGCGAAAAAGCATAGCCTAAAGCATCACCAAGAGAGACTTCGATTTTAATAAGACGGTTCCAAGCCTTTTCTAGTTCATTTTGAGTGTCGATGAGTGTAAAATGGACGTGGCTGTCAATATTAAAAGTCGTCAAAAAAAGCCCTGTAGAATCTATTAAAAACCCTTCACCGCCATGTGCATGCAGAAAGCTTTGCATGCTGAGAAAATGCTCCATTAAGTACTCTTTATCTAAAGGCGAAATTTCTTCAGATTTAAATAGAATAGGCTTGTCGAGTCCCGATTTTTCAATCAACTCTCCAGAAGCTAGGGCTACAACCTGTTGACGTCTGTCCAGCCCCATTTTGCCGGGAAACTTGAATTTTTCGATATTGCGCTGAAGAGACAGAGAAGTTGCTATCCAGATAGGATTTTCATTCTCATTCCAAGGAGTGCCAAGCTTAGCGATTTCTCCCGCTAAATCATTATTGGACATTTTCGCTTCCTTTTTTCTCTGTCAGATCACGAATCTGATCACGCAGCAGAGCTGCTTGCTCATAGTCTTCTTTAGCGAGAGTTTCATTTAACGCTTCGTTCAAGGCTACTAAGCGCACTGAGATAGACATCTCCTTAGCCTCTCCTGGAGAACGGCCCATATGTAAAATTTGAGAGCGCTTTCCACTGATTAAGCGTGAGGGAATAGATTGAGCTCGCTGCAATTCATCGATGATTACCGATTCAAAAACCTCATAACAGGTGCTACAGCCTACAAGTGTGCCAATACGGATCGCTTCGAGAGTCGTACCGCAATTTCCACAGGCTAAGCCGGTAGCTCCGTCTGCAGGTAATGACGACTGAGTCCCTTTCGTTCCCTGAAGGCGCTTTTCGAGTTCAGGACATTCGGAACACATGCTTAGAGAGTTACAAGTGTTGCCGATCACTTCGGTGTAGCGCACCCGAATCACCCTCCGGCATTCGCTGCATTCCAGTGGCCGTTCTGGAGGATTCTTTAAAATATCTTCAGGTTGTTCAGGCTGTGGAGGTTTATCGTTCATATAAAGAAATTCCTATGAAATTTCACTATAGAAAAGAAAAAAGAATAAGTAAAGGACAAGGACACAAAGACAAGGGACAAGGACCTTAAGGACAATAAGGACTTTGAGGACAAGGACGATTGATTTGATGTCCTTGTCTTCAAGGTCCTCAATGTCCTTATGGTCCTTGTCTTTTTTCTACTCTAAAGTGGATGTTTTTTCTCTTGGATAAGAAAAACTGCCTGATCAAAGGCCTCTCTTTCGGGAACCATATGTTCGGGGATAATGCCTACTCCCTCCCAATTTCCTTCTTGGATAGGATTAATAGCTCGCCCTGTCGGTATAAAAATAGCTAGGTCTGAGTTAATTTGAAAGGGTCCTCCTGGATTAGCCGCACCAGCGCTAGGCTCTCCTACAAAGGTAGCTCTTCCTAGCACCTTCATGTTATTGGAAAACTCTTCGGCTGCGGAGAATGTAAATGGTCCTATAAGAACATAAATTTCTTTATCTAGAAGGCGCCTTTCCTTCGGTAATTCTTCCCGGCTGAGGGTATTAAATTCTTGGCTTTTGGGGCCATCAGCTGTTCTGGATTCTATGCGATTGAGAGGTCTTCCTTCATCTACAAACAAGCTACATAAGAGCTGCACCGCAAAGGGGTCTCCACCGTCATTATTGCGTAGGTCGATGATAATAGTGTCTGCATCACTCATTCTCTCAACTGCGTCAATGTAAGCCTGTTTTCTATTAGCAACGTCAGCTTTCATCTCTGCAGTATTGTCCCTTTCTTTGCACACCCCAAAAACAGTTAAATCCATATAAGCGATTGTATTGTCTTGGGATAAGTATCCTGTCTGCAGTTCGTAGGGAAGGCTGCCTTTTTCTCGGCCCATCCAGCCTATGTTTGTAGCAGGTGTGAATTCTACAGTATTAATCAGCACGGGACGGTTAAAATCGTCAATAACTTCTTCTAGGGGAGTTGTAAGAGGAAGGACGAGAGGTTCTTCAGGCTGAGAGATCAGTGTGACTTCCATATGTTTGTCTTCGGAAATAAGACGTAAATCAGCTGTGAGGGCTTGTGCGAAGACTTTGATGTCGCTAATGGGTTCATATGCTCCCTCTTTGAGCTGCTTTTGGAGATAGTCGCTGCATTTTTTTGCTACTTCGGGATAGACATAATTCTCTTCGAGTGCACTACAAATAGAGTTTACGGTTTGTGGGATATCCAGTGGAGTCTGACGGACGCCATTAGATAAAGAGATATCTCTTGCGCCTTCCATCCATAATTTTGATTTGAGTTCTTTTCCAGCTTGTTCAAGATTCTCTAGGGAGTAGCTGGATAGACTTTCGAAACATTCCTTGATAAATGCGACTCCCTCGGGTTTTCCTAGGAGAGCATATTCTACACCTCCAACCAACACTTTAATTTGATTTTGAACATCTGATTTACTGAGATTTACTTCATAATGTTGATTGTTCAAACTAAAGTGAATCCGAAGGTTAGACATATAACCTATAAAATGAAACTATTTCACATTTAATTATAAAATTAATTTTAATTATAATAAAGCTAGTAAACTTGTTTTATTAAGGGAAGATCTAGGATAGATTCACCGCAGAGCCGCAGAGGACGCAGAGCAAAACGCGGAGAGGAAAAAAGATGAACCTTAAAATTCTCTGCGCTTCCTCCGCGTTCCCTGCGGCTCTGCGGTAATTCTCAGTCTGAAAACTACTTTATGGGGGCAGCTTTCGCTTCACCATAAGCTAGCTCTATCACTTTTCGAGCTGCACTTTCCGTGAGGGAAATCATGCCACCCATAAGGAGCATACGTGGACCTGCTACTCCGATTCCTTTGAATAAACGCGTAGGGCCGGCCTTCACGGCATTGGCAAATGCTGTACAGAAGCTGACGCTTTCTACTCTTTGAATCTTAGTCAAAACCTCAAGCGGCATTGAAATAATTGTTGCACCAAACCCTGCTATACCTCCCACAAGGGCTATTTCAGTTTGATTAAGCTTAAGCTGCTCTGATCGAATAGCTTTGTATTCCACTCCATTCTGTAGGAGCCTGCTCTCTTTCGTATAAACAATCTGCTGATCTAACACATGGCGGATAGGATAAAAGGCACCACACCACGAAGCATTTCTAGCAACTGTGCTCACAGTTCCTCTATAAAAGAAGCAAATCCCTTTCGATGCATTTTTTATCTTAGTAACCTCTCCCGTGAAGGCATCTATTACAAGAGATTTTGCATTAAACGCTGGATTAGTCGCTCTTTTAGCTTCAATAGTAGCAATTGGACCAGTGACTAATGATTGTGCTGTGCCCGCTATAATTCCAGAGGCTGTTTCTGTCAGCAATTTATGCTCTGAAACATTTTCTAATCTCTCTGCTACAAAACTTTTCACAAGAAATTGGGTAAGAAAGCTCATGTTGTTCTTAACCACTGATTGAGATATTCCACCAAACCAGCCTTTTCTTATTCCTTGTTGATTTAATTCTGTAACTATCGTCCAAGGAGCAGCATTTTTTCCCTGGCGAAGGATTAAGTAATTATCGATAGGGCGAAAGAAAACTCCAAAGACGCTTCCTTGTAGAAAACCTGCACACACTTTTTCCTGTATGGAAGGTGTATAGATGACCACTTTCTTTGAATCTAGTACATTAACCATGGGAATCGCTAAATGCATATCAGACTGCGCTATAGCAGTTTCTGCAGCTGGTTTAGCAGTACTTTGTATGGGTAAAAAAATTAATTGATTAACTATATTATTGTTATTATTACTAACTGGGGAAACCATTATATTCTCCTATTTCTTGTTTTTATTTGTGTCAATCATAGAAATAGAGAATTAAATTCTAATTAACTTAAGATTAATTACTTGTTAAGAAAGCATATTTTTGATAAGTTCAAAGTTGATGTTTTGAATTAGGAGTAAAAAAATGAGTTCTACAGTTAGTCAACACCCAATTATTCCATCTATTATTGTACCTTCCTTTTTTTCGCAAATTTATTGTTCCATGACAAGAAAACAGCTTTATCCAAAGCATTTACTCAAAACACAAGTGCGTAGCGTGGCCTTAGTGGCTACTTTTCCTCTTTATAAAGATATGTCCGAAAAATACCTGCCCTATTTAGAGAGCAGTATGGTCGGAGGTGCCTTATCAGGCGCTACTGCTTCAGCTCTCAGTTACAATCCTCTCACTCGAAGATCCTTCAAGTTAACAATGTATGGCGCTTCTTATTTTTACTTTTACAGTCTAATTCTTGGGACAAATTCTAAACCTGTGACACCTAAGTCCTTTTTTATCGACACAACTATTGGCGGATTAATAGGGGGAGTATCTCAGATTTTTACTAGTAAATTACTTCTTCAAAGAATCAAACCTACTGCTATTACCCATAGAATGATTGGCGGAGCTCTATTAAGCATAACGCTGCAAATTTTGCGGCAACCCAGCGAAGCGAAGTCTTAACAAGTCTACTTTTAAGACCAATTCAACGCAGAGACACTATCTCGAGTTTTAGCATTTTTTTGATTTAGGTTATTACTTACCTTATGCAAAGAGTGAGGACTCATTATGCGTTAAGGAGCGAAGCTCCGAAAGCATGTAGCCCTACGCGTCAGCGTGGGGTAAGATAAGCGATAATATTGAGCCGCGAATGCGGCGGCAGAATTTGAAAAAACCCAAATAAATCTAAAAATCATCATTTTTCTGTCGCCGCATTCGCGGCTGACGTTTAATAATATATCTTACCCCACGCTTACGCATGGGGCTACATGCTTTTGCCGCATTCGCGGCTCTAGCAACATGAGTTTTGGGTTTGTCGATCCGCCAGAGTTATCACATTAAGTCAAAAAATGCTAAATTCGAGACTACGCAACATTTAATTTATTGATTATATATGTATTCATGCTCATATGCTGTTGAGCGGCTTGCGCTGCTATTTTAACATAAAGTTCAGGAGGCAAGCGCAAATTAAATTTTCCTGAAGTGGGTGTTTCTGGTTCTTTTTTTCTGGCTTTACACCAATCGAGATAATCATCGACAGAATCTTTAAAGGATTGTTCGATCTCGTCAACAGTTGACCCTTGAAAAGTAATAACTGCTCGTAGACCTACGACATCGCCATGAAAAATGCGTGCTTCATCGTCATAAACAACGAAACCTGTATAACCTTTATACTTTAACATGGTTTAACTCCTGCGTTCTCTAAAAATCTCCGCACAGATACAAGAGCGCACTTTTCATAATACCATAATTTGGGGCCATACGTCAATAGAGTAAAAAACTAGCTGTTCGGATTAACCAAAAAATTTTTGTAAAAAATTGGAAAGAATAAAGATTGCCTTTAGGCTTTTACACCTAAAGGCAAATGGGTCTTGACGGACTCGAACCGTCGACCCCCTCATTAAAAGTGAGGTGCTCTAACCAACTCTCGCTAAAGAAGACTATGAGCAAGAAATTGGGTAAGAAAGCTCATGTTGTTCTTAACCACTGATTGAGATATTCC
>Ga0207072_1014_pt3 | contig 24769 bp, 22 predicted proteins | sample Alteio_BWMinHeat_68_FD_153570 | JGI IMG/M metagenome (GOLD analysis project Ga0207072, IMG submission 153570) | Enriched cells from forest soil in Barre Woods Harvard Forest LTER site, Petersham, Massachusetts, United States -... | ecosystem: Environmental > Terrestrial > Soil > Temperate forest >... | reverse complement strand
GCTCAGATGGCAAGAGCGGTCGGGATCCATCTCATCTTAGCAACGCAACGCCCCTCGCGCGAAGTGATCACCGGGTTAATCAAGGCTAACTTCCCAACCCGTATCTCCTTCAAAGTGTCCAGCCGCGTCAACAGCTTGATCGTTTTGGACGACACCGGAGCAGAAACGTTGCTCGGAAATGGTGATATGCTTTTCCTCCCTCCCGGAACTTCCCACATGGTCAGGGCTCAAGGGGCCTACATCCGCGATGAGGACATCAATCGCATCGTCGACTTCATTTGCAAACAGGCGCCTCCTCGCTATCTCATCGAGTCGTTTGATTCGATGGACCACAGCGCTTTTGGAGAGGATGAAGATGCTGATGAATCGGACGCCCTCTATAGCCAAGCAAAAGAGATCGTTCTTGGAACAGGTAATGCATCGACGACGTTTCTCCAGCGCAAACTCAAAATTGGCTACGCAAGAGCTGCCAGCCTTATCGACCTCCTAGAACAAAAGGGGATTGTTGGAGCAGCCGATGGAAGCAAAGCGCGCAAAGTTCTTGCTAATCGCGTCGGCGGGAAAACACCCGAATTTGATTTAGAGGAAGATCTCGACTAATCGTATGGTGACAAACAAGCAGTTGCAACAAATCGAAAAAGAAAAAAAGCAGCTGTTCTCACTTACCTATGGGAAAGATGATGTTGAAATCATTCGCTTAGGGTGTCAGATCCTTTCCGAGCTGGCAAAAATGGTGGAGACTCACAAGCCTTCATCGGCCATCAAACAAGAGTTTTTCCAGATCTATTGCCACATTTTAAAGGCCCCTTTCATTCGGGAAAGCGACTTTTTTGAAGAACAGTGTAGCACAAAGCTTTTTCACCCATTTATCCACGATTTAACCGCCCTTCACTACCAACTGGCCATCGAAACTTTGAAGCACAAACAGCCGATCCTCTATGAATTTCACTTGCGAAAAGCGGTACAATATTCTCCCACTCCAGAACTTTGCCAAAAGCTCTCTCAAGCCTATTTAAGCGAAAAGAATTTGACAGCCGCCTTTGCAGCTCTTAGGCACTACCAAGGGCCATTTCATCCTCTGATCTTTTTTCAAACTCTCTATTGTCTCAATAAGAGGGGAGACTTTGCTGCTGTCGAAAAAGCGATTCCCCAAATCAAAACGCTCATTGCAAAAGGGGATGCAACAGCTTCTCCGCTATTTCTCAAATGGATTGGAATAGATCAGCCTACCATTTTGAAACTTGCACACAACTTCCAAAAACACCTCGAAAATAAGCAAGATTTTCGCTACCATGGCAAACGGGTAAAGAGTAAAAAATTACGCATCGGCTACATCGGCACTAACTTCTTTAAGCATGCACAAGCACACCAGTTTGGCGAAACGTTTTTCAAAAACCATGGCCCCCATTTTGAAGTCTTCGTTTATCTTTGCCATAGCAGTGGCGACACACACGAAATTGGGAGATTAAAACAAGCGGTTCATACCTTTGTCGATTTAACAGAGGTCTCGAACGAAGAAGCTGTCAAACGGATGCGGGCCGATGAGTTAGACATCGTCGTCAATTGCAACGGATTTGCTGATGATCGACGCCCTTATGAGATCCTTTGCCACCGCGTGGCGCCGATCCAAATCGACTACTTAGGCTATCCGGGATCGAGTGGAGCCTCCTACATCGATTATTTTATTGGCGATCCCATTAGTACGCCCATCAAAGAAGCAGAGCCATCCTTTACAGAAAAACTGATCTTGATGCCCCACACCTATCAACTGACTGAACACCAAGAAGCCTTTGCCGATTTTCCGACAGAAAAATTAACACCAGAGATCAGTAAAGGAGCGCTGTTTGCTCTGATTAAGAAAAACGAACCACTCGTTGGCAACTCGATCTTAAGCTATATCAGCAAAGAGGCGATCGAAGAGATCCAAAACCTCTTCAATGCGATCTACACAGGTAGCCACCCAATCACAACTTTTGCACATCAGCTTAAGTGGCTTGAAGAGTGGAGTAAAGAGCATCAAATGCCTGAGGAACACACCACCAGCTTGAACCACGGTTTGCAACAGGCGTTTATCGCGCAAAAGGCCATTTTAGGAGATCCGGTCTCAACTGCTGCTGTTCAGAGTCTCTACATCGATCGGATGGTTCCGCCAAAAGAATTTGTGCAAGGTCGCTTTATCTTTTGTTCGCTCAATCACCACGTCAAGATCACAGCTGAAGATATTTCACGCTGGAATCAAATTCTCTACAGCGTCAAAGAGTCTATTCTCGTCATCCCTTTGATGTTTTCCCGGTTACCAGAACAACACTTGCGCACAGCCTTTGATCCAGATGTAAGAAATCGGATTTACTTTGTAGGAAATGCGCCGAAATGGGTTCACATGCACCGTTTGCGCTCCATGGGTTGCATGCTCGATTCCTTCCATTATGGCGCCCACACCTCGACCGGTGATGCCCTCTGGGCTCAAGTCCCCGTCGTGACCCAAATAGGGGAGTCAATGGAATCGCGCGTCTGTGCCAGCATGCTCACCGCTGCTGGTTTGAACGACCTCATTGCCACAGACCGACAAGGCTACATCGAAAGAGCCGTCCGTTGTGCGACTGATCCTCAATACTACCAAAGCCTCCTAGACACACTCAAACAAGCCCGCTCCTCCCATCTCTTCAATCGAAAAGAATACCTCACGAACCTCTGCCTCGCTTACCACCTAGCTTGGGAGCGCTTCTGCGACCACGCCCCTCCAGACCACATCCGGGTCTAACAGCCGTTTCACCACTGAGATCACGGAGATCAGTGAGAGAGTCTGAGAATTTGAGAAAGTGATGCAACTAAACCTCTAAGGTCCAGCAGGTGGTGAATAGTACAAGGTTGTAAGGGCTACTCTATGATATGTCCCGGATTGCAATCTTCAAATAACTGTTCCATATTTTATGCTGTTCCATATATATGGAACAGTATAGAATATGGAACAGCTATAGGGGGTCGTATGAAGGGACGTTTTTTGCTATCGCCAAGCAACAAGGTTGCCGTAGAACGAAATATTTTCGCTGACAAATCTTCGCTTGTTTTGGAGTGGATACTTTTAAAGGGCATTGAAGAGGACGGTTTTTCTTTGCGAGAAGTCGCGCAAGCGACGGGTGTCGGTTTAGGAAGTGTTCATCGGGTTTTTGAAAGTTTGGTCCTAAAGGGTTATCTTCATAGCTCTGGAATAAGAACGAATAAAACATTCATGATTAAAAACCCTTCTGGCTTGTTATCTGAGTGGATTGGAGCTTACAGTTTAGTGAAGAAGTGTAAAATATTCTCCTATAGCACTGCATTTCAAAACAGAGAACAGGTCATGGATGCGCTAGTTGAGTCGGGCTTTGAACATAAGGTTGCTTTGGCTCTCCACTCTTCAGCGGAAGCACTTGGATGTAAAAACACAAATTTGCAACAGCTAGAGTTGTATTTGATGCAGTCAAACATGAGGTCAAAACTAGAAAAGGCGTTGAAGCTGACTGCAAAAGAAAGGGGATATGAAGTTTTACTAGTTGAACCATACTATAAGGCCATGCTCAATCAACACATTACGATACAGGGACCCGCCGCAAAAAGTCACATCCAAACGTCACCGCCTCTTCTTACCTTTCTCGATCTCTACCATTTTCCCTTACGAGGAATTGAACAAGCGGAATTCATGGCCCAGCGGATACCAGAGTTAAAACGAATCTATAAAAGAGGACGCTAAGGTGATTGAGCGCACAAAGGAAAATTCCTTAGATTAAACCCAAAAACGGCAGTTGCAAACGGTCAAGAATTATAAGATCTTGTCATCGAAAAAGATACCCCGAAAACCGCTGCCTGGCTACCACCTTGCAACGTTGGGTTTCAAGTTAAAGTTAAGTCCATGAGATCTTTAAATGAAACTCCGGTTTCGATTTCGAAGTCGTGAACTTGTTCCTTTGCTCTGTCATCTTTTTTTAGTTGGTCGATATAGCCTAGGTTTGTGAGAAGGAAAAACAGGGTGGTACTTTTAATAATATTTCGTTCAACGAATGGAAGCCTGTTTAGTGATTCGTCGATTGTTCTAAGGATCGTGCTGCCATCAGGAATTGCCCGCATTATGTAATTTTTTGCTTCAGTTGCCAAATCGTTATTTTCATTTAAAAACCCGTTTGTCTCGACAATAACGGGTAGGGTCAACGTAATTGCTAATGTCATTAAATGAAAGTATTTTTTTTAGCGAGACATGTGTAGAATTGTTCTCTTGAAATAAGAAAAATCTTCTCTATTTGTGATAAAATGTAGTCCCGTTCCTCTTTCGTGTATTGTCTGTTGTCGAAAGGATCATGAAAATCCTCCTCTCCTTTTAAAAGCAACGGTAAAACATATGTTCTTGCTTCCGTGACATAACTCCCTGTGTAAATCACTCGAGGAGAATGTAGTATTTTTGTGGGGATTTTTTCTTGTGTGACAACATCAATGTCATTTTCAATATCAAAATTGGAAGGGCAAATTCTCGTGTCCTTCGTCCGTTCGATCATTAGGTGGTAAATTGTTCCATTTATCCCGCATTTATATTTTTCATCTTCGATCCGCTTTATTGCATAGCTCCCTCCTAAAAAGCCAGCAAAAGGAAGTAGAAAGCAAAAAGCATTGCGAAGAAGTAGTTGGCCTTCAGTACCTGCAGCAGGATGTCGATACCAAATATCATCAGCAGTTGCGTAGCGGACAAAACGATTTCCAATGAAAATCCCAGTATTTTCGATGATGAACTTTTTCTTGGCGGCAATTTCTTGACATAGTTTCCATCGGTTCTGAAAATATGGAGCTGTTTTCCAAACAACTGCTATGGATATGGCTATACATGCAAGAATCGTTATAATCATCAGTTTCTTAGCTGTTTTCAAACGTTCGTCGAATGGACAAATTTTTTTAACAGAATAAAAATAGGGCTCCTTTGCTTCAGTTGTGTGGAATCGCGCGATCATCTGTCGAAGCTCGCGAATTCTCGGATCTACTTTGTGTAAATCGAACTCCAATCCAGCAAAGCTATGAAATTTAGAGGTTTGTCCTTCCGTCCATCCTGTAAAGGGGCTCTCTATTTGAAAGTGAATCATCAGGTTAAGTCTGCTCCTTCTAATTTGGAAAATGTTCCAATCAAAACTATATAGCGTCCAATTTTACAGAGGAATCTTCTAAAAAACAAGAAGCTTCATAACAATCAATAATGGAGATTCAAGACACAGGCAAAAGGAAGAGGACTTTTCCTGGTTAGGAAAACCCTATTCCTTAAGAAAAAATAGGGGGCCTAATGCCCCCCAAACGATTATTTTGACCAGTCAATATCCATTTTTGGCCTTACTTTACGCAACTGCTTGTACTCTTTCTTGGTTATAGAAGTGCGCTCAATTGCAAGTTCATCCAACGACTCACAGCTCTCTAGTAGCGCTAATGCTCCTGCATATGTGATACCAGGATTTTGAGAAACTTCCACAAATCTGAGTTTTTTGCAGTGCTTTGCAAGTAGATACAAGGATTGATCAGTTAATTGTCCAGGAGTCTTTCCATCATCGCCGGTTACATAGAACATCTCCAAATTAGGACAATTATTTGCAAGGCTTTCAATAGCAGTATCTGTGATAGCCGAGTGACCAGTTAGATCGATTAAGGTTAAGAGAGGGCAATTTTGAGCCAGTTCAATCAAACCTTCGTCCGTAACCGACCCTTTGCAATCGAGGCTGACCCAAAGACATAACTCTTCAAGTTCCTTACATCCAGCACTTAATAACTTAAGTCCAGCATCAGTTATTCTGTCTCCAACAGTCGAAAAACTTTTTAGAAAGGGACATTTTTCGGCAATCAACTGTAACGACTGATCGGTTAACGTTTGTATAGGGTCGTCTTCGGGATCATCATTGATAGAAATTTCAAGAATTCTTTCTGGTTCTGATACAGACGCAAGGAACTGAATGAATTCCAGTTCATCAATATCTACGCATGAAATAATGCGTGTCGGATCATTCGCGTCGTACCAAGGATATTTATCGGTACAGCGTGACTGATTGTCCGAAAGATATGGATCCGCACAGACAGAATAGCAGATTAAACAAGCTAATAATGTAAGAATTTTATTCATATAAACCTCCATTGATTATTTTTATGATTAATTATAACGATTATGTTAATGAAGAACAATAAAAATGTAGAGTATGTGGAGTTAAATTTTATAGTAGTATTGGCTTTCAAGATCGCAAGTGCCTTAAGAGCGAAGGCCCTATTGGCTGCAGGCACTAAATGACTTGAAAAAAATCTTTGGAATCTATAGAATCAAATTCTAAATTGTAGTTTAACTTATTATAGTATAATTTATTATAAATAGATTGATAAAGTGGTGTAAGTGAATGCCTTGAATATAAATTTCTCAACTCTGTCCAGAGAATGTTATCGTTGGAAAGACTGGATAGATGTGAAAAAAAATTCCCTTTGGGAAAACATCAATAGTGCTGCAAAGCATGCTTTGAACCAGCTTCCTGAAATAAATCACCCTTACGTTAAAGCGATCAAAGCAACTATTCAGAATCACTGGAAAGAGGTTGTTGGCCTAATCACCGTTCTTGCGCTTCTTTATCTACGGAATCGTCAGATTCAAAACTCTTTCGAAGAAGTTCCTAGAACGACATACCCTCAGGAAGTTTACACAGGCCCTCAGGAAGTTTACACAGGTGCCTACAATGCAGAAGGCAAGCGTCATGGGTTTGGCACAATGGTGTATCCAAATGGTGTCAAATATGAGGGCTGGTTTGAGAATTACAAGCGTCACGGGTACGGGAAACTTACAAATGCAGATGGCGACGTCATTTATCAAGGTTATTTTAGCCGTGGCAGACAAAAAATATCGACAGGGGCTAACGGTGATGTGTGGGAACTCGAATACCCTGATGAAAATGGCCGGATTCAATACACGTTTTCAAATGGCAGGGTTTATGAAGCAGTCTCTGAATTTGCTAACATGGGGAAAGTCACTACAACAGAGGGGAACGTATATGAAGGCGGATACGACAAAGATGGCACACTGCAAGGATACGCTCTAGTAAACTATGCAAACGGCGATACATTTGAAGGCGGCTTTAAAGATGGCCAATATTTTGGCCAAGGGAAGTTGACATACGCAAAGGGGCCCGTTTTAGAGTTAGAAGGCGACTTTGAGGCTGGTGGCGATAAATGTTACGGAAGACAAACCAATAGAAACGGTGATGTTTTTGTAGGGAGTTTTAAGGGTCGGAATGCTGTAGGACTAGGAAGAATGTTTTTTGCAGATAGGATCGCGTATGAAGGCAACTATCAGGATGGTAAGTGTTGTTTCTCAGTAAAATGGACATGGACTTACAAGAATATCAAGCCTCATGTCTCACCTTTAAACAAAGCTTTAACATTCCATGAGCCGATCCGTAGTACTAATTGGATGAATGCGGCCCTCTTTAGGGACAACAACACTTCATTGGCTAACAATACCTTTGAATTTCGAACAGTGACATATGAAAATGGAGATGTGTATGAAGGCTGGTTTTTGGGAGAAAAAAAGCATGGCAAGGGAAAATTAAAATTGGTCAACGGCGATCGGTTTGAAGGTTGGTTTCTCAACGATAAAAAGGAAACCAAAGGGAAAATCACTTTTGCCAATGGGACAGTGTGTGAAGGCTGGTTTAAAAAGGATCAGCTCGAAGGGCATGGAAAGATTGTCTATGCCGGAGGTGATATGTATGAGGGTCAATTTAAAGATGGTAAATACCATGGTTTTGGCGCCCTTACTCATGCCGGACAAATATTTCACGGAGAGTTCCAAGAAGGAAAATTCCTTAGATTAAACCCAAAAACGGCAGTTGCAAACGGTCAAGAATTGTAAGATCTTGACTTAAATTAGAATATTGTTTATAATCTGCGATTTAATTCAGAAAAAGGATTTAAGTTGTGGATATTAAAAGTTTACAAAAAACAGCCCATTTTTCTTTGACCGAAACTGTAAGACGCTATCCAAAAATGGCAGCTCTATTGACGGTTACAATCAGTGCCATCGCCTCTGCCGCTCTATGCAAAATCATTGGGCATTCCTGCGCAGAATTTACCCAATCCGGGTGGAGTGAATTTCAGCCCGATTTTGGAAAGAATGGGAAATTTTTTGGAGATTGGAGTCTAAAGCGGTTCAACAGTGTGCGTGTGCAAAAACTCCTTGCGGATCCAAGTTACGACTGTTTCTACGAAGTTATTAAATATAACGAAAATTCGAATCAAATAAAAGATCCTCGTCTTGGCTCTAATGAAGAGCTATCCTTAAGGGCCATTTTTGAAAGAGATAACCTTCATCCTTTTTGGAGGGGTGTAGAGCTTGTAAAATGGGTAGCTTTGTCAGTTTTAACGTTAGGGTGTTCTCCTCTATTGTTAATAGATTTTTTTGATGGAAAAGATTTTTGCAAAACCTTTTGTTCTCAACATATAATCAGGTGGAATCGGGTGGTAAAAGGTAAGGAAACACAGATATTTGAAATGTTTTGTAAAGTTCCGCGCTCTCACATTGGCTTATATTTGGATCGATCAGAAGAAAACAAAACCTATGAAAAGCTCATTGCTCCTGGAGGAGTCAAGATTTTGGTTCTTGGGGATCTTTTGTGTGGTGTGTGGTATAACCACTTACAAGAATTTAATAAAAGACATCCTTTCATTCAGAAAGGGGTATGCATTGTGCAATCAGCCAGAGACGTCGAATACAACGGCCAATAATTTTTCAAATCATAAAAAATACGCTGATCACAGGGCCAAGCCCTGAAATTTAAAGCAAAAAATAGCCGGTTAGTGCACAATGTTTAATTTGAGGTGTTTATGAGAATCGAACCATTAAATATTCGCAATAGCTATTTCAAGATAGAGCTGAGCCAACGCGCTACCATCACTGTTGTAGCGCTTGGTGCTTTAGCGCTCTTAGGAACTGGTTACTGCCTTTATCGCGTTTGGCAAAACTGGACGCAAAACAATTTGCAAAAGCGCAAGATCGAGGCGCAAAATTTGCTGGAAACACAATTTGCTTCAATGGTTCGTCAGGGAAACGTCGATTTAGTGGAAAAGACACTTCGAGAGCATCCAGAGCTCAAAACATTCGTCAATGGAGATGGTAACAGAACACCTTCTATCCTAAATCTTGCAATTGAATATCTACACTTTGATGTAGCCGCGTGCTTGTTAGAAAAAGGAGCCAACATCGACGTGGAATCCCGCGACGGGACTGCTGTAAAGGTTGCTGTATGTAAAGGCAATTTTGTTGGGGTTCAGTGGCTGGCTGAAAATAAAGCCAATCTCGATATAGGCCTCCCGCTTCATGCTGCAATCGCTTTGAGAAAAGATCATAATTCATTTAAAATCATCGAATGCCTAATCAATCACGGTGCCTGTCTTGAGTTCAAAACCCTTACCAATTCTCCGCTATACCTTATGGCCGTGATCAATTTAAAAAGCCATCCGCTGGAAACCACAAACACTCTCAAATTAATGCTCTCAAAGGGTGCCCAGCTAACGGAAGAGGAGCAGGGGAGTGAAATGGCTAAGCAGATCGAGCAGATCCGCGCCGAAATGACGCAAGAAAAAGAGCAGAATGAGGTTTTAGCCTTGGGTTATAATGAGATTCTCACAAAATATTCCTATTTCACCAATCATTCTTTTCTCTAATCACCTAAAACCAAGCTCTAATTATAGAGATATATAATCTATTTTACATTTAATATTATATATGTTACAATGTTTTTTTATATAATAACATAAAGGTTTGCCGTGATAAATTACGTTTTACAAGTAAAAGACCGAATCCAAACAGCATTTCCTGTTAAATTGGCTACCACTGAGCCTGCTGGGACAAATACTGTTCAAGAGACTGCTCGTCGGATTTTTAAGGAGTTAAATACTCACTTTTCAGAGTTTATCGTTAAACCGGGCCTCAAACAAATGAAGACACATTATGAAAGATCACCCATTTTGTTTACTCTAACGACTCTGAGTCTGACGGTGTTGTGTCTCTATTACTTATGTCGCGAAAAGGTTAACTATTCCTTGCCAGAAGGTGCTGTGACCTACAATGGAAAATATAACGATAAAGGCCTTCCAGAGGGAAGTGGGATTGCCACATACCCAAATGAAGATCGCTATGAGGGTAGTTTTGATGAAGGCAAACGGCGTTTTTGGGGGAAATTAACCACCAAGAATGGTGATATGTATGAAGGGGGGTTTGAAGACGATAAGTTTAAGGGCTTCGGCGTTATGATACGCGGCGACAAAAAATATACAGGTGATTGGGAAAATAACGAGCTCGTTAAAGGAGAAGTGGAACAAAGGGATTCGAATGGCGACTACTCGATTTTGTATAGGGGCGAGTTTCAAAATTATATATTTCACGGCAAAGGAACACATTACGTCCTTAATGAACAGATTAAAATGTATGTGGGAAATTTTCAATATGGTCGTTACCACGGGTCTGGAACAATATGGTTTGCAAATGGAGATAAGTACGAAGGGGAATTTTTTGAGGGCAACATCCAAGGCAATGGTACTTTCACATCTAGCAACGGTGAGATCCGTACGGGTAATTTTGTAGACGGTCAACTCACCGGTCAAGGTAAGCGGATCTTAGGAAATGATTTATACGAAGGTGAATTTTTATACGGCAGGTTAACTGGCAAAGGCACGCACAAAAAATTAAACCTAGAAACGGCAGTTCAAGATGATAAAGTGATGCAAGATTTTGAGTGTATCTACGAAGGATATTTTAGGGATGACTCCTATGAAGGTACTGGAAAGTTAATGAATGATGGGTGCGGCAATTCATATAGCGGGGAGTTCTTGCATGGCTTCTACCATGGCAAAGGAGAATTAAAAAAGATTAACTGTGATGTATACTACAGCGGGAAATTTGCTTACGGCCGTTTTCTTGATGGCGATTTAAAATATGACAATGGCGACATTTTTTCCGGAGCATTTGAATCCGGAAATCTTGTGAAGGGAGTAATGACATTTGCGGATGGCAATGTCTATACCGGTGGATTTCAAAGTGACCTATTTCATGGCTACGGTGAGTTAAAAAAACCGTCTGGCAAAACCTATAAAGGTGAATTTTTCTTCGGCATGTTCGCAGGTTATTACACAAACTCTGAAGGCAAAAGATGTCCAGGCGAACTGCATTATCCAAATGGGCATATCTATAGAGGTGAATTCGATTTGAACCATTCCAAAGGGGCAGCTGTGGACAATAAGCCCCACGGCAGCGGCGTGTTGGTGTTACCAGCTTCTGAGGGTGGTGCTACACGCTCAGTCTTGGCCGATAAGAATACGGATAAATTCACTGCCATTAAATGATAATGAATCAGTCACCCTTCGCAGGCTTCGGGCTCGAATTTAATTTTGATTTACCCAGAGCTCCCTGCGGTCGCTCTGGGCTATCAACAGTCGTCCTTCGCTGACGCTCCGGACTCTCGAACAATTCCTGTGCCGTAGTCATCTAAATTACCCTTCAATTAAGACTGAGGTAGATCCAATAGGTAAAAATGGCAGTGTATTCCCACTCGTAATCTCGCCTTTTCTCACTGGGCTCAGTGGTGCATCGTGCAAAGGTGTTAGGGCTTGAGGCCGAACATGCCGCCGGATTGGCGGTCGGAGGTGTAGGCCTGGGCGATGGGGGGGAGCTCGCTGCGTCGGAGGGATTCGGCCCACACTTTTGCCTTTTCGACGAAGAGGGGGATGATGGAGGCGACTTGTTCGCCGGTTGCTGTGCGGATGGGGATTTTTTCAAAGAGGATGAGGTTATTTGTGGCTCGGCTATAAGCCAGGGTGCCATTGATCGGATAGGGGAGGGCATTGGCTTTCATGCCTTCTTTAAAGAGGTTTTCGCGGTATTTACCGCCGGGCAAGACGCCGAGCTCAGTGCCAAGAACGAGGTAGTTCCCACCACGGTCGAGTTCGAGCTGGATTTCGATCCCTTCTTTGAGTTTAATGCGACACGAATTGTTCGAATCGGGATGTAATTCGGGAATTTTCAATGCGCGCGCAACTTCTTGTAGAATCGATCCTAAAAGATCTGTAACCATGGTTCACCTGCCTATTCTAAAGGTGGAGATTTTTCGATTGTGTCTTTTTCTTCCTCTTTCTTTTCCGGTTCTTTTTCTTCTTCTTCCTCCTCTTCCTCTTCTTGGTCTTCGCGCTCGCCTTGTTGGTCGAGAAGCTCTTCTAATTCATCTTCTAGGTCTTCGAGTGCCTCGAGGATCGCTAGATAAAGGTCATCGCGGTGCTGGAGCGATTTGAAGATTTTTCCCATGGAGACTTCCCGAATCGCATCTCGCATTTGGGTCAACGCGGCGATCTTTGCTTGAATCCACTTGTCGACACCGAGTCGCACGGTTCTTTGCAATACTTTGGAAGCGTTTGGATACCGTTCTGCACAAAGCGCCATAAATTCTTTAGAGAGGTTTTCGAAATTGAGTTCGGCTGGCACGTCGAGCCCATCTTTAGCCAACATCTTCTCAAGCAGCTGCATGCGTCCTCGGAAGAAACGGTAGACGCCTAAAATGGCCTGGAGGTTACGCGTTTCAGAGAGTAGGTTGTGGAGTAGGCCACGGGGGATTGAGGGGCCTTTTGATTTCATGTCAGCGCCAAGTGAGTGGAACATAAAATCGAGAACTTTTTTAAGATCTTTAAATGCGTATTTTTTCGATAACTCCTCGAAGAGTGTGGTTGAATCGCGCGGATTGCCTGTGATATCGCGGTACATGTCGCGCAAAGAGGTGGGCGTGCCAAGTCCCTTTTCTGAGGCTTGCCGTGCTTGGGCAGTGACATTGCGTCCAGCTGCGATCTCGCGTCCAAATTCTTTGTTGAAATCTTCTTTGGCCTCTGCAATGGTTTTTGCAAGTTCCCCTTCTGTCGTTTCGAGCAAGAAGTCGAGCACCTCGTCGGCAAGGCTAGAATCAGGATAAAACTCGGCTAGCTTCTTTAATATCTCTTCTTTGGTGTCTCCCGGCTTGATTTGCTCCCTTAAGAGAGCGAGCGTATTCGCACGCAATTCGGGGTTGCGCCTTTGGAACTGTTCTGCTGTGTCTTTGATCTTTTCGATGGGGAGTAGGCGAGCCGCCTTTTCCCCCATTTTCATCATCTCTTGAACGCGTGTTTTGGGGGGCTTGATTTTCTCTTGCTTCGTGGCAAATTTGGCCGCAAAGGGGTTGACCATTTCTTCTTGATTCGTCAGAAAGGCTTTTTGGCTGTCAATTTGCTCTGCTTTGAGTTCAACTTGCTCTTCTTTTCCAACGGCCTGCATAGCAGCAATCGTCAAATTGACACCTGGGCTTTTCGAAATTTCCGAGCTCATACGATACCCCAATTAGAGGTTAACTCAGCTGTATTCTCCCTAGCGGTTGTATTTTAATCTCAGGCACAATCTCTTGGTACGACACAACCGACACATCGGTAAATTCCATTTCGATCAATTTGCGAACAAAACGGCGCACGTCAATTGCAGTGAGCACGACAGGTGGCTGTCCTCCGGGCGGAGGGGGCGCAACTGTGGCGCGAATCGAGGCCAAAATCATTTGGACAGAATCTGGATCTAAGGCAAGGTAAGACCCGGCAGAAGTTTGTTTAATGGCACCCCGGATCATGTCTTCGATTTCGGGATCGAGAATGTAAACAGAGAGAACCGATTGCCCTTGAGAGTATTTAAAGCTGATATAGCGCTTCAAGGAGGAGCGCACATACTCAGTCAATAGCACCGTATCTTTTTCTGTTTGTGCCCATTCCGCAAGAGACTCGAGCACGGTTCTTAAGTCTTTGACAGAGACCTGTTCTTGGATGAGGCGTTTAAAAATGTCTGTCATCTTTTGCAAGGGGATTAGGCGAGTGACTTCTTTGACCAGGTCGGGGAACGATTTTTCGACGAACTCAAGCATCGATTTGACTTCTTGAATGCCCACGAATTCGTTTGCATAGTGTCTAAAGAAGTAAGACAAGTGCAAAATCATCACTTCTAAAGAACCCCAATACTTAATACCGGCTTTGTCTATCAGGTCTTTGTTTTTTGACTCCACCCACAAAGAGGGAAGTCCAAGAGCATTTTTATAGGTTGCATAAGGGAGGTTGTACCGCTTTAAGTTATCTTCGCTTTCGTTGGTCAGGAGATACCCTTCTAAAACCTTCCCTCGCACAATCGGAACTTCGTTGAGGTGGATCGAATACTCGTCCGGCTCAAGAATAGGGGAGTCTGTTCGCACGTGGACGCCAGGAAAGCGCACGCCTAAGTCGGCATAAAGCGCTTGACGCATCCGCGGGATCATCTGGTCGATAAAACTTTGCCCTTTTTGCGCCTTTTGAATTTCAGCGGAAAGTCCTTTGCCGCATTCAATGATCACCGGCAGTGTTAAGGCGTAACTATCGATACCGCCGCCAGTGATGACTTTATGCCCTTTGACCGCCGTCTCGACAGAACTTTCACCGCCTGCCGGTGCGATCATTCCAGTAGCTCCTGCAGCAGCAGCCCCTTCTCGGGCGACTTCTTCAGCAGACCAAAGGGTATAACCAATCAAGCCTGTGATCGAAGCGAGAACCATAAACGGCGCTGTAGGGAACCCAGGAACAACGCCTAAACCCAACAAGAAGGCAGAAGCGATCATGAGGGCTTTAGGCTGCTTCAGCAACTGGCCGGAAATTTCTGTACCCAGGTTGGAAACGTCTTTATCACTCGATACGCGCGTGGTCACAATACCCGCTGTGATCGAGATCAAGAGGGCAGGAATTTGAGAAACTAGACCGTCACCAATGGAGAGGAGAGAATAAGTAGTAACGGCTTCCATCGGCTCCATGCCGTTGAGCGTCACCCCGATGATCATCCCTCCAATGACGTTGATCATCGTGATGACAATACCGGCAATGGCGTCTCCTTTAACGAACTTCATCGCACCGTCCATCGCACCATACAATTGACTCTCTTTCTGGATGGCTAGGCGTTTTTCCCGCGCTTGGTTTGAGTCGAGAATCCCAGCGCGCATGTCGGCGTCGATACTCATTTGCTTACCGGGCATGGCGTCCAACGTAAAACGGGCGGCGACTTCAGCCACGCGCTCAGCACCCTTGGTGATGACCAAAAACTGCACTAAAGTAATGATCAAGAAGATAACACCCCCGACGACGAAGTTACCTCCGACGACGAAGTTACCGAATGAGAAGATGATTTCCCCCGCGTTGGCATGCAAGAGGATCTGACGGGTCGAGGCGATGTTTACCCCTAGGCGGTACAGAGTCGTAATCAACAGCAAGGAAGGAAAAATAGACAGTTGCGTCGCACTCGGAATGTACAAAGAGACCATCAATAAAGTAACAGAAAGGGCGAGGTTAACGGCGATCAGATAGTCAATCACATGTGGATTGACAGGCATGATGATGATGCTCAAAATGCCGATGATTAAAACGGCCAATGCAACATCGCTCGACCGGTGGATCTTCTCAAGAGAATGTTCACCGCCTAGCCGTGCCGTGATTCCGTCTAGTACTCTTCTGACTATATTCATTTCCGCTTTAATCCTTTTCCGCTACGTACTCATAGGCATCTTCTGTTTTCAGGGCATTCAGCCAGCGCAGAATTTCTGCAACGGCTTCATAAGCTTCTTCCGGAACGTACTCGTACTCTTCACCTTGATCCCACAATTTATGCGCGAGCTTCACATTTCGCACAATAGGGATGTTGTTTTCTTGAGCGATTTTTACCATGCGAAGCGCCAAGTTATCTTGCCCCATCGAGATAATGTAAGGAGCGGCATCGAGCTCCCTCTCGTAACCTAAGGCAATCGCTAAGTGGGTAGGGTTTGTCACGACAGCTTGTGCCTTCTTGACACCGCCTGTAGGCCCTTCAGAATAAGCGATTTCTTGTGCAATCTGTTTACGTTTTCCCTTGATGTGGGGGTCACCTTCTGAGTTTTTATATTCTTGCTTAACTTCGAATTTTTCCATCTTCATTTCATTCGAGAAGCTTTTCTTTTGGTAGACGAAGTCGGCAATGGCGACAATGATGAAGAAGAGACCCACTTTTACAACCACTTCCATCATAAAGGCGTGGAAGAGAAGTAACGCGGTTAACATGGGCATTGAAACCGAAGCGATCAAAGCAGGAAGGCTATTGTACACGACTCTGTAAATGATCCAGGAAGCCACCCCAATTTTGAGGACCGATTTCACCAATTCCATCAAGGTTTTGAGCTTGAATTTAGCTTTTAGGTTTTGAATCGGATCGAACTTCTTGATATCGAATTTAAACACTTCCATCGAAAACACAGGTCCGACAGACAGAAAATTGATGATCACCCCGATCAAAGAAACGGCCGCTAAGGCAGGGATGCTGCATGCAAAGATCACTTCGTTGGCTTTAAACATCAAGCCTGTGATCGATTCGGCTATGTTAGGCTGTTGCATTTGGGCAAACGTTGCGACGACAAATCCCCCCAATTTGACATAGAGGAAATGAGCCATGCCCATCACGACCCAAATCGAGACGATGAATGTAAAAGCGGACGGAAGATCCTGAGATTTAGCAACCTGGCCCTTCTGCCTGGCATCTCGCATTTTCTTCGGCGTCGCTTCTTCGGTTTTTTCGCCCATAAACGCACCTATCGCCCTCTAAAGGCAACCCCTTATCCACTTATTTTTATTATATAGTACACTTGTAACCTTTGTCAAGAAAATAGCCCAAAAAAGGGTATTAAAACTAAATTCTAATATTTAACCCTATTTAGAGTGAGAATTAGTCGTAAAACCCGCTTTTTGCAGCCTCAAATTTAGACCAAAAAGAGCGATAAAAAATTGACAAATAAAGACTTAATTCTTATAGTGTTACTTTAAATTAACCGATAGGGAAACCCATGTTTTCAAATTTATCTGCACATACACAACAACTGTTGATAGGCATCAACCCAAAAACCGGTCTCGTAGACGCAACTTTAAGAGGGATCGCCTGCTCATTGCACATCAAGATAGCCTCTGCATTCCGTACGGCTTACGCTCTTACCGGCTCTGGTTTAAGCCAGATGATCCATTTCGTTTCGCGTGGACGCGTTTTCGAACCGACAACCGGTTCCCAACTCTTTGCAAAAGCAACCGAAGAATTTGCGAAAGCCGGAGTCCTCGGCATCGTCGGAGCCTTAGCTACTTGTGCCGTTGTCTACGCTTTCATCCCTAAGCGCAGCACCCCACCTGCATCTCCTTCAACACAGAATGCTTCTGATTTGTCTTCTCATCAATCAAGGGCAGTTAGTCCACCACCACCTTCTTCCCCGGATAAATTGGGCGTACAGAGAGACTTAACAAAAGAATTTGATCAGACTGGAGATCACCGCGAAAAAGGTGACCCCGCTCGACAACCATCTTCCCAACCTGCCAGTCCTCCACCAGGCGCACCACCTAATCTAGCTGAATCTCAGGAAACCCGCAAATCTAGATCTGAATCTAGTTCATCAAGTCAGAGTTCTTCTTCCTTACAAACAGCTTCGGGCTCTCCAGGCTTACCTTCCGAACAACCTGGGACGGGCAGTGCAGCTGCCCTTGTTGAGGCTGGCCAACCCGATTCCGCTGCATCAGCAAGCAACTATTGTTCCTTTAAAACGACTTCGAGCACCCCAGATGCACCTTCTGAAGAACCTCAGGCGCAGAGTCCAAAGCCGCCGCTTCCTTCCCAAGTCGCTGTTCAACCAGGCGGCTCAGCGGCTACGTCTACAAAGACCGAAATAAACTATAATATTTTCAACACCGGCGGCGGCAGTAATCCCTGGTTTTAATAAAAAATCTCCTAGAACCCTTATCCCATTATCGTGTATACTCTTACCAAAAATAGGATGAGGTTTTCTCAATGGCAGGTCTAGCATGTGGCATCGTCGGTCTTCCGAACGTGGGCAAATCGACGCTTTTTAACGCTCTCACTGCAAATCAGGCAGAAGCATCCAACTACCCCTTTTGCACAATCGATCCCAATATTGGCATCGTTGACCTATACGACTCGCGCCTGGAGGTGTTGTCGAACCTCTCTGGCAGTTCCAAAATCGTGTATGCAAATGTGAAATTTGTCGACATTGCAGGTCTCGTCGAAGGGGCATCGAAAGGGGAGGGGCTTGGTAACCAGTTCCTGACTAACATCAGAGAAACAGATGCGATCGTCCACGTCGTCCGGTGTTTTGAATCGGAGGACATCGTACACGTGTCTGGCTCTGTCGACCCGATTCGCGACATTGAGACAATCAATCTCGAGCTTTGCCTTTCTGACCTTCAAATGGTCGAAAATGCCCTTAGCCGATTGGACAAGCAAATCAAAACGAAGAAAGAGCTCGTTCCTACCTACGACTGCCTTTCCAAAATCCGAGACCATCTCAACCAAAACAAACCGGTGAGAACATTCACTCTAACCCCTGAAGAGAAGGTATTGATCGCTCCGTATAACTTTCTAACGATTAAAAAGGTGTTGTACGTGGCAAACGTCGCCGAAAGCGACCTGCCCTCGATGGAAAATAAATACGTCGAGCAAGTGCGCCGCTTTGCCGCCGCAGAAGGAAACAGCATGATTCCGATCTGCGCCCGTCTAGAAGAGGAAATTGTCCAATTGCCACAAGAAGAGCGAAAGCCTTTCTTAGATTCGCTTGGGTTAAAAGAGTCTGGGCTGCAACGCCTCATCCGCGAGTCATTCCACATGCTAGACTTGATCACCTTTTTGACGACAGGGGAGATGGAAACGCGCGCCTGGACGATCGCTAACCACACGCTTGCCCCAGAAGCTGCTGGAAAAATCCATACGGATATTCAAAAGGGATTTATCCGCGCAGAAGTCATCGCTTACGACGACATGGTGACTTGCGGTGGGCGTGTCAAAGCGCGCGAAATGGGAAAGCTGCGTGCGGAAGGACGCGACTACGTTGTTAAAGATGGCGATGTCATCATATTTATGCACCACTAAGGCTTTATGGATCTGTTTGTTTCGTGTTCCCAAGGGCTAGAACCCCTTCTTATCGCTGAGCTACAAACGTTAGGCATTACAGCAAGCCACGGCTTTCGCGGCGTCTACATCAAAGAATGGTCCTTAGAAGCTATCTACAAGATCAATTATCTCTCTAGACTAGCTAGCCGTGTGCTCTACCCGCTTGCCCGTTTTAGGTGTCGCCATCAAGAAGATCTCTATAAAGAGATCCAGAAGATAGATTGGGGACATACCTTTATTCAAGAGGGGAGCATCACAAAGTCCTTTGCAATCGATGCAAACGTCTCTGCAAATCCAGAACTGCGGCACAGCCTCTATGCAGCTCAAGTGGCAAAAGACGCGATATGTGATCAGCTCAGAAGAAAAATCGACCAACGCCCACGCATCGATGTGCAAAACCCAGACGTCCAATTGAACTTATTCATCTCGCAAGATTGGGGGGTGATTAGCTTTGACACCTCTGGTAGCCCGCTGCATAAGCGAGGGTACCGGCAAGAATCGGTCGAGGCACCGATCCAAGAAAATTTAGCGGCGGCTCTCTTGCAAATTGCACAGCCGCAAGAAAGCGATGTCATCTTCGATCCGTGTTGCGGATCTGGTACCTTTTTAATCGAAGCTGCGATGCGGCTCTCGCAGACACCAGCTGGCTACTTTCGAAAAGAGTGGGGATTCTTTCATCTACCCTTTCACAAAGAACAGCTTTGGCTCGAAATCAAGGAGCAGGCCGACAAAGGCATTCAACCGCTCCAACCCGGAAAGATTTCAGGCATAGACAACAACCGGCAAGCGATCCATGCGAGCAAAGTGAACATCCGCGCGGCGGGTCTTCACCGTTTCCTTAATGTGGAATGCACAGATTTTAGAGATTACACGCCTTCCGTTCCACCCACCTTTGTGATCGCAAATCCGCCCTTTGGGCTACGCCTAGAGGAGGTCCCACATCTCGTGCCTGTCTATCGCGCTCTTGGAGATTTCATGAAGCGGAAAATGCAGAAACCAGGACGCGGGTTTATCTTAACGGGTAGCCCAGAGTTGGCAAAAGAGATCGGACTGGCTGCAGAAAAACGGCACGTGGTCTTCCACGGCGGCATCGAGTGTCGATTTTTAGAATTCAACATTTATGAGTGAGCTAAAATGGATATCCCCTCATTAACACCTAGCTCCATCTATCCCTATTTTGCGATCGAAGATTTTGCAACTCTCTCTCTTCAACTCGAAATCCATCCGGTTGATCTGATTCTCTTCATCGAAGCCGTTACGACAGATGAAACGTGGGGCACGCGCCATCCTGACTTTATGGAACAGCTGTTTCGCTGGTTCACGGGTCATATTTTAAATAGGGGAGTGGCGTTAGGGGAGTACGACCGACTGGCCTATGCGATCCGCTCCCACTACGACAATCTCATCTCTTATCTACCTAAAGACATCAAAGTGAAATTGAAAGATGAAGAGCTCATGACAAATTCGATGGTACTGTGTTTGGGTTCTCCCTATTTCCAAGAAAAAATCGCCCAGGAGTGCACTGATCCAAGCGCAATGGTTTTAAAACTTCCTCAGAACATGCGCAGCCAATTTACCCCTGTGCACCTCTATCTTACGACGGGAAAATTGGAATCTCTCACAACGGCTTCTGAGAACTATTTGATCGAGATCAACCATATCGCCCGTCAATGGCGCGTCGACGGCGTTATAGCGGAAACAGAGCGGCAGCTATGCAAGTACGTCAATCGGGAACGCGCTTTACCCTTTCTCATTCAGGCGTTGCAAGAGAAGTGGATTCCGGTTGCGCAAACGGCAGCCGCCTTCATCAATGAAAACGACGATGGTTATACCTTAACCGTCTTGAATAATGGACAGCTTGAGTTAACCGTTCAAATTTTGTCAGAAGCTCTTCAAAGAGTTTTAAATCCAGTGAAAGAGTGGGTCACTGACTTGACATTGACAAATGTGCTCATTGCTAACACGCTTACGCTTGGACTTATCAATCAACTGCCTGCTCTAGAGCTCCTCAACTTAAGTCACACCGATCATGCTCCTGTTTTTCTCGAAGAGCTGCCAGAAAAAATTCAGAAACTGCACCTCATCGAGTGCCCCTGGATCACGCGAAAGGACTTGCATTTGCTGAGCATTCGCTTTCCAGCATTAATCGAACTGAGAATGGCCAATAACCATCTCCTTCCCGCTTCTTGTTGGACAGAGATTTTTTCTTTCAAAAACCTCAAGTATCTCGATCTCCAAGGGTGCTACCAACTCGAAGACAAAGACCTTCTGATTATTCTCAAAGGGGGAATGCAACTCGAAACCCTTCTCTTGGACTGGTGCACGGAAATTGGCGATAAGGGATTTTTAGAACTCGCCCGCAAAGGGAAAAATTTAATCAGGCTTGGGCTTTCGAAGTGCGCACTGACTGCACACGCTTTTATGGAAATTGCCGTCCATTGCCGTTCGTTGATTTATCTAGATGTTTCTGATTGCCCAGCAATTACCGAAAAGGGGATCCTTGAACTGGTGAAAAATGCAAGTGATCTTAAAGAACTTTCCGTAGCAAGGACGGAGCAGACAGCAACATTTCTCAAACGCCTCCGGGAGTATAAACCCGGAGTTAAAATCATTGTAGAGGGGTCTGAAGATGAAATATTGTGAATCCATCTATCAAACAAAAAGGTGGAAAACGAGAGAAGTGATGGTAGGGCATGTTGGCGTCGGCGGACACAACCCGGTCCGGATCCAATCGATGACGACATCCAACACGCGCGACGTCGAAGCTACGATCGACCAAATTATACGGCTGGCGGATGCGGGATGCGAAATTGCGCGCATTACCGTGCAAGGGATGAAGGAAGCGGATGCCTGCGAAGGGATCAAAAATGGCCTTTTGCAACGGGGTTACACGATTCCTCTCGTCGCCGACATTCATTTTTATCCTCCTGCAGCCATGCGTGTGGTCGATTTTGTAGAGAAAGTCCGTGTCAACCCAGGCAACTTCGTCGATAAGCGTGCGTCGTTTAAGACAATTGAATACGATGACGCTTCATACGCGCAAGAGCTCGAAAAAATTGAAGAAAAATTCACGCCTCTCGTTGAAAAGTGCAAGAAGCTCAAACGCTCGATGCGGATCGGAACGAATCACGGCTCCCTTTCAGATAGAATCATGAATCGTTACGGAGATACGCCGCGCGGGATGTTGGAGTCGGCACTCGAATTCGCGCGCGTCTGTCGCAAGAATGACTATCACGACTTTATGTTCTCGATGAAATCATCAAACCCGCAAGTGATGATGCAGGCTTACCGACTACTTGTCGCCGAGATGATGCAGCTTGGGTGGGATTATCCTCTCCATTTAGGCGTTACGGAAGCGGGCGCTGGAGAAGATGGGAGGATTAAGTCAGCCATGGGGATAGGTGCCCTTCTCCTCGATGGGATCGGCGATACGATTCGCGTCTCTTTGACGGAAGACGCTTGGAATGAGATTGACCCCTGCCAGCGTTTGATCGCCCTAGCTCAAACATATGAAGGAACGGGAATTGCCCCTTTTGAAGAGAACCATAGACAGATCGAGTCGATCCAAAGGAGATCTGTTAACTTGCCTAAGCAAATTGCGCTCCACCGCGATGGATCTGTTCTCTTATCAATAAAAAATAGCGACCTTCAAACACCCGACTTCTTTCAACAACTTGGCAGCGAAGGGCAATTGGGATATCCCAAACTCAAAACGGCAAGCCCAGACTGCCTTATCGTGCCAAATGGAGCTGATCTGACAACAGGGCCTTTGCGCAAATTGAAGGAGATCGGTGTGGGCTTGTTTAGCCTCTCTGGTCAAGAGGGGAGTGATCTGGCTCTCTTAGGCCTAAAGGAGGCAGCTTTTCACCAGGTTCAAGAGGCGCACAAAAGCCGTTTTACAAGCTCGTTGGCTGCGAAAACACAACTCGGCGTGCAGATTCTCAATGAAACACCCGCACAATGGCAAGCCATCAAAGAAATGAATCCCGCTTTGATTGTTCTCTCCCCAACAAAAAATAGACTCCACTATAGTCGCCACTTTTTCGATTGGCTCCAAACAGAAGGTCTCCAAATTCCCGTCATCTTAGGCTTTAGCTACAGCTGTTCCAAAGGGGACTTAATTATTCGTGCTGCAGCCGAGCTTGGAGCCCTTTTGTGCGATGGCCTTGGAGAAGGGGTGTGGATCGATGGACCTTACGAAGTTTCTTTTTTAAGAATTTTGAGTTTTAATATTCTGCAAGCTGCTAGAATGAGAAGCTCTAAAACGGATTTCATTTCGTGCCCTAGCTGTGGCCGAACCCTTTTCGACCTCCAAGATGTGTCTAGAAGGATTCGATCACGCACTTCACACTTACCAGGTGTGAAAATTGCGATCATGGGATGCATCGTGAATGGCCCTGGCGAAATGGCTGATGCCGATTTTGGCTACGTCGGTTCAAAGCCAGGGATGATCGATCTTTACGTGGGGAAGCAATGCATCGAAAGAGATATCAGTTTTGCAGACGCAGATGATCGTCTGATCGAGTTGATTAAAAAGCATGGGCGTTGGATCGACGCCCCCATTGAGGAAGGAGTTGTATGAAAACACATGAAACGATTGGAATTAGCGACTTAAGAGTCATTTGTGTCATTGGATGTATGCCTCATGAAAAGTTGGTTTTGCAGGAAATTTTATTCGATATAGAAGTCACTCCCAACGATGCAGAACGCCCAGAAGGGGATAAGCTGCGCGAAACGGTCAACTATTTCAACATCAAAGACCACGCCGAGAAACTGGCGAAAAAAAACAACTACCATCTGATCGAAACGCTTGCTCACGACCTGTGCGATCTTCTCTTAACCAAAATGGAGATCTCTTCAGTCAAAGTTACCGTTAAAAAACCAAGCGCAATTCCAGGCTCTTCCTTTGTCTACGCAAGCGTGATAAAAAAGCGCTAGGAAAGGGACAAGGGACTTCTAGAACGCTCAGCTCTATGCCAAGATCCATTGATCCTGCAATGATATGCCGACCCTTCGGGCCTCAACACAAACTACCCAGTCACCCAGGCCTCCGTTCGCTAGCGCTCACTCCGACCTGGGCTAAACTAGGCCGACCCTTCGGGCCTTAGCAGCAAAATCCGTTGCAGAATAAATTGTTTGCTTGTTAGGCCCAACGGGCCGGTCTAATATAGCCCAGGTCGAAGCGAAGCGGAGGCCTGGGTATAAAAGATTTCAAAATTGAGGCCCGAAGGGTCGGCATATCTCTCTAGGATCTTTAAACCTGCTATGGGCTTGCCAAAAGAATTGCACCCGGTTATGGTAAGAAAAAAATCTATTTACAGGGGGCAGCATGAAAAAACGACTTTCAAGCTTTTCAATTCACCAATCGAGCAAGGTGATCGCCTTTGCGGTCATGCTCGTCAGTTTTGTAGTATGCATCCCATTAGGGCTGTATGCGATGATCCACGACCATAACATTCTAGGAGGGTTGCTGATGGCATTAGGCTTGCCTCTCCTAGTTTTTCTCTTGAAATACATCCTATACGCAATCATCTTCTTTCTCTTCAACACGGCAGCAGGTTTCGTCGGCGGCATCGAATTCGAAGTCGAAGACGCCGAAAAATAAGACCTCGTTGTCGTCGAATCAGAACGCGTGTTTCTATGCCAACAGCTGCGAAACTGCGATAGGATGCACACATGATAAAAATTCGTTAAATTTGACTTAGACATGACCTAAATGCTAGACTATACGGAAAAATCACGAGATTAATAATGATTTCT
>Ga0207072_1048_pt2 | contig 24985 bp, 23 predicted proteins | sample Alteio_BWMinHeat_68_FD_153570 | JGI IMG/M metagenome (GOLD analysis project Ga0207072, IMG submission 153570) | Enriched cells from forest soil in Barre Woods Harvard Forest LTER site, Petersham, Massachusetts, United States -... | ecosystem: Environmental > Terrestrial > Soil > Temperate forest >... | reverse complement strand
CTCATCGAGAAAAGTGGATATTTGGTCACCGCTTAATTCTGTTAAAGATAATAATTTGAAATTAACTAATTTATCTTTATGAGGTTGTTGAAAAGACGTTTGGCACTTGTTTAATATTAAAGGATTAGTATTAACAATAAACACAAATTGGGCGTTTGGCCATTCAGTAAAATTATTAAATATCTCCATAAATTCATTTTTCTCAACATCATCAATGAACCAAATAGTGGGGATTTTTTGTAATTCTTCTTTTATATGAAATAAATCATATTTTTTTAATATTTTGTCGATAAAATCATCTATTGGATTATCCAAATCCAAACTTAGAATAGAAATGAAAAAAGGCACGGGATCAGTAATATAATTATTTAGTAATTTCAAAATATATAATTTTATACTTGAAGATTTACCACTACCTGGATTGGCACCTAATATAATACTAAGCTTTGGATTGGAGAGAGCATCAGAAATTATGTCTTCAAACGGCATTGGGGGCTCAAGACATGTTTGTTGGACAAATCGTTGAATTCTATGTTTCTTAAGTTCTTCGTCATTCTCTAAATATTGCTTCAATTTATGAATGGACTGAAACCAAGGAAGATTATGATGAAAAATATTTTCAAAAAAGCGTGTAGGTAATAAGTAAACATTTATTTTAAAACCATCAGTAATGTTAAATATCCTTATTTGAATAAGCTTTTTAAGTAATGGTTCTTTAGTGAATATACTCCAAATTTTCTTTTGAGATAAACCTTCAAACCCATTCCAACTAATATCTTTATGATTGAGAACATATTTAATTTCATCTTTCCAAACCTTTCCTTTCGATAATCTTATATCATTTGGGTTTAAAATTATTTTAAATCGATTAGGCCGATTCCATATTCCTTCGACAATTTGTTTTGGTAGGTTGGAAGGAGTGTCTCGGGAAACATTGCTCGTCATGAATTCACCTAAGTTGGTTTAAACCTTAAGGAAATACATAGAGATATTTTTATTTTCAATAAAATAAATCAGAACATGAATAAGGAATAGTGCCAACTACTGCCAGAGCTGCTTTATTTTGTGTCCGCAAAGACTGCAAAATGTCATATTAACCTAACAAATAATTAGTTAGTTGCATTTGGCTTAAATTCTCCTTTAATGCTTCCTTAAATTCTGTATTTTTATCTAAGAAGTCCTTTATTCGAGTTATCTGGCTATCCAAATAACAAGACTTATATTCCTCTATTTGCCAAGCTTTGATTAAGGGATTGTCTTCAGTATTTGATAAAATAGGAGGAACTGGAGGAGGAAGAAGTATATTTTCAGTTTTTTTAGCAGATGTATTAAAAATTTCATTTAACTCCTGATTTTTTAAAATAAAATTCTTGAAGTTTTGAATTTTATTTTCTTTTTCCAAATTAAGAGCTCTTAATTCATAGGCAGTTTTATTTAAAGTTAACTTAAGAAATGGGATCTCTAATTTCTGGTTTATAACATTTATTTGATTTGTATGATAACTTCTAATAACAAATGTCACTATCCGCAAGGCATAGCAAACGAAATAATTTATTTTTTGACAAAAGCTCTGCGGGGTAGTATAAAAATCACTCTTTCTCCTTATAGTGTTATTAAAAAGGGCTAATTTTCCGCGTGCATTATATATATTACACGCCGAAGTATAGCTAATAGACTGATTATTCATTTCAATTTCTTTATCATTGAGAATATGAAGAAATTCTTCACTCCAGATAGCTACTTTTGCGAGAAGTTCATTTAAGCTGAAACGAAACTCTTTTTCTTGGATTATTATAATAAATTTGCGACCTTCCCATAGAGAATACTCTACAGTAGCATTATTAATACGATTTTCCCAAGTATTTAATTTACAAAGAAATCTTTCTTCTACTGCTATTGTTTGAGTATGTGATGACATAAAAAATAACAATTAATATTTAATTATTTTAAATCAAAATTTAACTCATTATAAACTAATTCCAATGATTTGTCAATCCAAAAACCAATTTTTGAAGGTGTTGTGTAAAGGTGTTTATGTATAAGTGCTCCTAAAGAAAAAGCGGAAATTTCTAAATTGGTGCGGCAGCTAGAATTAATCACTTGACTACTAATAAGTTTTAAGGTACTATTTTAAAAAATTATAAGGCTCATATGAACAATATAGAATTCTTTTTCACACCAATTTATTATCGGCAGTATGCCAAATCGCTTCAGCAGACTTTTCTCGAAAAATTTGACAATTCTTTGTCGTTTTGGGGTAAAAATGCCTACGTCATCTCGGAAAAAGACGCAGATGGACGCGAGAAGGTTGTTCTTTCTGAATCGTCATCTTTTTTACGCGTAAGTGTCGGCAAAATTCTTGTTCTTTTTGCTCTAGCTTATGCTCATTTTGCTATTCCTGTTTGTTTAATCATTACTAAAGTCGTTCTGCGTTCACTCCACAAATTTTCGGTGATTGATCCCAAGCAAGAATTAGAAAAGGGAATAGTATTACCCGATTCTACTGTGACTAAAATTCAGGAAGTCATGCCACAAGTTCTTCTGAAAGCAGATCATGATAAAATCGATTGGATCTCACGAAGTGACATTGTCGAATTTAAACACAAAGATCTTCCAGGCCTTATTTTTAAGATGGCTGCTGCTTCATGCGTCATTTTCATGGGTATGCGTAAGATCGAAAAAGATAACAGAATAAAATACCCTGAGATCAGTGCAGAAAAATTGACGCAAGAGTATTTTACAAATAAAATCAAAGCAAAAGAAACATGCTTAATACATGCTTTAGATCAACTTGAGATACCCTCCGCCAAAACAATCAAAGTAGAGACCAGTGGTAAAAGTTACACTTTAGTCGTTGAGAATCACTCAAATCGAGAATTGGACAAATCTCTTTCAGTAAATATTATGCAAAAGACATTAAATCAAATGGCGATATTTCTCGTACAATCCAACCAAAACGTCACTTTTAAATCAGACAATCAAGATGTAAAAGGGAGAGTGACGGTAGAACATTCCGTGATCGACTTGAAACACAGTATTAATGAGAGTATTAATCATGTGATGGAGGCTCTACCCATTGAGCAAATGGGCGATTGGTTAGAGGCTGCAGGTAACAATCATTTGCCTATTGAACAAGACACTCTTGATCGGAAAGAAAAAAGAGTTAAAGCCCAAGACTTTAGCCTTCGGCTACAAAAATTCTATGACGAAAAAAATATCACATCAGGCAGCGATCTTATTCAAAATGTTGACTATCAAGGGCTTGGATTGGATTTATCTGCGGAAGTGACGCAAGTTTGGCACAAAAAAGAATATATATTTACTTTAGAACAAGTCTTAACAGATACTCTCCAAGAGATTAACGACAACCTCACACGGCAGAAAGACTATCAGAGATCAGTGCAAGGAAAACGCCATTTTACGTTAAGCACAAGTAGTACGCTTAGGCAGTATGAGAAGCTTCCTTATTCTGAAAACGACATTTTTACTGAAGAAAGAGAAAAAAATTGCTGGCTATATAAAATTTTACAGGCTCTTGTAGCAAAAAAATATCTCTTTCACTTCGAAATCAATCCTTACGGTTACAGTATTCAAGCTTAACCGCTATTCCTTTTATGGCATGTAAAAATAGCCAGTATGTTAGTGTTATATTAACATATTGGTAAAGTTTTGCAGTTTCTAAGTTTAGTCTGATTCGATAGCGATTCGATTGATTCGATTCACTATTACTCCATCGACTCCATACATCTTGATTGGAAATATTCTAGTCTAAAAAAATCGTTGATCATTGGTCACTAATTGATATCAGGTCTGACACTTTTTTCTTTTATTAAAATTTGATATATTTTAACATATATTATATCTATGTTTATATAGAATTAGGTATCAAAATGCTAGACTCCATCAAGCACATTGGAACCGCTCTGAAAGCAGCTCGTCAGAAAAAAAAATTTAGTCAGCGGATTCTTAGTACTAAAACCGGTGTTCCGCAAAGCCACATTTCAAAAATTGAAAATGGAGCAACGGATCTTCAAACCTCAAGTCTCATTGAAATTTCACGAGCACTTGATTTAGAACTAATGTTAGTACCGCGCGACCTAGCACTAACCTTTCAAGCGCTTCTTACCGGCGTCAAAAAAGGATCACAAAAGCAAGTCCCTATTTATCGTCTTGAACAAGAGGAAGAAGAAGATGTCTGATTTAGCTGTACTTGACATTTTTTTACATGACAAAGCAATTGCTATTTTGACAAATTTACCCGGGGATCGGAATCTGTTGGCATTTAACCAAGATTATATAGAGGACTCGGAACGTCCTGTTCTCAGTCTCTCCTTCAAAGATGTTTTAGGTAATTTAATCACTGATGTCAAATCGACAAGGACGCGACTTCCTGCTTTCTTCGCCAATTTGTTACCAGAAGGGCACATGAAGGACTACTTGGCTTTACAAGCAAAAGTCAATCCGCAGAGAGAATTCTATCTCTTGGCGGCTTTAGGCAAAGACTTACCAGGTGCTCTTAAAGTTCTCCCTTCCCGCAATAGCCTTTGGAATGCTGAAAAAGACGAAGAAATAAATAAAACAATCAACAGAAGTAAAGAGAATGGAATATTGCGTTTTTCGTTAGCAGGTGTTCAACTCAAATTCTCTGCAGTTTGGGAACGTGAAGGAGGATTGACCATACCCGTGGATGGAGTGGGTGGAGCATGGATTGTAAAACTGCCCTCATCCGTATATGCTGGTGTGCCTGAAAATGAGTATGTGATGATGGAACTAGCAAGACACATCGGTATAGAAGTACCGGAAACAGCGCTTGTTCCCATCGATCAAATTCACGGCCTTCCAACCAGTATAGGAAAGATTGCAAATCAAGCCTTCATTATCAAAAGATTTGACAGAACTTCTGAAGGAAAAGGAATTCATATCGAAGATTTTGCGCAAGTCTTTAGTGTATATCCAGAAAGAAAATATCAATCTGCAAGTTATCAAAATATCGCTCAGGTGATTTGGGCAGAAACTGGTGAAGAAGGTCTTGTGGAGTTTATTCGACGATTTGTTTTTAATGCCTTAATCGGTAATGGGGATATGCACCTTAAAAACTGGTCTCTTATCTATCCCAATAAAAAAAATGCTGCTCTTGCCCCTGCGTATGATTTTGTCTCGACGATACCTTATATACCTGAGGATGGGTTAGCATTGACTTTTGTAGACTCCAAAAAATTCACTTCTTTAACGTACGAGCAATTTAAGCGATTTGCTGCCAAAACACGCCTACCAGAAACAATCGTCCTGGAAACTACAAGAGAGACAATACAAGCATTTACAAAACTCTGGCGGTCTATTCAAGACTTTTCGCTCGATAAAAAAATCATTGAGGTGATTAACGCTCACCTACTAACAATCCCGCTACTTAAAACCTAACTAGAGGTATCATAACTAGAGGTGTCAGCCCAGGTCAGGCTTCTGCTCCTATTTTTTATTGACCAAGTCAAGGATATTGAGCTTCCAGGCGTTCAACAAGTTATTCATGATCGTAACCATAGTTTTATTAATTGAATCAAAATCACTTAATAATAACTCGGAAGCAGGCTGAACAAATTTTCCAGGTACTAGATCATTTGGACAGAATTCTATCATTGATTCAACATTTTGTTTAGTAGGCTCAGGATGGCATTGAAAGCCGTAGACAAAGGGTAGATAGCGTATAATTTGGCGTGGGCAGCCTTCGCTAAATGCTAAGATTTTTGCATTGTCAGTTAATCCTGGCATATCATTATGCCAATGGACAACTGGAAATGTATGTGGAAGCGATTCTAAAAGGATGTCTTTAGCACCTTCTTCAGTCAGTTGTATAGGAAATATTCCTACTTCTTTATTAGGACTACGCTGAGTGCGTGCTCCCAGAGCTTCTCCAATAAGTTGAGCCCCTAGACAAAAGCCTAAAATAGGCATTCCCAAATTTAGTGCATTTTTAATTAAGGAAATTTCATCACTGAGGTAAGGGGATTCCTCAATCTCTAAAGGACTTTGAGGGCCTCCCATGACAATGAGTAAATCAAAATCTGTTGGATTAGGAAGTATTTCTCCCAAAAAGGGACGACAAATATTTTCTTTAAATTGGTTTTGTTTTGCCCAATGCTGAATGATGCCAGGAGTTTCAAAGTCAGCATGTAATATATATTGTATCTTCATTTCAACTCTTTTATCATTTAAGCGGATTCTAATTTAGCAATAATAAGCTGTCCAGATCCATACGTCAAGATAAAACTATTAGAGAAATCAGGGTGAATGTTCACTTGTGAAGGTCCCTAAACTGAATAATGCGTGTGATTCGTGGAATGGATGTGAAACCGCAAAGGGAATAATGTTGTCTTCTTAAAAATTCGACAGCATTGATACGATCTTCAGGAGTTTTTTCTTGCCAGAATTGCAAATCAGAAGAGTTGTCATCCTTCTTGATGATATTTACAGCCAGATCTCTACGCGACGATTGTTTCTCCATAAACCAGCTTCCAAGTTGCCTATAAATTTATAGTTCATTCTAACATTTATCCGATTTAGAGGGATATATGAAGTTCGGATTCCGCTTTCTCATTATCGTAGCAGCAGTCTGGCAATATTGGCTGCAATTAAGTAAGCCGATGCCATGGGTGTTCCATCCATGCCGATAGGCACTATAGAATCATCTGCTACAAAAAGGTTTTCAACTCCATACACCTGTCCAAAGCTATCTACAACTCCTCCTTGATTTAGCGTGGCCATGCGGCAATGGCTTTGCCAGCATTGATTTGACATGGCTGATTCTTTGATGAAAGTTGTTATCAGATTAGTGTCAGCTAGTAATTCTAGAGGAGGATAAATAAGCTTGTACTTTGGGTCTATCGCTTGAAGCGCATCACTAATATTTTTTAAATAGATCTGATATGCCTGCACATAAAGGGCAAGTTCAGCTGGGTTTGAGAATGCACTTGCGATAACCAAAATGAATTTTACGCTGAAGTTTTCAGTGGGGCCAATTTTATATCAAGCTCAACCAGCGGGGGAGTGACGACCAAATATAAAACCGGATATCTTGTATCTGGTTCGTTAGGATATTCTTGGAGCTATGGATTGCGATTAGAAGCTGAGTATGCCTACAGAAGAAATTCTTTAAAGAATTTTCATTTTTTTGGACGGACGTTTTCATTAGATGGCTATTTTCAATCTTCTTCTTATATGGCCAATTTGCTTTGGGGTTTACCTCTAAGTAGCTGGGGATGCTATTTTTGGCAGATTCAACCCTCTATCGGAGCAGGCGTGGGATATGATGTTCAGCAGATTCATGCAAATAATTCAGGGTTAGAGTTTCTTTAGAATATAAATTCCACAAAGGAAGCCTAAATCATATCTATAACCACTCTGTCGGAGTAGGGCTTACGTATCATATGTAACAATTGTGCGGTTGGATATTACTTAGTAAGTGGAATTCCAACTAGGTAAGCGCCAATCACCTTTCCATCTTTGTCACGAAAAACATCGTAATCAGCCATACATTTTACACCAAACAAATCAACAATACCTGTATAGCGTTTTCCATTCATTAAGTTGTCGTAGGCAGGATTCGAGTGACTTAAAGCAGTCCCGGCTGCATCTTTATTATTTTCTGTTATGAGAGAAGTAGATTCTCTAATAAATTCATTTCCCGACTTAACAAAAATTGAGGCAAAAGCGGAAGTTCTCTGTGTGAAACTATCTACTAAAGGCATCGGATGATCACTCAAAATCCAATCCCCATTTTTCATGGATGGCAGGTTATAATCACCTACTTTTTCCATTTTTGAATTATCCAGTTTAAATTCCCCTGGTAAATTTTTAACAAACTCTTTGGCAAGCTTTTGTACATCAGCAGGCGTAGGGGCTGCGGCAAATAATGCACCCGATGCAGTAAGCATGGCTAGAAATGTGGATAATAAAATATTTTTTTTCATATCAACTCCCTGTAGTAATCTACGTATGATTTTGTATTCTAGGTAAATTCTGTCGGAATGTATAGTATTTTTTGATTAACTCAACTTACAAAAAACCTATTTAACGCGAAGGATTTGATAGAGCGCCTTTGCAACTTGGAGATCCTCGACTCCAATTCCAGTAAGATCAACAACTGTTATCCAGCTAGGTTTTCTTTCTATGTGTTCTTGGATTAATTTTCCAAGTTCGATGACTTTGCTTAAGTCAACGTTTTTTGCATGGGAAAGGTCACCGTAACTAGCACATTGAGATAAGCTGTCTACAACGATCAAGTCTGCACAACCAAATACCGTTTCATCAAGTTCTTGCTTACCTATGTCATCTGCACCTATAGCTGTGATATGAGTACCAGGTCGTAATTGATGGCCAAAGAGCAAGGGTTTTGAAGAGGGAGTAGTCGTGACAATCAAATTGCAATTTTGAGTAATTTCTTCAATATTTTGAGAAATAGTAATATTAAAAGCCTTAAGGTAAGGATCTAATGCAAATTTTTTTGCCTTGAGTTGATCCCTTCCCCATACTAAAACATTTCTACATGGTGTTACATGCTGAAGATGAAATAATTGTTCTTTTGCTTGAGTCCCTGTTCCAATGATGCCTATCTTAGTGATAGTAGAAGGTGCTAAATATTTAGCAGCAATGGCTCCCGCAATTCCTGTTCTTATATCTGTCAGCCGTCCCTCATCAAGAAGAATCGCGATTAGTTTACCCGTTTTTTGGGAAAAGAGTAGCATGGCTCCATTGCTACTAGGCAATCCTAAAAGAGGATTTTCGTAAAACCCTGATGCAATTTTAACCACATACATCTCACCATCTATAAAAGCCCCTGATTTGATATGAACATCCCCCTTAGGGGATTCAAAATGCATAAAACTAACAGGAGCACTTATGGCTTTTCCCTCACTAGCCAAACGAAGTCCATTCTCTATTTCATGCATTAAGAAGGGAACATCGATGGCTTGTTCGATTTCATTTTTTGTATAAATTTTCATAGGTAATCAAAAATTGTTCGAAACGATTTAATACATCAGGCATGTTCCTGCGACCATATCCTACACGGAAGAAATTGCCAGGACAATCAAAAATAGTTCCAGGCATAATCAAAACACCAGCCTTTTCCACTAACTGTTCAGTAAACTCGTCGATGGAAATAGGTAGCAGAAGTTCTAAAAAGGCGATAGTGCCACCTTCAGGACGCACCCACCTTATAGAGTCGGAATGCCTTTTTACAAATTCATCTAAAAGTTTAACATTTTGTAAGACAATTTCACGATTTCTTTTTAAAATGCTCTCCTTTGATTTTAGGGCAATAAGAGCCAAAATTTCACTCGGAGCACTATTGCAGATCGATGTATACATTTTATAAGAATTCACTTTCTGTAAAAGATCGACATCTCTTGAGGCTAGCCAGCCAATTCTCAATCCAGGTAAACCGAAAGACTTCGTCATCACGTTTAGGCTGATCCCTCTTTCATAGCCATCTGCGATCGCAGGCAAGCGTTTGGTTTCATCAAGTTCCAGAAATCGATAGACCTCATCACAAAAAATGTACGCCCCTGTTTTTCTTGCAAGAGCGATCATCTTCTCATAAACATCTGGTTCGATTAGTGTTCCTGATGGATTGTGCGGGCAAACAAGAATAAGAAGCTTTGTAGTTGTACGCCAAACAGATTGAATTTGATCAAAGCTGAGCTTCCATTGATTTGCTGATTGGAGGTGAATGAATGAAATTTTCGCTCCTAATACTTGAGGCAAAGTCTCTAAAGATTGATAAGAAGGCGACACAATAACAACATGATCTCCCTGCGCTATTAGAGAGTGCATAGCGCAATAAATGCCTTCTTCAGCACCTGCTGTCGTCAAAATATGATCAGCTTCCAGCGAATCATAAAGTTGAGAAATCTCTTTTCGAAGAGCGGGAAGACCAGGGCTTTCCGTATAGCCAAGAGATAGATTATCCCACAAACTTTTGGATTCTGGGTCCGCCATCGCAACAATGTCTTTAAGAAGCCACGTTTCCGCATCGGAAGGGCAAAGCAAATAAGGAGCGGAAAATTCGTATTTCTTCCAAAATTCTTCTAATTTAAAAATAGGAATATTAGTCATGGTCATTTACCTTTAGATAATTATAAATTGTTGCACGAGAAAGATCTAAGACGTCTGCAATATAGTTAGCAGCATTTTTTGCTTTAAACGCTCCTTCCTTATGAAGGGCAAGAACAAGCGCTTTCTTTTTTTCTTTATTTAAGAGCTTAAGAGTGATTCCCAATCGAGCTAAGTAATCAGATACATAAGAATTAATTTTCTCACGCCAATCGTCTTTAAATAATTCCGCAGGTTGGGGTTGAGAAGCATTGTTTAACCAGCTTCCCAAAAAATGGTGGAGCTCATCCCATTTTGAAAGATCTAAATTAATGCATAATAGACCGATAGCTTTTCCTTTTTGATCTCTCAATGTAGATGAAATCGATTTGATTTTTCTCCCATCCCAATTAGTTTTAAGATAGACAGGAAAAACATTCGGAAATTCGTTGTAATTCTCAATATCTTCTAAAAGTGACTCATCTCCAATTTTTCTTTTTGAAAAATTATTATAAATTGCGGCTATAAGTCCCGACTTAAGGTCATGCAAGACAACTTCCGCATAAGGATAAAAAAGAAGGCTTATAGCCTCTGCTGTAGAAAAATAAGAGTTTAAGCAGGACATGATTTTCTCCGTGTATTAGACATTATTGTCTAAATCAGACATTTTTGTCAATACAGGAAAAAAGGGAAATTAGGTGTTTAAAATATCGAACGAGCGCAGCGAGTTCCTTGGAGTGCGCGTGCTCTGCACCGCCTTTAATTGCTTCTAAATAGGTAAGATTTTTTAAGCCCTTTGTCAAAGGCGGTGCAGAGCACGCGCACTCCAGGGAACTCGCTGCGCTCGTTCAGTTAGCCTCATGACTAGTGAATTAAGTTTTTAGATTTTTTCTTGAAGTAAGTTTTTACACTTTTTCATTAATAAATCTAACATATTAACTGTATCTCTATCTAAAGTTTGTTCTGTTTTAAAATACATAATATCATCTCTGATTTCTTGAAGTTGCTGGGATGTGAAATTTTGAATATCTAATTTAAATAAATCATATAAGCGATTAGTATCTAAACTTACTAATGTACCAACTAAACCAAGGGATGAATTTAGATTATATTTCTCATTTAGACTTAACATTTTAATAATTAGGTTAGATAATTCTTTATTTGCTTTTATTCTTTCTACAAAATTGTTAGTATCTATTTTATGATATAATTCTAATTTTGGATAAAATTCTTTCTCAAGCGCATTAAAAGTCTTTTTTCCCTCTAATTTTTCTAAATACTTTTTATCTTTTTCAAAATCATTCTTCACTTGCTGTATCCACACTGCGTTGGTAAGTGGAGCTTTTTTTACCAGAGACAGAATCGTCTCATTGATTTTCACTTGTTCCTTTGCTACTTGAATTTGATCCTCCAGATTGTCAGAAAGAAGACCCACAGCAATTTTTGTAATTGAAAAGTTGGTCCAAGCATCCAATGCTAATTCTGTAGCATAAGTCGCAATAAATGGAGCTATCTGATTTTCAGGTTTTTTGATTAATAAATCTGCACCCTTCGCTAATAGGCCAATTCCAAATACCGGTATGCTAGCGAGTAACATGACAGGCACATTAACAAGACCTTTTCCTATACGTTCACCTAGGATGGCTCCTTTTATAGCGCTAGAGGGATCTTCTTCGTTTCGTAAGACACTCACTGTCGCTCCGACTGCTGCTCCTACTCCCGCGCCAATAGCACCGGGCACAAAAGATAAAGCGAAGGCACCTGCTACAGCCAATCCTGTATACACTGATGTTGGAATTCCTAAAACTACACCTAAGATTCCTGAAGTAATACCAGCTACAGTCCTTAATACTGAACCGCCGCTATGTTTAAATTCATCTGGTTTTAGAGTCGTAGAAGCAGGTCCAACTGATGGTGGTGGATTATTCAATAGAGAAGAACTGCTACTCGTTCCTCCTGTAGAAGAGGCAGTTGAAGCAATTAAATGAGCTTTGTGATGATAATCTGAATCCATAACCCTCTCCTTTATTTGCTACATTGCTGTTTTAAGCGACGAAGGTGTTCTTCAATGATTTGTTGATCATCGCAAGGGTATTTTTTCAAAGTGTCAAAGGCTAGTGTAAGAGTATCTATAGCATCACTCTTTTCATTCTTTTTTAGGTAACACTCTGCGGAATGAAGGTGAGGTAAGACAGAACAAGGGTCTGTTAAGGTTGCAAAGGCAAAAGCATTGAGTGCTATTCCAGTTTCTTCCAGTGCTTGAGTCGCTAAGCCAAGTCCCATCCAGGGATTAAAGCGTAGGGGACTTAGCCATAAAACAACAGAGAAGGCCGCTTTAGCTTTGATAAAATCTTTATTATTGAAATTTTTTAGAGCGACGTTATAGAAATTTTCTAGAGTCTCGTCCGAAATACCTAGTAGTTTTTGCTTGGAGTAGTCATTAGGGTCATTCGAGGCTTTTTCATTAGCTTCCAATAAAGTGTTAAGATTTAAGGCTTTAACTATAGCATTTAGCCATTCTTCGGAAAGCTTTTCCCAGCTATCAGGACTTAAAGTATGAGATAAGTCCTGAAAAATAACCTCAAATCCTTGCTTTAAGACCTCATGAGCAGAACTTCCCGTGAGCAGAGCATAGATCTCTGTTCGTGCACTAGAGGGGAGTTTATTTTCATCTATTATTTGATTAACAAGGGGAGTTAGGACCTTTTCCATCAACTCATCGCATTGAAGGGTAAGTTCTTTGATATCCATATAGATTCCTTGTTTGTTAATTATTTAATTTAATTATACTAATTAAATATTTAATTTAACTAAAAAAGAATCAGTAAGAAATACTCACTAAACTGTATATTTATTGAAAATTTTGGTTTCGATTGTAGTTTTAATAGTGTATAAACGATCAAACTTTTCTTCAAATATTTCATGAGGAAGAACAGCGGGAGCATCTTCCTCATTAAAATGCTGTTTTATGTAATGTTTAACTTCTTGAGTTTGTTTGAGAGGCACAAACAAATATTGCAGATCTTTACCCAAAGCTAATTCGCCCTCATAAGATCTTTCTCTGTGCTCTTTAACACCAAGTTTGAGTTTATCTTGAGGCAGGCTGTCAGATCCTACTACGACGGGAAAACTACTACCAATCCAGCTTTTTTCTTGGTCTGTAAAATCATTACTTTGAGGCGTCGCCAAAATTTCATTGCATATTTTAGTCAGTAATCTGCGGTAAACGTTCTGCTTTTGAGATTGGTTTTCCTTTAAAATCGCTTGAATGGATGAAAAAATATTCTGTACACTCTCAGGATTGAAGATAGCAATTAAGCGTGTAATGCGTACCATATTCCAGAGTTCAACTGCTTTATCGCCAAATTTTGTGTCATCAAATTTAGAGGAGCTTAAAGTAGGGATTTCATTGGAAAATTCTTTTAAAGCATCGGTAACAGATTCCAAAAATTCAGGTGCCTTTTCAGGCGCTCTTTGCATAATACTGCAAATCTGAGCGTGAAAAACAGTAAACGCTGAAGTATCATATCCTCCTACACTGGCGCACAAATATGCGAGACTTCTTTCGTTAGTTCCGGACAAATTATCTTGATTTACGCCACTCGGCCTAACTCCGTTATTATTTTCACCACTAACAGTTGTTTGATTTTCCGCTCTAAGTTTTCCAGTGGGTTTGAAAAGCTTATTAGTACGCATCACACAGGGTAAAGTGCCGCTACCGGTGCCATGATACCAGACAATTTTATTGTTGATAAAGGCTCTAGGCATCTGTGTCAGATTGTTTATTTCATCAGGAGTGAGATTTTTAAAATCTTCTAACTTATTCTTATTAATATAAGTTTGGGTTTTGAGGGCTATTTGTTCTAATTTCAAATTTTTGTTGCTGTAATAATTACGTTTAAAATCGGTCCTGTCAATATCCTTAATCCGTTTGTTTATGCTTTTTAGGCTTATTTTAATGGCTCTAAAAGTCTCTTTGTCTTCTTTGTTTTCAGCCGTAGAGGTGTGTAGTTTGCTGATAGCAAGATTCATCAATTGGGTGGTTTTATCTTTAGCTAAAATGCCCAATGACGACCATGTTTGGATCTGAGTATCGACGTCTAGAGTCTGCAAAGAATCATTGAGGAATTTGATCTCATTGCCAATTTGAGTTAAATTTATCTCCTCTGAAGAGGCAGGCTTATGCAAGAATGTTTGTAAATCATTCCAAGTTTGAGGTTGAGCTTCATATTTAGCTGCATATAAAGCATGTTGCCTGAAAGTAGACGATTTATACGCGCTTAGCATACCTATTCCAATCATAGGCACTGTAACCGGGCATAACAAAATACAACTTGTGACAGCAGCTATATGACGTAAAATGATTTCCCATGTCGACATCGGCCGGGATGAAAGTTGATCAGTATCAGGTGTTTCATAACTAATTGTTCTTGATCCCAGGCGTGGTAGAGCTAAACAAAAGTCAGCTGCAATTTCCCATCCATCGCGTTCACGGTTGCCTAAATTCGAAACATTTGTAAAAACTTGATTTAAGGATAAAGACATGTTTAAGTCCCAATTATTAAATTATTTAATTACATTTTAATACATTTTTATTAAGAAGATATAAAGAATTTTACTGTTGAAGAAAGGGTCAGGCTTCACACTTCACAGATTCTTAAGTGAAGTGTGAAGTCTGACACCTATTCTTTTCTTTTTTAAGCGTGTTTTCTACGAGCTGGCTTATGCTCAGGAGGCATGATAAGCTGTTGCTGAATGCCTTGATTAATCCATGCATTAAGACTTACGCCATTAGACTTTGCTTGATAAGCGGCTCTTTCATGAATTTCTGGGGGCAAACGTAAAATGAGTTTACCTGAGAAGGGCTTTTCAGGTGCTCTTCCTAATTCTTTGCAAAAGTCTAAATACTCATCAACAGAGTCTTTGAAAGCTTGCTCTAGTTCATCTACAGAGGTTCCTTGAAAAGTAATCACATCTCTTAAACCAACGACTTCTCCGTGGAAGAGCTTAGCTTCTTCATCATAATTAACTTGTCCGTGATATCCTTTGTACTTCATGGCTTTACTCCTGCTTCTTCTAAAAAACGACGAACTGAAACAAGCGCACCCTTATCGGTTTCCTTTTGAGGATGCGGTCTATGAAAGACAGAAACACGATCATTGAGATAAATTTTCACTCGAGACCCTCTTCCCTCGGTGACACTAGCTCCTAAACTGAGGAAGAGTGATTCTATATCGCTCCACTTCACACTTGAAAGAACTGGCACATGAAAGATAGCGTTAAGAGTGTCGGTGTGTTTCTTTCTCATACTACACATGATATCATAACATGATACTACTGTCAATGGTGGTAAAGGCAGCTCTGAACCGTCCTTTTAAGGCAAAGTCAGTGTTACAGGCTCGCTTTCAACACCACTTATATTGAAGCTGACTAATGTATAAGTATAACTTTTATCAAGAGAACGCTGACGGAGATAAATACTGGTCTGTGTTATTGGTAAAGTGTTAATTAACTTGCCATTCTGATAAAGTCTATATCCTATTGAGTTAGGATCACTGTTTGGCCCCCAAGATAATTTATGGGTTATTTCTATTTGGTTTATAAATATATTTTTCACAACCTTACCTCGAAAATTCTGAGGTGGTTGTGGCATTATTGAATTGCACGATCCTACTGTAACAATGACGGTAATCGAATTGCCTGTGCAGCCATTGGCAGAGGGCGTAATGGTATACGTTGCTGTTCCGGCTACATTGGTCGTTGCATTTAAAGTCTGAGCAATCGATGAGCCGCTTCCTGAGGCTGCTCCAGTCACTCCACTTTCTACCACCGTCCAACTAAAGGTAGTACTAGGCACATTAGAGCTGAGGTTGATGGAAGTCGTGTTTCCATTGCAAATCGTTTGGCTGGGTGTTGTGGCCGTTGCAGTGGGTGTTGGATTGACTGTCACGACCACTGTAATAGAGGATCCTGCACAAGGTGATGTAGGTGTAACAGTATACGTTGCTGTTCCAGCTACATTGGTCGTTGCATTTAAAGTCTGAGCAATCGATGAGCCGCTTCCTGAGGCTGCTCCAGTCACTCCACTTTCTACCACCGTCCAACTAAAGGTAGTGCTAGGCACATTAGAGCTGAGGTCGATGGAAGTCGTGCTTCCATTGCAAATCGTTTGGCTGGGGGGCGTGGCTGTTGCAGTGGGTGTTGGATTGACTGTCACGACCACTGTAATAGAGGATCCTGCACAGCTACTTGGTGATGTAGGTGTAACCGTATACGTTGCTGTTCCGGCTGCATTGGTCGTTGCATTTAAAGTCTGGGCAATCGATGAGCCGCTTCCTGAAGCTGCTCCAGTTACTCCACTTTCTACTACCGTCCAACTAAAGGTGGTGCCAGACACATCGGCGCTAAGGGCAATGGAAGTTGTGCTTCCATTGCAAATCGTTTGGCTGGGGGGCGTGGCCGTTGCATTTGGGGTTGGATTGACTGTCACAACTACTGTAATGGAGGATCCTGCGCAACCCCCGGGTGATGCAGGTGTAACTGTATATGTTGCTGTTCCAGTAACCTGAGTGGTCGTAGATAATGTCTGGGCAATCGACGAACCGCTACCGTCAGATGCTCCTGTCACTCCACTCTCCACTACCGTCCAACTAAAGGTGGTGCCAGACACATCGGCGCTAAGGGCAATGGAAGTTGTGCTTCCACTGCAAAGCGTTTGGCTGGGGGGCGTGGCCGTTGCGACTGGACTAAGAGTTTCTATACCCCAATTCCACGTATCATTAAGTTTTCCAGTGACGTCTTGTCCGCCAAAGAGAATCAGCTGGCCAGTGGCTTGATCAAAGTCCATCATAGCAAAATAGCGAGCAGAAGGCGCTGCAGTAGGAGATAATTGTGTCCAAGTTGTGCCATCCCAACTCCACGTATCGCCATGAAATCCACCATTAGCCCCGCCAAAGAGGATCAGCTGACCAGTGGCTTGATCAAAGGCCATTGAAGCACCAACGCGTACAGAAGGGGAAGTGGCGGGAGATAATTGCGTCCACGTTGTTCCATTCCAATTCCATGTATCGTTAAGAGTTCCACTGCTGTCTAGTCCGCCAAAGAGGATCAGCTGACCGGTGGCTGGATCAAAAGCCATGGAAGCTTCTGAGCGAGCAGAAGGCGAAGTGGCAGGAGTTAATTGCGTCCAAGTTGTTCCATCCCAACTCCAAGTATCCCCAAAAAATGTACTAAAATCGTTACCGCCAAAGAGGATCAGCTGACCAGTGGCTGAATCAAAGGCCATGGAAGCACTAGAGCGAGCAGTAGGCGAAGTGGCAGGAGTTAATTGCGTCCAAGTTGTTCCATCCCAATTCCACGTATCGTTAAAAAATCCCGTGTTGCCCAGTCCGCCAAAGAGGATCAGTTGACCCGTGGCTGGATCAAAAGCCATGGAAGCGAATCTGTTAACAGGAGGCGAAGTGGCTGGAAACAATTGAGTCCAAGTTGTTCCATCCCAGTTCCAAGTATCGCTAAGATTGCTAGAGCCACTATCGCCGCCAAAAAGAATCATCTGGCCCGTGGCTGGATCAAAGGCCATTGTAGCAACATCGCGAGCAGAAGGTGAAGTGGGAGGAGTTAATTGTGTCCAATCGGGGGAGCTTGGGCAGGGAATATCCCAAAGCCATGTATCGTCAAGAGCTCCTGGACCCTGGCGTCGTCCACCAAAGAAAATCAGCTGACCAGAGGCTGGATCAAAGGCCATTGAAGGTTGTGCGCGAGCTGAAGGCGCTGTGGCAGGAAATAATTGCGTCCAAGTTGTTCCATCCCAATTCCACGTATCGTTAAGAAGTGCACTGTTGCTCTGTCCGCCAAAAAGAATCATCTGACCAGTGGTTGGATCAAAGTCCATTAAAGCTAACAAACGAGCAGTAGGCGAAGCGGCAGGAGATAATTGCGTCCAAGTTGTTCCATCCCAATTCCACGTTTCGTTAACTAATGCACCATCAAAACCGCCAAAGAGAATCAGCTGACCAGAAGCTGGATCAAAGGCCATTGAGGCACCAGTACGGGCAGAGGGCGACGTGGCAGGAGTTAATTGAGTCCAATTTGTTCCATCCCAATTCCACGTATCCCCAAAAAGTGAATTGAAATTATCGCCGCCAAAAAGAATAAGTTGACCGGTGGCAGGATCAAAAGCCATTGCAGCAATATTGCGAGCAGGAGGCGATGTAGCGGGGGTTAATTGCGTCCAAGTGGTTCCATTCCAGCTCCAAGTATCGTTAAGTACTGCACTGCCGGTCTGTCCCCCAAAGAGAATCAACTGGCCAGTGGCTTGATCAAAAGCCATTGAAGCACCCGTGCGAGCAGGAGGCGAAGTGGCAGGAGTTAATTGCGTCCAAGTTGTTCCATTCCAATTCCACGTATCGTTAAGAAGTGCACTGTTGCTCTGTCCGCCAAAAAGAATCATCTGGCCCGTGGCTTGATCAAAAGCCATTGAAGCACCCGCACGTTCAATAGCCGAAGTGGCAGGAGTTATTTGCATCCAAGTAGGTGCAGCCGTTACCTCACTACTCAAGCAGACCAACAAAACCAAAATGAATATATAACTAAATTTTTGAGAAAGCATAGCTTATTGCCCCTAATTTTAGCGCCGCGGACTTTATGTAAAAAAATTCTTATATACGAGAACGATTCTTTAATTACAAATTCAAGGCACTGGTTTGAGCATAAAAATCAATTAGAAAATTTTAAATAAAAATTTCGATGACCTGAAATGTCAGGTCTGACATTTGCCACTGCTTCAGATAGTGTCTAAAAGCAACTAGATATTAAGTTTTCATTCATTGCTTATCCAGGAATTCTACCTTACCTGATGATAGATCGTAGTAGGCCCCTAAAATACTCAGCTTTCCTTGCTCTAGCAGCTTAGCAAGAACAGGTTTAGAGCCCTTCAACTTAGCTTCAACATGTATTACGTTTGCTTTTATGGCCTTTTCAAGAACATTCCCCGATGTTCCTTTAACGTTTTCTATAGCAGGCTGAATGGCATTCAAAACCTCTTGAATGTGATTGTCAAATTTTAGCCCTTTGAGGGCACCATCGACTGCACCACAATTCGAGTGACCGAGAACAACTATAGTGTCAGCTCCGAGTACAGTAACTCCATATTCGATACTACCGATGGCGAAGTCATCCACTACATTTCCGGCTACTCGGATAACAAAAAGGTCTCCCAATGCCTGATCGAAGATGATTTCAGGTGGAACGCGAGAATCAGAACAGGTGATAATGACTGCAAAGGGAGCTTGACCTTGAACTTGAGCCAAACGTTTGGCAGACCAATCTTCGTGACAGACTGTCATTGAGTTCACATAACGCTGATTGCCTTCTACAAGCTTGTTTAAAGCGATTTTTATGGAGTTGGCATCCCCTCCGAAAATAGGTCCGAAAGAAACCATCGAAGCCAGTGATAGAGTAAAGGTTAATTTAGTGAGAATTTTTTTCATAACCGTCCATTGATAAGCTTGTTTTAACATCTTCTATCTAGCTGAAAGGAAAATTGCAAGTGAAGTGTGAAGACTGACCCTATTCTGACCCTCGATTTCTATTCAGCAAAATTTTTTAAGAATTTTATTAGCTTTATTAATATATTTAATAAACGCAATCTGTTCTGTTTTAGTAATTCTTTCGGTATAAATTTTTTCAACTAGATGGTTTATTCTTTTCAAGATCAGCCTCATGTGCTTTTTCTCTGTCTCCCCGCCATTGATATTAATCTTAGAAAGCTGTTCGATTTGTTCTACTGCTTTTGAAACGGACGACATTAAATAAAGGTTCTCAAATTTTCCTTTACAATTTTTAACACCATCTCGTAACGATGATTGCGCAGCGAATAAGCAAAATACTTCAAGAAACTGAGTTGCTGCGACAAAATCACTTTCTTTTTTAAAAACATGATTCTTAAGGAGATGAGCCTTTTCCCATAATTTTTCTTCTAATGTACCAAAAACAGTAGCAGCATCTCCATAAGTATCAAAAGCTACAGAATAAAGACCTAAATCATTGATTCTATTTATTGTCTCTACTGAACACTCAACTTTGCCACCAAAAAATGGAATTTTTGCAGAGGGATCAATAGTTTTAGATATAAGTATAATCGGTTGTCCACATCTGTCACCAACACTAACTGACATAAACACCTCAATAAATAATAATGTAATAACATTCTAAGTTATTATAACATTTTATTTAAAATTTAAATTGAAATGGAATCACACAGAAATATCTTATTAAATGAACAGGATGAATGTCAGACCTGACACCTTTCTTTTTAACTTTTAATAACAACTAATTTTATCAAATCTTAACAATAATTTGTTATAATTATTATTTTACTATTATAAAGGTGGTAACATGATTAATTACATAACTCCATTCATTGATAAAGCGACGCCTTATATCAATATAATTGCACCGCAAATGAATCAAATCATTTCAAAAATCGGACTTATTCAAATCGCTCAAATAGCTTTTGTTTATAATCTTTTTGACAGTGCTATTGCCAACATTTTAGCCCTGGAAACTAACCGCCACGGTACCGATATTTATTCTTATGCCAAAATTCATCTGCAAGGAGCTAAAACATGTAAGGGAGGACACGTAAAGGATTCCTACCAATCCCATTCTAAAAATAGAGTCTTTGTGTTCAAAGATAATAAAAATCTAGATGATAGTATCAGTACCACAATTTGTGCCTTCGGTTATTCTTTAGGAGCTTATTTAAGTTATGCTCCTGATTTCCTCAATTCTGCAAGGGCAGGGGTGCTACAACTCTTACCTATTATACCGTCCTGTTTAGCAGCGCTTGTGACACCGACTGTAAAATTTCGTCATACTCCTGAACAATTAAAAAAAGATTTTAAAATTGATGACGAAGGTGGTGCTTTGTTCACAGAAAAAAACATAAGCCCACTGCACTTAGGGATCTCTGGTTCTCTTATTCAGGGTCTTAATTTCTCTCTTTTCAACCGTATTTCTAATCATCCTACTAAGTTTATTCTTGGAGTTGTCCAATTAACAGCAGCAGTAGGCCTGACATGCATATTCTGCGGGGTTGTCACTTCGTCACCGGTTATTAATTCCGCAATTACTGTTGGTAGTGCATTCATGAATAATCATTGGATTATTAGCAATATTGCTCTTGGTGTTTTGCATATCACAACATTTTAAACCTAAAGCATTTTGTAAATAAAGGTGTCATATAAAGGTGTCAGGCCTGACATCCTGACATTTGTCACTGCTTCAGATTATGTCTAAAACCAAATAGATGTTAAATCAAAATTGAATTTTTGTATTGATTTAATTTATTATTTGTTTTAAAATCAAAAAGGATAAGTCTATTTCAATTAATACGGAGGTAAATATGTTGAAATGTTTTATCCAAAAGTTTTTCATAAGCGTTATTTCGATGATGTCTCTATTTTCTTTATTAGTAGCATCGGAATCTTATAAGTTGCCATCTGATCATTGGACTTTGGAAATTAAAGAAAATGCATGGGATATTGAGTTGTTTGAATTTACTTTTAATGCTTTCACTCAAAAATATGGTTATGATTTCTCAGTTGATCCTAGACCTCATGCAATAGGTTTGGCTGCTCAGGAAAAAGATTCTTCAAATATGTTTTTTTACACAACACTGCCTTGGAGCATAGTACCTTCGGAGAGAAGAGACTATGATTTCATTAGTGCGCACGAAGATTTTTTAGAGAAGATTGGAACTTTAAGAGGAATCCATTTTGAGGGAAATTTAACACTTGAATGGGGGAGTGATTGGGATAAAAGGGGAGTATGTATTCATGAGCAATTTGGAACTGGATCTTGGTTATTAAAGTGGGGCTATTGCAATGGTCATTTGCATCTCATGTTATTCATATTTTTCGGAAATGCAAAAGAAGCTGAAGCCTACTACCAAAAAACTGAACGGCTTTTTAAAAAATAGTATTGGAGCATGCCAAGATTAAGCTAAGCGTCCTCCATCTATTCGAAAGTTTGCTGCTGTAATATAATCAGCTGCAGGACTTGCTAGAAATGCCACTAATTTTCCTACTTCTTCAATAGTTCCGAATCGACCCGCTAAATTTGGAAGCATTTCTTTTGTGATTTTTTTTCAATTGATTTCCACTCTATTCCCCAATTTTTTTCTAAAGCCACTTCCATAAATAAATTCACTGTTCCTTCTTACACCCATTTTTGACAGCTATCTTTGACATAAGCCCTATAATTTGGTGAAAGCTGTACTAATATATTGTTGCAGAGAAAATTACTAAGAATTATGATGAAGTAAAAGATAGATAAGAAAATACTATGGCTAAGCTGCCTAAAGAAAAGACTATGACAACATATGACGAACTTATGCAGGATCCCGAGTTCAAAAAAAAACATGAGGAATCTTATTTTGAGTTAGTTTTGTCTGAATTAATTTTAGCTATTATGGCTGAAGATAATATTTCAATTCGCAGTTTGGCAAAACAAGCCGGTATTTCTCCTGCAATTATCCAAAACATAAGAAGCGGAAAAAGAGACAATCTTACCCTTAAAACATTTGCAAGTTTGATTGAAGCTTTAGGATACGATTTGATACTAGAAAAAAAAGTTAAAAGAGGTAAATTTCCTACTAGACGCATAAGAATGAGTCGAATGGGTGGAAGAAAAATACAAAAGACAGCATCTGTATAACTAATGACACCTGAAGGTGTCACTGTAAAGGTGTCAGGCTTGACATTCTGACATTCATCACTTGGTTTAAATTGAATTCGACCCTACTATCTTTGTAAAGGTGTCAAGCTTCACACTCTTAAAAATCTGCTGAATACTCATTAGGTTTTGACAATTAAAATTTTATGCGTTAGTAAGCTCATATTTCTAATGAGGTAGAACATGAACTATGCAAACTATTTTTTTGGCGCGTTATCAAGTGTAATTTGGAAAAGCCCTACCGCTAGTGATGAACCTTTAGTCATTGATGGACAAAGGTGCTACGGCCTTGAAAATCGCATGAAGCTTCCCATGCAATGCTGGGGTGCAAATGGGACTTTAGCAGATGCGCAAAAACTCTCCATTAAATTGAGCCTTGCTGAAGACCATCCTCTCAATCAAAAAATCAGACAAGCGAGCACTATTCAACGCCAACATCCCGAGATCAAAGCAGAGTATGCTGAAGAATTAATGTGGGAAGATAATTTAGTTCGTAGTCAAGTTTCAGATGTGGCATCCAATACAGTTTTTTACCAACTAAATTTGACTCTAGAGGAGACAAAAAAACGTATTAGAGAGAATGGTGAAAACTTTACTAAGTTGGTGATGAATGATCTAGATGATGAGTTGATGAAATTGATCACTGAAAAATGTGCGCAGTTGCAATCATTTTCGCTTGTAAAATCTCTAAAAGGATTTCCAATGGAACATTTCTCTGATAAGGGATTTGAATCCATTGCGGAACTGAAAAAGTTAACTACTTTAAATCTATGGATGGACAATGCCTATTATATTTCTACAGATGCAATGCAAAAAGTGCTTCGTAATGCACACTTTCACGATACCTTAGAAGTCTTTACCATTGCTTCTTACTTTACTAAAGAGATGTTAAATGAGTGCATTAAGTTTAAAAACTTAACAGAATTAGGTATTTCAGTTTTTAGTTTTGAAGCTCTTCCGTTAGATAGATTACTTAAGGAGAGCCATTCAAAAGCAACACTTCAAAAAATTCAATTAAACTTTAGCCCTCTTTATGTGCTTGATACCCCTTTTACTGATGCGATGCTCAAGCATCTGTCAGAATATATTCATTTATCCTCTTTAGGGGTTACAGCAACCTGGAAAGTTCAAGAGACAGTCGTTGTCAGTACATTGCAAGCCTTAACAAAGCTCGAACATCTCTCTTTTTGCGGTCCGTTGAATTTAACATCGATGACAGCAGTTGCTCAAGAAATTGGGCAGCATCATGTACTTAAATCCCTATCTTTAGGTGATTGTCATGCATTAATGTATTCAGATTATCCATTATTTATTCACTCCTCAATGCAATTAAAGAGCCTCTTTCTTAATAAAGCTTATGGCTTGGGTATGTATGGCAATATGAGATCATTAGGAACATTGTCACAGCTTTCAACACTTTCACTTTCAGATTATAGAGGAATTGGTGGTGAATTACCCGAACTCTTTAAATTTGAAAATATTCAAAATCTTCAAAGCATTAGCCTCAGCAATGACATTTGGACATTATCTTCGCACTGGAAAAAGATCACTGAATTAAAAGTACTCACGCTGCGCATTAGCAATTGTGCAAAATTTAATGATCCTTGTTTTGAAGCATTAGCAAATAGTTCACTCGCAGGTAGATTACAAGGCCTTGAATTAAATAATGTCTCTATTTCAAAAAATACGATTGGAGGGTTTTCTAAGTTCACAAATTTGAACACCTTAATGATTTGTACCATTAATGCGGTAGTTGAAACAGGTATTTATGAATTTTTGAGTTTACCTAATCTGCAGCAGAGCTTACGAAGATATTCTTTATATAATATTAGTTTAAGCAAAAAAGAACTTGAACTCTTGGCAGATTATCCAAATTTAGAAGTTCTCATTGTAGGCAATGCCTTTAGTTTTAACAATAAGGAAGAGCTTAAAATGTTTTTTCATTTAAAAAATATTAAGCATGCCCAAACCGAATTATATGAAGGTGAGATAGTACCCTATAGCGTTCTAGTAAGCGTATGATAAAGGTGTCAGGACTGACTCCTGACATTGGGATATGCCAAGATTAAGCTAAGCGTCCTCCATCTATTCGAAAGTTTGCTGCTGTAATATAATCAGCTGCAGGACTTGCTAGAAATGCCACTAATTTTCCTACTTCTTCAAT
>Ga0207072_1075_pt1 | contig 25392 bp, 25 predicted proteins | sample Alteio_BWMinHeat_68_FD_153570 | JGI IMG/M metagenome (GOLD analysis project Ga0207072, IMG submission 153570) | Enriched cells from forest soil in Barre Woods Harvard Forest LTER site, Petersham, Massachusetts, United States -... | ecosystem: Environmental > Terrestrial > Soil > Temperate forest >... | reverse complement strand
TAATGAGTCCTTTAGGTCCAGAAGATTATTTTTCAGATATTACTGATCTATTTTTTAATGATACTGTTGCTCAAAAAGTTGAAAACTTACCGCATGAACTGCTTCTTCATATTTTTTCTTATCTCAACGACCCTAGAGATTTAATCAATGCAGGGTTAGCTTGTAAGAAATTTATGAGTTCTTCTGAAGATACTTCATTATGGGTAGTTTTTTATAATAAAATTTTAGATAATAATAATAATAATAATAAAGATGTAACTCAAGTAAAAGCATTTAGTCTAATAAACAATTTTCTTACCTTTACAAAAAAGAATCCTGAACATGCTATACATGCTCATATAATGTTGAGCCGTATAGGAATGAGCACATTAGATAATGCCATTGAGTCTATAAAAATAACATTTAGAAAGAGTCTTTTGTATTACTCATTTTATGATAAATGTTATCCGATTGCCTTAGAATTTCTTAAAAATGATAATTTACTTAAAGCTGAAGAAATACTGATAAATATGGTCCGAAATAGTTGGGACCAATCTAATCTTGCTTTTAAAATAATGGATAGATACTTAATGCTACAGAAATTTGATCGACCTCTGGAGATTATGCGTAATTATATTGATTTCGATAGTTTCGAAACAATTCCAACTTTAAGCAGATTTATATGGGCAACAAAAGGTGCTAAAAACAGTGCTGCAGCTTTCGAAGCTTTAGAGATAGATTTTCGTAAAATTCAATATGGTTGCGTTAGAGATCTAAATGAGTATTTTTTGGAAAATGAAGAGCTGGAAAACTCGCAAAAATTGCATTCTAAGTTTCCCGAGGCATTTGATGAAAAACAAGAGGAGGTAAATCAATTATGCGACGTACGCTATTACGCATGCAATAAACAAATAGATCGAGCAATTAAGATAGCAAATTTATTTTCAAAATCAAAAAAAAGATTAAATGCTCTTAAAGAAATTAAAAAAATCATTAAATATCTTGATGGAAAGGAAAATGATCTCAAAAAAGTAAAGGATGAGCTAATCCGTTATAAATAAACCTCTTGATTTTTATCTTAAAATAGTATATGATGTTTATTTAATGTGGTTATATTATGCTGAAAGTAGATTATTCTTTTGTTAATCAATCTCATTTACTATTGTCTTATGAATGGGCGGAAAAAACTAAATTCCAGCGCCATATCGATTATATTAATACACCTATTTATAAAGTATTGGGCGGTAAAGAGATCCATGTTCTTAGCGAAAGCCCACTAAAAATTACAGTAGATCCTCTAGAAGCAAAAGGTTATAAGAAATGCTTTTGGACCCTCGTAGCTCTAACTGCTACTCCTATATTAGCCATCACATTTTTTATCAAATGGTTAGATCACTCATATCACGATAATATTGTTAATAATATTCGGGATGCAGCTGCCACGAAAATTCAACCAGTTTATAGAGGCTATATTGTAAGAAAAAGGATTAGAAAAGCGAAAGAACTTCAAAAAGAGTGGGAAAATTCTGTATTAGGTCAACTCAGTCTGGGGATTTCACTTTTGGGTCAATTCGTACAAAAGAATTTTAATTTCACAGCTACGGTTGCAAAGGCAGCTTACAATCATCCAAAGGCAGCTGGCGTTGTTGCCTTAGGAAAAATTTATGAAGTCTTATTGTTGCATCCTAAAGAATCGGCTAAAGGAATTGAATGTGTAATGAAAATGGCGGGGTTAGCATAAAATGACTATATTAAATAAATTATTTTATTTTGTTTTCTTCGCTGCAGCTTTATTTGTTGAGTTAGGAGCTATTGAAAACTCCGTAGTTCCCTTGATGGAACAGTTTGAACAGATCGAAAACCTTCCTAAAAGTAAGTATTCTTCCACACAATACCAAGAAATCGTCCAAGCCTTAAAGCATAAAGATCAGCGTATACGTCTGATGAGTTATAACGTACTATTTGACCTTTATGATCATAACCTGGAAGAAGTGAACCGTTGGCCAGCGCGTCTACCACGCATTGTGGAAATGATCCTTGATAGCAAACCCGATATTATTGGCGTTCAAGAGCTCTATAAGCATCAGTTCAAAGATCTCTCTCCCTACATGTCAGACTATGAGTTTTATGCAAGAGAATGCAAAGATGGTGAACTCAATGGCATTTTTTACCGAAAAGACCGCTTTAAACTAATTGGACACGATCTCTTGTACATGACAACTACAGAGACTATTAGTTCAGAATCATTAACATCGCTATTTTTGAAAGACTTGAAAACAGGCCGTGAATTAGTGGTATATAATACACATTTAGCCTTCTCAAATATAAACAAAAGAGACTTTCAGGCACGTTACATTGCAGAGATGGTAAAGAAAATCAATCCAAAAATACCTGTGATTCTTACAGGAGATCTCAATACGTTTCCTAATCGCCTGGATCTAGACAAACTCCCCTTTTATGATGGAGATTATATCCACCGTATTTTAACCAGCGGCCCATTAAAAGCTTCGCAAGAACAGTCTCTGTTGGGCCATTTGGGACCTATCTCAACCTTCACAAATGAGGGAGAAGATCCTACGCCTTTTAAGGGCATAGGAACTCCAGGTGTGATTCTAGACCACATTTACATTTCGAAAGGCGTGACAGTTCTTATGCACGCTGTTCAACAGGCCACCATCGAAGGACATTTTCCTTCTGACCACATGCCTGTACTAGTTGATTTTATTCTTCAATAGTTCTGCAAAATTGTCTGTGGCTCGTACGAGCGCATCAGTCATCTCTGGGCTATAGGGTGTATGTGCTCCATGTTCCACTTCGTTAAAAGTCACTTTACTTCCTGCAGCCGATAGTTCGCTCACTAATTTTTGCGCGATCTCTTTTGGACAGAGTGTATCTAAAGCCCCTTGAACAATTTGGATAGGCATGCCTTTTAAATTATCCATGCGCTCTTTGTTTAGTAAATTGATTGTTTTAGCTACGCTGTCGAACATCAATGTCTCCCAAACTGCTTTGCAGCGATCTTCAGGTAATAATCCAACTCTACTATTTCTACATAGTACAGCGGAAAAGAGTTGCTCGTTGGAAGGGTTATCGATGTAATTTTCATAAGCTACCCACTTGCGGGCTGCGACGAGATCGTTTTTATCAACGACAAGCTCTCTATATGCGCTATAAAGTGTGCGATGGTCGTTCATATCTATTGTACAACCCTGCTCTTTTGCATAGTTGGCCATCTCTTCCAATGCTTTTGGATTCCAATGATCTTGAAGCCTTTCTCTTAGATCTTTATCACAAAAAAAGCTGCGGTTTTCTTCATCTGTGCCTAAATAGACGCCTCTTAATACAAGCCCAGAACAACTAATAGGATAATTTTGGGCATAGAAGAGAGAAAGCGTTGAGCCCCAAGAACCTCCAAACACGAGCCACTTATCAATATTTAATTTTTTTCTTAACACTTCCATGTCTTCTGCAAGCGTTTGGATAGTCACATCCTTAAATATTGATGCGTCAGTATGAATATCAGCGGCTGAAGGCTGACAATGCACCGTTCCACGCTGTTGAAAGACGATAATGCGGTATAAGTCAGGATTAAACCAACCATCACCCTTTGCTTCAATGCCTGGACCTCCGTGAACAAAGACAACGGGAATGCCGTGGGGATTTCCAGACTCTTCTACATAAATGGAACATCCCTCTTCAACTTCGACTTTAGAAATCGTTTTTCCTGAAGGAAAATAGAGATTTTTTAAGTCATATAATTTTGAAACAGTATCTGTTGCCGTTTGATAATAGTTAATGCGAGGATTAACTTCTGGGAACCTGATTGCACCGTTGCTTTCTACAGTCGTCATGATCAACCTCCGAAAAATACATTAATTTACGCATGGGTAAGTTATTTAAATGCATGATTTTCGGGAAGTGTTTGTTGCTGGAAAACCTGGAAGCGTTTTTGTTCCTCTTGCGTAAATTGTATGGTATATCATACAATGATCAATAAGAGGTGAGAGTGATTTATTCGATTTTTCCAATGCCCCAATATGAAGAATGGCTTCAGACACAGACTGAAAAATCTAGGCTTCAAATTGAAAAAAGACTAGATAAAGTAAAAGAGGGTTATTTTGGACATATTCGAGACCTTGATGACGGTCTAATAGAGTTAAAATTTAATGATGGAAGACGTATTTACTATACAATCATTCCTGTGAATAATGTAATTTTGTTGCTAGGAGGGGGTAAAAATGGTCAAAACAGTGATATCAAAAAGGCGAAAAACATTATCGAGAAGGCCAAAGATAAAGCAAAAAAACGAGGTGGTCTTACGTCTTGAGGATTTTGAAGGAATTGGCAAAGAACATAATCCTTCAGATTATCTTACAAATCCCGAAAATATCGGAAAAGCTATCGTAGAGTGTTTAGAAAATAATGATCCTGAAGGCGTCATGGAGGTCATTGCTATTTATCTTGAAGCCGTGAATAAAACAAAGCTATCTCAATCTAATGACTTGCATAGACAAACCGTATATTCTGCTTTAAAACACAGAAATCCTACAGTTAAGACTTTAGCTAAACTCATGTACAGCTATGCTCATTAACTTCTTGTTGTAATCGATCGAATTGGGCGTAGCTATCTAAGTCCTATATAACTCAATCTGAAGGCAATCTAAAACTTTATCGTGTAATAACCTGAGTTTTGGTTTTTTTCAACCTTTGACGCAGCCCAAAAATTGAAAAAAACCAAAACTCAGGTTAATATTGTTAATTGCAAAAAATAATGTTTTTCAGATAAAATTTTTTCACCATGAACGAAATTAAATACATCATACTAACAATTATCATATTTATTGCTGTGGGTATTGAAACAGATATCTATCTGCCAGCATTTATAGATATGATGAGTTATTTTTCCGTTTCCGAAGAGCAGATTCAAAGTCTTCTCACTTGGAACTTCATAGGAATCTTTTTTGTTTGTCCTTTGTATGGGCCTGTCTCCGATTCGTTTGGCCGTAGAAAACCGATGATGGTGGCGCTTGGCTTGTTCTTCTTGGGCAGTATTATCACTATCATTGCCGAGAGTTTTCAATGGATGCTCTTTGGACGCCTTCTTCAGGGACTTGGAAGCGGTGGCTGCTTAACCTTGGGAACTGCCTGCTTTTTTGACGTATTTAAAGCTGAAAAAGCTGTAAAGGCGCTAAGTACTATAAATTCTATCTTCCCGTTTATCATGGCTGCGGCTCCTTTAATCGGGGGGTATCTCAACCATACATTTGGTTTTCGCTCAAATTTCATTGCTATCGCTCTGTTGGTATTAATTAGTTTATTTGTATTCATTTTCTTCTTTGACGAGACCTTGCCAAAAGAAAAGCGGAAGGCATTTCACACTAAAAAAATCCTTAACGACTTTAAAATGGCTTTAACAAGCGTACCCTTCTGGCAAACGATTATCATTGTATGCCTTCCTTTTGCAGCTTATCTGGTTTTTCTTTCAGGGATTTCTATCCTATTTGTGCTTGAATTTGGCGTCGAAAAGCTATCCTTGCCCTATTTTCAAGTCGCAATTCTCTCTGCCTGGCTGATAGGTAGCTTGTCCTGCAGTAAGGCGATCAAGTTATGGGGAATTCCGACAATGAAGGTTGTAGGAACAGCTTCGCTGGTGATTGGGGCTGTTTCGTTGGGGATTGTGGCGCTTATTGCTCCAGAAAACCCTTATCTTCTAACCGGAACCACGCTGTTTTATACGTTTGGTGCTAACTGGTCACAAGGGGTCTATTTTCCAGAGGGAATGGAAATCTTGCCCGAGATCAAGGGAGTCACTTCAAGTATATTGCAGAGCGCGCGTTTATTACTTACAGCGGTGATCGTCGCGATAGGTAGTATGGCTTATAATGGGACAATCTACCCCATTGTTGTCTTAATCGTGGGAATTACAGCCGTCGTGCTGCTAACTACTATACTTTACGAAAGAAAAAAGTTAGTATTAGCGAAAACGGGTAATGAAGATGCCGCAGCTAGCCTATAGTGTTATCGAAAAGCTTTGGAGATTGAATCGCATATTCTGTTCATCAGATTATGATGCTAGCTTGGAAATTTTAAAAAAATATTTACCTTTTAAAATACATGAATACCGCTCCAATGTGCCCCATAAAGGATGGGAAATTCCTCCAAAATGGGATCTTGTTAAAGGTATTATTCGTTTTGAGGGTAAAACTATTTATGAAGTCGACCATCCTCTGAAGATCATAGGCTTATCTAGAACCGTTAAAGATTCTGTTTCAAGAGATGAGTTAAGAAAACATCTTTTCTATGACCGACGCGATCCTAACAACATTCCTTATCATTTTCGTCAACATTACCGCCCATGGGACCGCGATTGGGGATTTTGTGTCCCGCAAAATTTTTACGATTCTCTCCAAGAGGGTCAGTATGAGGTCGAAATAGATGCAAAGGAGTCTGAAGGCTATTTAAAGGTCGCAGAATATGTTAAAGAAGGCCAATATCCTTTTGGTTTTGCCTTTGTAGCTCATTTAGACCATCCTGGCATGGCTAACGATGATTTAGCGGGGGTCGCTGTAGGCGTTGATTTGCTGCATCGCCTCTCGCAGATAGAGACAAAATTCACCTACAGGTTAGTGCTAGTTCAAGAAATTTTAGGATCGGTCTTCTATTTTGACAAAACTTATTCTAAAGGCCCACCCATTATAGAGTCGTGCTTTCTAGAGATGCTGGGAACTAAAACTCCTTTAGCGTTACAGTATAGCCGTTTAGGAAAAAGCTGTTTGGAGCATACTCTTGAGCAAGTATTAAAGAAGAGTTCCTTAAATTATCGCACAGGTCCTTTTAGAAGCGTTATTTGTAATGACGAAGTCGTTTGGGAGAGCTTTCAGATACCTATGTGCAGCTTGTCCCGCTACCCCTATCCAGAATACCACTCCGATAAAGATAATCCCTCAATTATTGATCGACAAATCCTGGAAGAGACCGTTGAGTTGCTCTATCAGACCGTGCTTGAACTAGATAAAAAAATCATGATGGAAAAACACTTTGAGGGTGTCTACTCTTTGGCACATCCCAACTATAATCTATATATTGATCCAGGCCAGCCAGCGTTTAGTGCCCTTCCTTCAGAGTCTACGATGAAGTTACGTAGCCTGATGGACGAGATGCCTCTATTGCCTCAATTCACATGTGTCAATACTCTTGCTGATCAAATACAGCTCCCCTTTGAGGAAGTCTATAATTATCTCCAACTCTGGAAAGACAAAGGCCTTATTTCTTTAACATGAACCTTCCTGAAACCCTACAAAAAGCCATCGAGAAAGAGGCTAGCCGCTATTCCTTGCAAGAAGTTTCCGATGCACGCGAAGAGCTAACGCAAAAGTACCGCGAACGTGCTAAAAACAGATCTTTTATGACCACCGAAGCTGAGCGCTGTGCCTATCTACTGGCGCGCTTACCAGCCACCTATGCAGTTATCCAACGAGTTCTTCAAGAAATTCCTTTAGATACTGTGGAAACACTTTTGGACTTAGGAGCTGGTCCTGGCACTGCCATGTGGGCAGCAGGAGATCACTTTTCTCAGCTCAAACAAATGACGCTGATAGAAAATGATCCCTTGCTTATCTCTTTAGGAAAGAGATTAGCTCAAGATAGCCCCTATAGCAATGCAGAGTGGCTACAGCAGGATATGGAACAGCTCAAAATCGAGATTCCGCATGATATAGTTATACTATCCTACTCTGTAGGAGAGTTAACGCCCTCTTCTATTCCTGGACTAATAGAGAAATGCTGGAATTTAACCCGACAGTATCTTGTGGTTATTGAGCCAGGAACACCTTTGGGATTTGAGCGTATAAGGTCTATTCGCAGCCAGTTAATTGCCATGAAGGCTCATATGGTCGCACCTTGTCCGCATGCGCTTGAGTGTCCTATGAGCGGAGGAGATTGGTGCCATTTTTCGGAGAGAGTAGAGCGCTCATCACTGCATCGGCGTATTAAGAAGGGGGCATTGGGATATGAAGATGAAAAATTTTCTTACCTTGTATTTTCCAAAATGCCAACTGAATTACCTTCAAGTAGAGTCCTGCGCCATCCACAGAAACATTCAGGACATATTTCATTGACGCTCTGCACAGACCAAGGCCTCAAACAAGAAATCGTCTCTAAGCGTACCCCAGAAACCTACAAACAAGCCCGTAAACTCGACTGGGGTGATAAATTTGAACGTCCATAGCAGTCCATAAAAGTCCGTGAATGTCCGCTCGTTAAAACCGTCAAATTGGTAATAAATTAAAAAATTTTGTAAAATGGGTAAAATTTGCGTTAGTGATACTATTAGACAAAGCTTAATATACGAATTTGATGTTTGAGGAAAGATGAAGCCAGTAGAGTCAATTCCAGGCATAAAAAAGAAAGCTTTGCCCATTTTAAAACAGCATGCTGTGAAGCGAGCTTCAATTTTCGGATCTTTTGCACACGGTAACCCTAAATCCAACAGTGATATAGACCTTCTCATCGAGTTTAAAACAAAAGATAAAAGTCTTTTCGACCTAGTTGATCTAAAGTCTGAATTAGAAGAAGTATTAGGACGTAAAGTGGATATTGTCACCTATAATTCGATCTATTGGAGATTGCGTGATCAAATTCTAGCAGAACAGGTCGTGATTTTGTGAAGAAGGATCCAAAAATTTTTATCGAACATATTTTAGAGTCCATCCAACATATCGAAAATTATTCCCGACATCTGACAGAAGAACAATTTAACACAGACCATGCTATGCAGGATGCTATTATTAGACGTCTTGAGATTATAGGCGAGGCAGTGAAAAACATAGCTATCTTTTTTAAGGATAAGCATCCTAATATTCCATGGAAGCAAATGGCAGGCATGCGAGATATATTAATTCATGAGTATTTTGACATCGACTTAGCACTGACTTGGAAAGTTGTACAACGTGAATTGCCTTCTATCAAAGAAAAATTACTGGCGATTTTGGCTCTTTAAATATAAGCCTCCAAACTCATCTAAAAATTGGTAATAAATTAAAAAATTGAGTATTAGGAAGATAAGTCTATGCGGATGAGTCGGATGTATTATGGCGCAAAAAAATGGCAATCTTCAGAATCTACCTATTCATCTAGAGAATATTTGGGAAATTTCTAAGCAGCTTAACTTAGCTTCCCCGGTTGAGCTTGCTGATTTAATCGAATCTAAAGACGATAAAGAACAAATTTTAATTTTTAATGCGCTTTCTCCTGAAAAAGCTGTCACTGTCTTTGAATATCTTCCCTTTAAAATTCAAAAACACCTACTGCACGCTCTTCCTACGGAGCAAAAAGCCTTTCTACTTAATGCGCTTTCTCCTGACGATCGTACTTCATTTTTAGAAGAACTTCCTAGCGATCAAGTTACTCAACTTTTAAAATATTTATCTCCTGCTGAAAAAACACTTTCGCTCAAGCTACTTGGCTATCCAGAATATAGTGTCGGTCGTTTGATGACACCAGACTACATCTCTATCAAGATGGACTGGACTGTCAAAGAAGTTCTTGATTTCATCCGCACTAACGGGCGGGACACAGAAACTGTCAATGTGATTTACGCTGTGGATGACCAGGGTGTTCTTATCGATGACTTTAGGATTCGCCAGTTTTTGTTTGCTTCTTTAACAACAAAAGTCAGTGATTTAGCCGACTATAAATTTGTGGCTCTGAATGTAGATGATGATGAGGAAAAAGCAATTAAAATTTTTAGAAGATATGATCGCGTGGCTCTTCCGGTAATAGACGCCAATAAAGTCCTTCTAGGCATTGTCACCATCGACGACATTATCGACATTGCAGTGGAAGAAGATACCGAAGACATCCACATGATTGGTGGTGTGGAAGGCCTATCCGAAACGTACATGCAGACCCCTTTTTTTCAGCTGATACGAAAAAGAATCGGCTGGTTGATCATTCTATTTTTAGGTGAAATGTTGACAGCATCTGCTATGGGTTACTTTCAGGACGAGATTTCTAAAGCAGTCGTTTTGGCCCTTTTTGTCCCTTTAATTATCTCTAGCGGTGGTAACGCAGGTTCACAAGCATCTACACTTGTCATCAGAGCATTAGCTCTTGACGAAGTAAAATTGAGAGACTGGTGGAAAATCATGCGTCGTGAAGTGTTTTCAGGGCTATTGCTAGGTACTGTGTTAGGGGTGATCGGATTTTTTCGAGTTTCGCTCTGGAGTCAATTTTCAAATATCTATGGAGCTCATTGGTTACTTATCGCCATCACTGTTTTTTTAGCCCTCATTGGAGTAGTCCTCTGGGGAACTATCATCGGTTCTATGCTACCCATAATATTAAAGCGCTGCGGATTTGATCCTGCCGTCTCATCAACTCCATTTGTGGCTACACTTGTGGATGTCACGGGGTTGATCATATATTTTTCAATTGCTATCGTGGTTTTACAAGGAACTTTATTATGAATGATACACAACCTCGTCCTCTCATCCCAACAAAGGTGTTCGTTAAAAAATTTGGTCGCAATCTATTTTATGGGTTGATAATTATCCTTTTCTGCTTAGGTATTGGCATGCTGGGGTATCATCATACTGAAAAAATGAGCTGGATTGACGCGTATGTTAATGCGGCAATGATTTTGTCTGGGATGGGACCTGTCACTAATTTACAGACGGATGAGGGAAAGATTTTTGCTGGAACATATGCGCTCTTTAGCGGGATTGGATTTCTAGTCATCATGGCCATTGTCTTTGCTCCAGTTGTGCGTCGCTTTTTACACAAATTTCATCTAGAAGATACTAAAACGAAATAATTATGAATAATGCATCAAATCTTGAATCGAAATTACAGCAGGCATTTCAAAGGTCTTTAAATCTGTCTACAGGTACGGAATACAATACTTTAGAATTTGCCAAATCATCGGGCTGGGACTCTATCGCCCATTTACAGCTGATTGCTGCAATTGAAGAAGAGTTTAGTATTATGATCGACACGAATGATATGCTGGCGATGAGCTCTTATCCCAAAGCTGTGGAAATTGTGAGAAAGTATGCCCCAAGCCTTACTTGAAGGAAAGATTGCTTTGATCACAGGCTCTTCGCGCGGGATAGGGTGGAGCACGGCGCAAGTTTTTGCAGAAAATGGTGCTACCGTCATTCTGAATGGCCATTCTGACTCAGATCTTTTACAATCTAGGGTAAAAACTTTAAAAGATGACTTTGGAATCACCGCGAGTTGTATTAAAGCTGATTTTTCTGATCCTAAGCAGATCTGGGACTGCTATCGTGAAGTTACAACCACCTACGGAACGGTTGATATCGTTGTCAATAATGCAGGAGTGATGAAGCCGGCTCTATTGGGTATGATCTCGGATGAGATCATCCACGATTCTTTTAATCTAAATGCCATTGCTCTTATCTACAGTATGCAGGCAGCGACAAAGATCATGATGCGAAAGAAGAGCGGTTCAATTATTAACTTGTCATCCATTCTGGGAATTCAGGGAACTGCTGGACAAGTTGTCTATGCAGGTACAAAATCGGCTGTGATCGGTATGAGCAAAGCAGCTGCAAAAGAGCTTGCTCCACACCATATCCGCGTGAACTGTGTGGCACCTGGCTTTATAGAAACAGATCTTACTGCCACTCAATCAAAAGACATTGTCCAAAGTATCAAGATGGGGCGCTTAGGCAACCCTAAAGAAGTGGCCAATGCGATTTTATTTTTTGCCTCTTCTCTCTCTGAATATGTCACGGGCCAGGTGCTGGGAGTAGATGGGGGGATGGTTATTTAATGTTTCCTCTGGAACAATTTGTTAATTCCCCCGCCCTCATCGATGGAGACGAGGAGCGAGTTGTCACTTATGGTGAGCTCAAAAGCTCGTCAGAAAATATGCGTTCTCTCGCTATACCTCATCGATCGCTTATCTTTATCTTCTGTAGTAACCGCATTGAAGAAGTCATCACCTATGTAGGAGCAATTAACGCTGGGCATGTTGTTTGTCTTCTAGACTCAAATATGCATGAGGCGTTTAAGCAACAGCTAGGAGAGCTCTATTCTCCTCAATATATATTTGATAGTTCTGATACGCCGTGGAAAGGATATGATAAAATCGACTCGCCATGGGAACCAGTTAAAGCCTATAAAAATCGCTCTCAAGCTATACCCAAGCTACATGCAAAGCTGCAACTTTTATTAACTACGTCTGGTACAACAGGCAACCCAAAACTTATTCGACTCAGTCGTAACAATATTTTAAGCAATGCCAAATCCATTATTGAGTACCTAAAAATTGATTCCTCTGAAAGAGCTATCGCTACACTCCCCTTTCACTATTCTTATGGGCTCTCGGTACTGAATACACATCTATTAGCAGGAGCTTCCATCGTTGTCACGCAAAGCAGTGTAGCGCAGAAGCCGCTTTGGGAGATATTTCAACGGTATGAATGCACATCCCTCGCAGGAGTACCCTATACCTATAAGATTATGGATCGGCTGGGATTTGACCAACTCTCACTGCCATCGTTGCGTACATTAACACAAGCTGGAGGTCGCTTAGATAGTTCATTAGTTGTTAAATTTCATAAACTTATGCATAGCAAGGGAAAGTCTTTTTTTGTAATGTATGGACAAACTGAGGCTACGGCAAGAATCGCTTATTTGCCGCCTAAGTATTTGCCAGAAAAATCAGAAGCGATTGGAATAGCGATCCCAAATGGTAAATTAAAAATTTATAATGATAATAAAGAGATGACCTCCTCCTTTGAAGAGGGCGAACTTGTCTACGAAGGACCCAATGTAATGCTTGGTTATGCTGCTTCTATTGAAGACTTAAACAAAGATGATGAGCTGCATGGCGTCTTAAGAACGGGCGACTTAGGTTATTTCGATGATGCTGGAATTTTCTTTGTCTCGGGACGACTCAAGCGTATCTCTAAAGTGTATGGATTAAGGATAAATCTGGACGATATCGAAAAAGAATTAAGCCGGTATGGCATTGTAGCTGTAACAACTACAGATACACTGATTACTATCTATTTAGAGGGAGGAACTCTAGAGGATTGCGACCGTTGCGTACAACATCTGGTGGAGGTTTATGAGTTACATCCTTCAACCTTTCGTTGCCTCTCGATCCCCAAATTGCCCAGACTCTCTTCGGGAAAAATCGATTACCAGCAGCTGATATGACAGATAACCTATTTGTTCCAAATCCCTATTCCATGCCACAGAAGGAGAAAGAGGCTAGCTTACTCCAGAGGCTGATCTCTTTGACACACCATCATCGCAAGCAGTGCATAAAATATGCGCGCTTAATGGATCTTTTTTATGAAGGGATAACAGGCTTTACAAAGCTCTCTGAGATCCCTCACTTTACTGTTAACCTATTCAAAACACAGAAGCTGCTGAGTATCCCTGATGCTGAAATCTTTAAAGTGCTGCAATCTAGCGGCACAACATCGACACATCCCAGTAAGATCTATCTAGATTCTCCTACCGCTCAAAGACAGACAATGGCTTTGGCAAATATCATGACATCACTCCTGGGGCCGCAACGACTTCCCATGCTCGTCATAGACCATCCACATGTTATTCATGACCGCCATAGTTATAGTGCAAGGGGCGCTGCCATTGTAGGCATGCTCACATTTGGTCGTAATGTCTTCTATGCTATGGATGACAACATGCAGTTAGACCGTAAAGGCATTAAAGAGTGGTTGGAGAAGCATCAAAATCAACCCATTCTTTTATTTGGCCTTACCTTTGTAATTTGGGAACATTTTTTATCAAAACTTTTAGATAATGAATTTACACTTCCAGAGGCTATTTTAATGCATACGGGAGGATGGAAGAAGCTTCAAGAACAGGCTGTCAGCAATGATAATTTCAAAGAAAAACTTGCTCAATTGCTAGGAATTCAACGCTGCCATAACTTCTACGGTATGGTCGAACAGATCGGAAGCGTCTTCATTGAATGTGAGAAGGGACATTTTCATCCTCCACATTTTGCTGATATCATCATACGCCATCCAAAAACATGGCAAGAGTGCCCTATCAATGAATCTGGAGTCATCCAAGTGTTGAGTGCACTCCCCACCAGCTATCCAGGGCACTCACTTCTCACCGAAGATTTAGGAATCCTCTTAGGCATTGACGACTGCCCCTGTGGGCGCAAAGGAAAATATTTTCTTGTCACTGGTCGCGTCCCCCAAGCTGAAATACGCGGCTGCAGCGATACCTACCCTTTCGTGAGTGAAGCATGAAAAAATTAACCCTAAACTCTCACGATGAGGCTAAAAAGCTGCTTTCTCCATTTTTTGCACAGAATTTTCATGTATTTCCTCCCTTTCATCCCGATCTCCTTCTATTTTGTGAGGACTTTTCAAAAGCACTTTTTCAACTTAAAGAAGCTAAGGAATATCCCGATTTTGTTGCTTTAGCATTCTGGTTAAGAAAGGGTAATATTCTTAAACTTCAGGAAACTTTTCAGAAAAAATACCGCTCAGATCTGCTTTTAGTTCCTAGAGGTTTAGTCTTTCACATTCCCCCTGGTAATATAGATGTGATGTTGGTTTACTCATGGATCTGCTCGCTGCTTGTCGGAAATGGAAATATCATCCGGATTCCTGGTAATCGAGACCCGCGCTTTGACAAGCTCTTAGAGGTTATCTTTCATCTCCTATCACAAGCTGCACACCAACCCATCAACGCGATTACAAGCTTTGTACAGTATGGCCATGAAGAGGCCATTACCGCATATATCTCAACTCATATCGACCTACGCGTCATCTGGGGAGGCAATGAGACTGTCTCCACAATTAAAAAAATACCTACACAGCCCCATGCCAAAGACATCGCATTTCCAGACCGGTTCTCCTATTCAGCAATCCATGCCCAAACCTATCTAGATGCAACACCTCAAGAACAGGAACAGACTATCAACCATTTCTTTAATGACACCTATTGGTTCGATCAGTCTGCCTGTTCGTCGCCAAGAGTTTTATTTTGGGTGGGAGATTCTGCAACGATCCAAAAAGTCAGTCAATCATTCTACAAAGCCCTCCAAGAGACCATTAAAAAACGTCATTATGAAGTTACCTTAGGCGGAGCCCTCTTAAAACGCACCTACATGTATGACAGAGCCCTCTCACTGCCTGTAGATAAGATTTTGCAACTCAGCAATGAGCTAGGCATTCTCTACCTTGAAAAGCCCGACGAGCAATGCCGCGTCCATTGTGGACAGGGGTTGCTTTACCATATTCCACTCACAACCATTGAAGAGATCATTCCCTTTGTTAACCAGCATGATCAAACACTCACTTATTACGGATTTTCTAAAGAAGCCCTTCAACAATTGATTTTAAAACTAAATGGCAAAGGACTAAACCGCATCGTCCCCTTTGGACAAGCCCTTAACTTTGAACCAGTCTGGGATGGACAAGATCTTTTTGATGAATTCACACAGCATATTAAACTTCACGGAGCCTCTCCATGAATGCCCTTACTGAACATGAACTCCTCCAAGCATTATCTAAAATAGGCATATCTAGTGGAGATATCCTTTTGGTCCATAGTGATCTCAGAGGCTTCCGCATCCCCGCCCAAACTAAAACACGCAATGATATCCTACAGTTTTATTACGACACTTTTGAAAAAATCCTAGGAAAAGAGGGCACCCTGGCAGTCCCCGCCTACTTTTATGAGTACGCCCGATTTGGACTCCCCTTTGATGTAGACAAATCCCCTGTGTCCGATCCACTAGGCTCCTTTAGCCAATGGTTTATTAACCTTCCACAACGCGTACGCAGCTGCAATCCCTTACAGAGCATAGCTGCAGTGGGAAAGCATGCTCACGAACTTTCAGGAAGCAATTCCCTATCGGGATATGGAGTGACCTCTCCCTGGCATAAACTTCGCAAACTAAAAGGAAAGATTGTCTTTTTAGGAGCACCCGTGCAGTCGATGACCTATGTCCATTATGTTGAACAGCACTATGGAGTGCCCCATCTCTATTTTAAAATATATCCTTACCCTGTCATCAAAAAAGGAAAAGAACTTTCCACACATACTATCAGCGCTGTGCGCTATTTAGACTATGCCATCACTTATGATCTTGCAGCCTACAAACAACAACTCGAAAAAGAGGGCGTCTTACATACTCACCATGTTCAAGGAGTACCTATCAGCGCAGTCGATGCAGAAGCTGCCTATCAAATAGGCATCTCACAGCTAGACCAGAACCCCTACTTCTTCCTAAAACAACCCCCACAGTTCATCCCAGGCAAAATCCCCACCGACGGCATCACCGGCCCTAGTTGACCAATGTAAATCACTTTCATTCAAGACAGTCGAAAAATCGCTAGAGCCGCGAATGCGGCAAAAGCATGTAGCCATAGGCGTCAGCCTATGGGCAAGTGCAATCAAAAATAAAGCCGCGTTAGCGCCGACAGAAACCAGCAATGGATCTTTTCCTGTCGCCACTAACGTGGCTCTAATGTTTTATTTTGAACCTTCCACAGGCTAACGCCTGTGGCTACATGCTTTTGCCGCATTCGCGGCTCTAGTAATCTTTCGATCACCGAGGCTTTGACGAGGCGCAAAAGTCCGAAAAAACCCAAAACTCAGGTAACTAGAACTGCAGCTAATCAGCTGGGAATGGGATTGAGGAGGAGAGTGAGACATCATCTCCGCAGCCTTGGTTAGAATAGAAAAGTATTTTACAAAAGCCACCGTTCAAGGCGCTTTTTTTCTCGCTTTTACGGGCGATTTGATCGAGCTTAACTGCTGATTCACCGTAATCCTCTATTAGTTTTTCTGTGCTGGTTTCAAATGCTGCTTTACCATTTGCAAATAGGACTTTTCCTTGATCATTTACTAATTGAAGTCTGTTATCTTCTAAAGATGTGAGATAAGTTTCAACTGATCTTGTAACTGGAGGTAATATGTTCGTTCTTATTCCGTCTGGATCTAAGTTTAAATCTTTTATTGCTCTAAGCTGTTCTGGAGTGAGTTCATTTACTCTATAAGCAAATGTTTCTTTTACTTCTTCAATCGGAAGTCTCCCCTCAAAATAGAGAATAGCTTTGTTTCTAATAAAAGTTTCTATGTCTTCATTGAACTTACTAAAGTCTTTGCAGTCTTGAACTAAAAATGTCCATTCATTTGGAGTAACAAATTCAGCATATCCATCAGAGTAACTGATGACTCTATCACCAGGCTCAATATCTATCACTTTAATTTTTGGTACTAGAACGTCTTGTTTTTCAGCATAATTACCTTCTACCATGTCAAAATGTCCCCAATTCATATTTCCACGACTTTCATGCTTCAAACCTAATCCTGTAGCAAGTTCATCGCCAAAGTAATTTCCTTTTAGTTTTCCATCTTTGCCTACCACAGAAAAGCCTGAATCTGCAATTTGAGTGCTAAATAATTTTGGCTTGCCATCGATTTTCCAGGCTAAGTTAAAGCTAAACCCTGGATAATCTTTTCCTAGTTTTTCAGGACCTATGTTTTGAAACTTCTTTCCAAGGTCAACCATATGCTTATGAATAAGCTCTTGAACATCATCTTCCGTTTTTAAATTATGCCCGTTTAGAACGAGATCTTTTTCTAAGTTTCTATTAAATTCTAAAATTGGTCCTTTCATTCTTTCTTTTACTTCCGGAAGATCATGCCCAGGGCCATCAATGCATACTTGAAAGCCGAGTGGTGAGGCGTAAGCAAAATCGATATTTCCTTTGCGGTCTCCAGGACGGTTTTCGCCTTTGTAGTTATACACTTCTTGGGTACGGGGAAAGGGCAGTTCGTTAAGTTTACTTTTTACATCTTCTGCTGTGAGATTTGTGGAACCTGTGACTAACTGTGCGAGGGGGCGAATCTCTGAATGCTCTACCCTTTCTTTTTCAGGTACTTTTGAAGAATCCCAAACTGTACGCAACCATAGTTTTTGTAGGGACTGCAAAAGTGCCTTATCTTCTGGTGTGGTTACTCGTAGCTGAGTGAGTAAATCACTTACCATGTTTATGCCTATTTTGTAGTCATTACTATTTCCTGTTTTGGCTCCTCCGTAAATTTTGTCATAAGCAAGTCGCAATTGGGTGATTGCCTCTTTATTTTGAGGCATAGCGGTTTTGTCATTCGACCGTTCACAAAGTTCTTTTAGTTGAGCACCCATTCCGCTAACGATGAATTGAACACCGGGATCATTTTTTTGGACAAATGGACTATCTGGAGGGAAATCATTTTCAAAAAATTCATGAGCCAATTCATCATGGGTTGTAGAAGAAATGCCTAAATGATTTTTTTGGGTTTCTGAAAAGGCTTTATCTGCTTCATTAGAAGCGATTTTATTAAAGTTATCCCAAAATGAGTAGAGTTTTCCAAAAACGAGCTGTTCTTTTAAAAAGTTCAAGTCTTTAGAAAACTTTTTGGCATCTTCTTTGGATAAATTATTTTGAAATTCAAGGAACTTTGATTTTGCCGTGCGCCATTCGGGTGAATCCCTTGGAGATCCCGGAGCTGGTTCTTTTTCAAATTCTTGCCTAACTTTAAAGTTAATATCGCCTTCTTTTGATTGAATTAACTCTTTTGCATGTTCTTTTGTTTTAACTTTGTCTCTGGATTGAGACATAAAGGAGGGTAAAATCTTACTTTTTTACTTTCTGTAAAGTAGTTAATTTAAAATCAGGATTATCTATAAGTGATTTTATATTATTGTTTATTCTTTGTTCCTGATCTAAAGGAATGTTACCAAGACTCATATGCTGTGTAACAATATCAATCATTTTATTAATTTGCGGGCGAGATAAATCTTCTAAATGAACACGGGTACCCGCATCAGTAGTAGCAAAACCTTTATCAGCAAGCTGTAAATAGTTGGCATTAGTTAAATTAAGATCACTGGCTTGCATAGCTACCTCCTTTAATTAACACTCAAAACTACTCTTATTATAGTTATATGTTAATTTTTTAGTGAATTATTCTATAATAATATTATGGAATAATATAATTATCGGATTAATATGCATGTCTCATCTAGGCCGTTCAGACCTTTAGCTGCTTCAGAAGGAGCCGTTGTCGAAGTAAAAACTAAGGAAAAGCTAAGTCTTAAAAGATCTATTTTATCTATTTCAACTAAGAGTTTTAGACAGGAAATAAAGCGTCCTACTAAAGAGGCAAATGAAATACCGGTTGTTAAGCTGGAAACTGTTCCTAAAACAAACTCGATGGGAAAGCTAATTAATGCTGTAGTTAGTAAAAAGAATCCTTTAAATACCTCCGCCTCTACTAAGGACATGGGATTAGGTGTAGACGAAGAGCTAAATCTTAGATATTCTCGTTTAGAAATCCAACAGAGTAAGATCTCTACGAATGGATCAAAAAACGCTACACTGGCTGAGTTTACGAGTGTCGAACCGGAAAAGGCTCAAGCTAAGATAGATGCATTTATTTCAAGGGAACTTATAGATCAAAAAAATATTGACTCTCAGAGTGCTGCAATCTGTAAGCTTGTCGAAGAGATTATTCCCGATAGCCCAAATTTAAAAAAATTAAAAGAACTAGTGAGCGCAAATCAGGATAAAATAAACGATCTTTGTGAAAAGGGATGGAAGGGTAAAACGGATGAAATTGGTAGAAGTATGCGCTCCAATGGATATGAAGATCTACGTAGCGATTTAGTAATGACTACAGGTGCAGTTTTAAAAGATCTTTCTGTAGCCTTAGGGCATGAAAAACCGTATCAATTTTTTTCCGATGGTACTCCTGGATACAAGTCAGATATTGACGTAGCTTGTGCAGGATTTAAAATGGATCAGAAGACTCAAGGATTCTTCCACGCAGCTGCTAACGCTCTCATCATGCATAACGTGAAATCGGACAAACCTGATGCTGTTGTAAAGACTCCAGGATTTACATTAGACACTGAATTTTATACCCAACATACTGACCTTGCACGCCCTGTAAAACTTGAAACGAATGAAGGAAAAAAGGCTGTTTCGCGCACTAATACCGATGCTCTTTTGTTTTCTGCCATGAATCAGCGAAGGGGCTTGCAAATCACCCCTGAAGGTCAAGCAGCCTTTAAAAAGTCTTGGGACGTCTATAAACAAAATAAATTAAAGACCTGTCATAATAGCGAAAGAGCTGCTTTAGAAGCGGGCTTTAAAGACATTGCAACCGTCAAAAATCAAGTTGAAAAGGGCATCATCCGAACATTAAATGAGGGAAATTATTCCAAGGATGATCCTCATGCTGAAGTGAAGGCAAAAATGCAGTTTAGGTCTGCATTACTCCCTCAACTTTCTGCCGAGATGGACAAACAAATGGAAGTTGCCAATGATCCTAAAACAACTCCTGAAGAGAGAGACCAGGCAGAGACAAAAGTCAAGAGACTTGACCTACTGCGTAACTTCCTCTATGACGAGGGATATTTAAGTGGTAATACTCTAGCTGTTGTCCTAAAATCTAACATGGGACAAAGTATACAGCGCAGAATTGAAGAACATCGGTCGATAGTTGCTAAGGAGCTACAAGAGCAGCGCAAACTACTCCAAGGTAAAGAGATCGGCTGGTTAGCAGGATATACCACAGTAAGTGTAGCATCAGCCACTCCAGATAAACTCCTATCGGCGTTAGATGAAAACGTAGAAATGCATGGAAGCGCCGAAAGCGGCCATTTTAAAACGAAAGCTGACCATAAGTATGAAGAACTAGTCGAAGAGCACAAAACGCCTCTAGATGACAAAACTAAGACCAAATTTAAAGAAGAAGCGAATCAGTACTCTTTGATTGAAAACTCTAAGTATAGCCAAAGAATAATCAATTGTGCAGGATCTCTGCTAGGTACGATCGCAAAGGAAAACCCTAAGGCAGTTCCTCACTTAGAAGCCTTACAATCTGAATATAAAGAATTGAAAACAAAGGCGGATGAGCTGGAACTGCTAAAAAGAGGTAAAATACTTCCCAGAGCAAGTTTTGAAGCCGAACTTAGAGCCCATTTTAATGCTAAAGGAAAAAAAGGCTCCAAACTTGAAGAAAAAATCCGTATCTGCGGACAGAGGGCAGATGAAATCTATGCTAAATGCGCCAATGATGAGAGCATCCTACCCGAAACACAGTATGCAATGCTTTTAAGCGTCCTCGACGAGGTAGGGTTTATTCAGAAGAAGGGACTCTTTCGCGAAGATGGAGTTATTTTAAACACTGATGGTCTCGCTATAAGCAGAGATAAAAATTTGCATACCATTTTGCAAGCACGCTGCGGAATTTCAGATGAGAACAGTCCTAATGTAGACAAATGCTTAGACCGCGCCCATAATGATAAACCAACCTTAGATGCTTATCAATTAAGGACTTCTGAACAAATAGCAAACTTTAATCAAAAACTGGAAAATTTTGCAATAAAGGTCCATAATGCTACTATTGATGCTGCAACAAATCCTCCTTCAAATGCTGTAGGACTCAGTACTATTTCTACTCCCTCAGTAGATACAGAGTTTGTCAGCCCTTTAAAGGGTTTATTACATACAGCGATAGAAACAACTTGGCCATCTTAATAAGGAGAGACACGGATGTCTACCCCCATAACCCCCATACGCACTGGCCCTACACTTGGTGAAGTCGTAGGCAATTTAGGCAAATTCAGTAACTTAGGTAGAAAGGATGCCAAAGAATCACTTCATGCTCTTGGCCGAGGATGGGTGCATTTAAAAGACGTGAAAGATGTAGAAATGGCGCGCTTTAAAGCCTTGCCTCAAGAAGTCAGAAATGTGTACCTTTCAGGAGCATTAGCCCATATCAATGAAAAAACCCTTAGCGAAGATCAAAAGCATCAGTGTTATAAAAAGCTCTCAAACTACTTAGATGAGCCCACTGCTGCTGAGCTCTTTAAATCTGCACCACAGCTTCTCTGGCGTAACTTTGCTAAGTGGGATGATAAAGAACAAACTTTACACTTGAGCACAACCTTTTTATCCAACGAAGATATCAAGCTCCTCATGCAGCATGTTCCAGATGAGTGGAAAAATCAGGCTAAAATGATAGCGCTTGATCACCTTCCAACTGAAGACCTACAATTTTTAAATTCAATGAACCTGCCCATCGAAAAGCTACGCATAAGCTCCTGCGACCAATTAAAAAATTTAAAGGGTGCCGAAAGCTTTAAAAAGCTGACCCATCTAGAGCTTGTGGATACTAGCATCGAATCTCTCACAGGAGTTGAAAATTTACATACCGTGCGAGAGGTACGCATAAAAAATTGCGACGATTTAATCGACTTAAGTGCCTTAAAAGGAAAGAAGTTAGAGACTCTTGCCTTAGAGAGTAGCGTATCCATTAAAGACTTTAGCTTATTAAACGATGAAACAGTTAAAAATTCTTTAAAAAGTTTAAGCCTGGCAAACATGTCAAGAATTAATAATTTTGAACTGATAATGCCGTTACCTCAACTAAATAAGTTAGATATTAGTGGAACTAGAATCAGCGATTTAAAGCCTCTAAATAACTTCATAAATCCGTCACTCACAGTGTTTGCTACACAAAATCAAATTAACACTCTACCTAAAGATAAACTAGAAAATAGTACACTAAAAGTACTAGAAAAACGATCTAATTTATAGTTAATAAAATAATTATTTGATGCTATTATATAATAGGACATAAATAAGGATATTTATGCATACCGATTATAGTGGCGATAGTCAAGTTAATAAATATTATCAACAAATCAAAGAGACTCGTTCTAAAAAAAATGCTCCTAAAATAGAAAAGCATGAATTAAAAGGAATTATTAATGAATCTTTAAATCATCTCCAAAATACGGATGATAAATCTGTTCAGTTTAAATATAATGGCGTTGAATATAAAGCCTATTTCAAAGGCAAAAATGGAAAAAATCAGTTACATATCCTTAAATCTACGGGTACAAAACTAGGACAAGGTGCATATGGCATTGTTACAAAATGGGAAAAGATCCATTCCGTAGGTTACAAAGCTGTCAAAAAGGCTCAATCACAAGATCAAGCAAAAGCTCAAAATGATCTAAAAAAAGAAATAAATTTTCTTCAAATGATCCATGGGAACGCAAGGAATCCCAGAGTCGTCAAAAAACCCTACGACTTAGGTAATCATGAAATTGCCATGCATATGTATAGCAACGAAGTAACTAGCCCTGGAGCTGAAGCCTTAGATAAGATAATTTTAAATACTTCTAGAGCTCTCGACGAAGTCCATGAAAAGGGTATTTTCCACCGTGATATTAAACCGGATAACATGTTTAACGATAAAGGTGAGTTAGTTTTAGCAGACTTTGGAGGCGCCATTCACAAAGATGAACTTAAAGAAAATGAACTTAAAAAAAAAGATTCACTCGGTGCTCGCACTGCAGAATTCATCCCGATGAAAGAGTATATGGATTTTAACGATAGCTCAGCGACAAAAGAAGTTAAGTCGGCAAGGCTTGATAAATATGCATTAGGGTTAAGCCAATTTATGATAGCCTGCAACATTAAAGATGCAAATAGTTTAAAAGCCTTTTACAGAGAGTCTGGAAGTACACCCGGACTTTTAAATGTTAACATAAAAGACGAGAAAAGGTTATTAGAAACAGCTGAAAGGTATCTTGATAATGCAAAAGTGCTTCCAAATCAAAAGAAAGCCATCTTAGGTTTAATGCATCCAGATCCAACCAAACGTATCAACCTGAAAGATATTCCTAAAATCATAAAACCTAAAACAGACTCAAAAGTACGTCGCATTATGGAATTTACTGCCTCTGCTGCTGCAAATATTGCAAAATCTAGTCCTCGCTCCCTTATTAACCGAGCTACAATTGCAATTAAGTTTAAAATGTAGTAAATTGCTTCCATGTTAAAATCCAAAAAATTTGATTCTCCCATCGGGCCTATGATTGCAATTGCAGATGATCAGGCTCTCTATCTTTTAGAATTCGTTGAACGAAAAGGGTTAGATCCTGAAATCGAACGCTTAGAGCAAAAAACAGGATTGACTATCACTTCAGGGCATACTGTGCCTATACTGTCTATTGAAAATGAGCTGAAAGACTACTTTAAGGGTAAATTGATTCAATTTAAGACACCTATGCATCTATTTGGAACACCCTTCCAAAAATGCGTTTGGGGAGAATTAATGAATATTCCTTTTGGGGAGACACGCTCCTATTCAGATTTAGCGACGACGCTAGGAAAGCCCACTGCCTACCGAGCAGTAGCTCTTGCTAATAGCATGAATCAGCTAGCCATTATTGTTCCCTGTCACCGAGTGATAAGTGCTACCGGAAGCCTTAGCGGCTATGCTGGAGGCGTTGAACGAAAAAAATGGCTATTGGATTTAGAAGCTTCAGTGATCAAGAGAAGGCCGCTGCCTTAAGTGCTTTTTCTGCGAAGTTTTGGCCTTTTTAAGACTATTTTCTTTCTTTACTGAATAGGGCATCTTTGTCGCGATGCGCCTAGGCTTTCTGTAATTGAGTTTTTCAACCACTTTACGCAACTTTGCAATGCAATCCATTTTATTCGCATATTGGCTGCGCTCTTTTTGACTTGTTACAACAATTCCGGATGGAATATGAGTCAAACGCACAGCGCTATCGGTCACATTCACATGCTGACCTCCGCTGCCACTAGAGCGATACGTCTCTATTTTACACTCGGTTAAGAGCTCATCATCAGAATCCGGTAAGATAATTTTAGACATGCTATTCCTAGTACTTAATTTGCCATGAGTCTGCCCAACGACCACTTTTACGTACAGCAACACTAAACTGCTCATCTTGTATATTAACTACAAAATAGCTTTTTTTGTCTTTTACTGAAGGAGCATTAAATACATTGATACCCTTCCACACATAGTGCTGTGTATGATGCGTGTGCCCTACGAATATGGCGATGACGTTGTAATCCTTGATAACATCATAAAATTTTTCTTGATCTTCAGAACTAAACCAACGCTTAGGATCCCAATAAAATTCGTAATGATGAAATAAAATAATCGGTTGACCAGTATCGCCTACACGCTCTTGAAGATCTTGTTTTAAAAATTCTAGGCTATTATTAGCATCCCCTTCACCACCAGGAAAGAGATTAAGCTGAACTAAGTGCACACCATCCCAATCCCAGGAGTAGTGAAGACCCTCAGAGCTTATGTGAATAGGAGCTGCACGCGCCTGGTTACGCAGTTTTATACCATTTAGGACAGATGTATAGCCACTATGAATGTCATGATTGCCATACCCTTCGTAAACGGGATAGTGCAGCCGGCCGTTTCCATTGACTTCATAGTCCTGATCAAAACCTGTCACAGAGCTAAATCCAGTATAGTACCCATTCCAGTGAAAGTAATTGCCGTCACCTGTTAAGTCTCCTGTGACAACAACGCCTTCCGGTTTTTTAACAGAAT
>Ga0207072_1074_pt1 | contig 25465 bp, 31 predicted proteins | sample Alteio_BWMinHeat_68_FD_153570 | JGI IMG/M metagenome (GOLD analysis project Ga0207072, IMG submission 153570) | Enriched cells from forest soil in Barre Woods Harvard Forest LTER site, Petersham, Massachusetts, United States -... | ecosystem: Environmental > Terrestrial > Soil > Temperate forest >... | reverse complement strand
AGAGCTGGCAAGGGAAGGAGGACTTTCTCTGATCCACCCCTGCGATCATCCCCACACGATTACCGGTCAGGGAACCATGGGAATTGAGATTCTGGAAGAGATGACCCCAGCTGCCGTCTTTGTCCCCATTGGAGGAGGTGGGATGATTTCAGGGATTGCGATGGCGATCAAAAAGAAAAATCCCCAGATCCAGGTCATCGGCGTAGAACCGGAATTGGAAAATGACGCGTACCAGTCATTTAAAAGCAAACGGCGGATCGGTTTATTGGCTCCTAGCCATAGCGTAGCAGATGCGATTAAGATCCAGATCTTAGGAGAGATGCCCTATGAAATCATCCTGAAATATGTCGATGACATCCTCACTGTCACAGAAGAAGAGATCCTCAAATCGACGCAAATGATCATCGAAAAAGCCCATTTGATGGTGGAACCCTCAGGCGCACTGGCCCTTGCTGCAGCCTTGCGCTATAAAGGGCGTTTAGAACACAATAGGCCCGTTGTATGTATTGCCAGTGGAGGCAATACACTCCTTGGTAAGCTCTGCCCATACTTTACGGAGAAACAATGAGAATCCAAAAGATTGAAACAGATCAAGCTCCCAAAGCAATAGGTCCCTATTCTCAGGCAATCAAAGCGCCCCCCTTTCTTTTTGTCTCAGGCATGCTACCCATCGACCCCAAAGTGGGAAAGATTGTAGAGACAACGATCGAAGGTCAAACGAACCAAGTGCTTCACAACATTCAAGAAATTCTGAAAGCCGCTTCTCTTACCTTTGAAGATGTTGTCCGCATGGAAGTTTTTTTAAAAAGCTTAGAAGATTTTCAGGTCATGAACGGGATCTATGCTCAAAAGTTTCCCCATGCGAACAAACCGGCTCGGCATGCCTTTCAAGTAGCGCGCCTTCCTCTCGACGCGCTGATCGAAATCACTTGCACAGCTCTTTGCAGATGATCACTTCGCTTGGATCGCAAGAGATTGGATCCAATAATTCGACTCCGAACCATTATCAAATTTCAGTGTAACCGTGTTTTTCCCATCCACCAGATACTTCGTGATATCAAAAGAATCTCTTTTGTAATCGCCCGTATTGGGATTGTATTCCGCGATAACGGTGTGCCCGTTCACTTCGATCGTGATGCTCGCAAGAGGTTTGCCATCGACGAGAGAAGAAAGGTGAACGAGGTCCAGTGAGTAGGATCTAGAAGGATCCTTTTGGAAATCGGCTTGCACTTGAATGTAGCTTTTGCCGGGATAATGCATGAGCCAGCTGTTGCCATAAGCGCGATTATAGAAAGCGCCTTCTGATTCGATTTGTGCATGATTTGCATGGATTGTCGGATTGCGAAAGTCGACTGTGCACACGGGAGGCAGTGCCGTTTGCCCTGAAGCCACAGCCATCGCCTCCATCGCCTTCAATCTGCGCATAGAAGAGGTGAAGCTAGGATAAGAACCGGAAGCCCCACTTGGATTTGTGCTCGTTGCAGAACTTGTGTTCATAGGCGTTGTAATTGTTAAAGAATCTGTAGTAAATATTTTCATAAATAAACTCCTATTGTTTTATACAAACAGAATTATCTTGTTTAATTACAATTAATAGCTATTACAGAGTTAATTTTCTTAAGAACCTATCCGAATAAAATTTTTCGTCGAGTTTTTGAATTGTTTGAACCGAAAAATCGACTGAAACTTTTTATTTGGATAGGTTCAAAAGCTGTTCAGCGAGAAATAGATCGAAGGCCGATGTAATTTTCAAATTTTGTTCTTCTCCAAGGACTACGTGGACAGCTCTCCCCTGCCTTAAAACGAGACGGCAGTCATCGCTGGCATTTTCGATACCGTCGGCGATGGCTTTCTCGTGAGCCTCAAGAATCCAATCCATTCGGAAGGTTTGGGGCGTTTGCCCCCGCAGATACTCTTCTCGTTTGGGAATGGATGCGATCGCCCGGCCCTCGGGCGCATGGACCAGTGTATCACTAGAAGGGATACACGTGTTGATGGCGCCCCACTGAATAGCGCCAGCCACATTTTCCCTCAAAATCCGCTCTGTGATAAAGGGGCGCACTGCATCGTGGATCAAAACAATATCAGGCTTTGTTTGAAAAGCCTTTAGGCCGAGATAGGAGGATTGCTGCCTTGTTTTTCCTCCTGCTACGGTTTTTACCCCATCGTGAGCCGCACCCGCTATCCAATCCAGAGGGGCCACTAAGATAATCTCATCAAACAATCCCGTTGTTAGGAAAGTTTCGAGAGCATGGCGATAGATTTTTTTGCCGGATAGAAGGTGGAATTGTTTTGGGATAGTACTTCCGAAGCGACGTCCCTCGCCTCCCATCAATAAGAGAGCTCCAATGGTGTTTTGTTGAAACATGGCGTCATCATAAAGCATTGAGGGAAAAAATAGCTTCTGCTTTACTCTTTGCGGTTTTGGTATATCTGCCTGAATAGCTCAGCTGGTAGAGCAGCGCATTCGTAATGCGAAGGTCGTAGGTTCGAGTCCTATTTCAGGCAACTAGAGAAAGAGCTTGAAAAAGGGCTGGTCAACCATATTCAAAAATTCCTGATTGAGCTTGGTCAGGGGATTTTCTTTTGTTGGTCAGCAGTATCTAATCAAAGCGGGAGATCAAGGCCTGTATATCGATCTTCTTTTCTATCATTTAAAGTTACGTTGCTACGAGAGCTCTTATGTGATGCATCACATAAGAGCTCATATGTTGCGCAGTCAGTTATGTGGTGTAAATTTTACTCTTCAAAGGAGTTCACAACAAATCCCCAGCTTCCGCACAACATAATTTTGTTTAGATTGCGGAACAATAAACCCTTCACATCGAATATGGCAAGATCATCGCCCTTGTTCCCATTCACGGCGCCATTCGTGTTTCTTAATGGCATCTTCAACTTTACCTTCTTGGGTTAGCCAGCTCATCATACATAATATGCCAAAGATAGCACTACATGCAAAAAGCCATTCTCCAGGGCCTCCGATTGCCGAATTAGAAAAACAGCTTGGATCACTCTTATCAAAATATACTCTTGCGTAATAACTACAATCACTAAACTTCTGGTATGCAACTCCAGCAATCAGCGATACAAGACCAGCAATCTTGGTACCAAGAAGATATTGTCTTTGTGGCCCTCTAATTGCTTGGATTTCACTATTGAGATCCGGATAACGGGAACGTTCTTGTGCAGGATTACTCATAAAGCCTCCTACATATGTGATGTTTCGTTAAACTCTATCATAAAGAGTCCAAAAAATTCATTAAGTTTTTGTAACTATTCAGCCTGGATTAAATGTAAGTTGTTGAACCGCAGAGACCATAGAGCTCGAAAGACGCTAAAAACGAAGAGATTTACTATTTTTTGCCGCGTTTCGCGGCCCCTGTGCTCTCTATGAACTCTGTGGCTTAATGACTTATGCTAAGTACCTCTATCTGAATAGTTGCGATTTTAATTTCAGAATATTTCATTGAGTGGCTCGAAAATGAATTTAAGCCGGTATAATGGTTTGACTTTTTTTGAAGTAATCGGCATCATAATCAACTTTATTTTTGAGGATGATTATGCCAACCAAAGACACTAATGCCGCTAAAAAAGCCAAAACCACAGTTTATATGACGGAAGAGGAGGAAACTCTCTTAAACGAGCTGTTTATCAAACGCATAAGAGAACGCCGAAAAACCGACAAATCAGCCCTTCTTTGTGAAGGGATTCGCCTGTTATTCGAGAAAGAGATTGGGGCTTCCAATGGCTAAAAAAATTTCTCCTGCCACTAAAAAAGCCGAAGTATCTAGGGTTGATTATGCGAAATTCATCACCTCCCTGAAGACCAAGATACGATCAGTCCAGATTAAAGCAGCAGTCGCTGTCAACAGCGAACTAATCAAGCTGTATTGGGAGATTGGCAAGGAAATCGTTGAAAAACAGAACCGAGATGGGTGGGGCAGCAGGGTCCTAGAAAAAGTGGCAAGAGACCTCCAAAATGAGTTCCGAGGCATAGAGGGTTTTTCAAGAACTAACTTATTTAGAATGAAGGCATTTTACAGTGCCTATGCAAAAGTCCCACAAGCTGTGGGACAATTAGAAAAACTCCCCATTTTCTTTATCCCCTGGGGACACAATGTGATTCTTCTAGAGGCGTTAAAACACACAGAAGAAAGACTGTGGTATGCCTCGAAGGTGATAGAACACGGCTGGAGCCGGAGTATGCTCACAATCTGGATCGAAAATGACCTATACCATAGGGAAGGAAAGGCGATTACAAACTTTAAGATGGCATTGCCAGCTCCTCAATCAGATTTAGCACAGCAGTTAAACGCAAAGACGCACAAGTCGCGAAAACGCAAAGATTTTTATAAATTTTCTCTGCGTCTTGGCGGCGTGGCGTCTTTGCGTTGATATACTGAAACTACCTAAGTCAGGGGTATGTGAACTGTTACGTCTATTTCTTACAGTTTTTGTGCTAGTCAAGGGAGGTGGTCATTGAAGATAAAAGTTTTTCTTTATCAAAGGTCGATAGACAAATTCCCGTATCGTTTTTCCCCCATACGACATAAATGATATTGCCCTCTATAGCCATCCCTGCAGGGAAAATTACTTTGCGGCGGTTCTTATGCATATAATTTTCGGCTGAGCCGATGGGTGAAGGAGTGATTTTTCTAACCGCAAAGGGAGCCCTGTTTTCAAAGAGATAAGCGCCCATGGCGTAATTCCGCCCCACTTTTGTCCCAAAGAAAGAAGCGGCAGGCAATTCTTGACTAGAGTGAAAGAAGGTAAGGAGTCCTCCCTCTATTGGATGAGCAGGTGTGCCGCCCCGGATTTCCCCCCATTTCCATGAGAATGGAGTTTCCGTACTGGCGACTCTTTGGCAAATCCCTGTCTCTAAATTTGGCTCTAAGATGAGGTGGGGTTGGGTCGAGTAAATAAGATAAAGCTTGTCGTTTGAGAGGAAAGGAATCCAATTTTTCTCTATCGAGAGCATGCTGTCATATTTTAAAAGGGTAGCATGTTGTTTGGCCTGGAACTTTCCCTCTTTTTCGATTAATTCGGTGACATACAGTGAATAGCAAGAGCGATGGCGCGTAGATCCATAATCATTGAAGAACAGTAAGATTTTTTCTCCCATTTTAAACAATCGTGCGTCTTGTGCAGAAGTTGAAGAGTGATCGGCATAGGAAGTTAAATCAAGAAGATAGGGCTCTCCGCTTATTTCTAGTTGCCGGTTGAGCTTGACAAGTCCTACATATGCCGTTCTTACATTGCAAACTTTTTTAATAAAAGTTTTTAAGTTGTAGTATCTTACACGAAAAGAGAGAAGGTACCCTTCTTCATAAGGAATCAATGAGGGGTTATAAGCATCTGGATAACCCGGGATGAGGATATCCTTAGTATTTATAATAGAATCACTCACGATGCTCGCTTCCAGCGCCGGATTTAAAGGAGCAACTCTGTAGGTGCGAAAAGGCAATAAGGCAGCTATGCCGAGAAATGCCCCGATAAAGGGCCAGAGAATGCGGTTGCGTTTATAGCGCAGGGCAAAAAAGAGGGCTACGCTTGCAAAGAAGGCAGAGAGGAAAATCGGGACAAGAACAAGTTGCATGCAGAGGAGTATATCCAATAAAAAGTTAATGTTCTAGGCAGCTCCTTAGAAGCTGTGGCACAATTAGCTGTTTTACCACCTAAAATCGACTGAAACTTTTTATTTGGATAGATTCTTTGGTTGATAGAGGAGCAATGGCTGGCTGGATTACGGGGATCTGTGAAGCAAATGGGATTGACGTGCACTACTGTCGAACCGGTGGCAACAAACCCCCTGTTGTTCTGCTGCATGGGCTAACGGCGAATGGAGCGTGTTGGACTCCTTTGGCGCAGGCATTGGAGGGGGATTACGACGTTGTCATGCCGGATGCTCGGGGTCATGGGAACTCCGGCGCGCCGGACCATGGCTATCGCTATGACAACTTTGCCGCCGATGTCGTGAGTTTTATCGACGCGCTCGGACTCGCTACTCCAGTGGTACTTGGCCATTCTATGGGGGGCATGACAGCGGCTGTGGTCGCCTGTCGGGACCCCAAGCGACTGCGAGGGCTTATCTTGGTCGACCCAACCTTCCTGACGCTGCAACGTCAGCGTGAAGTTCACGAGAGCGATGTCGCGGATCAGCATCGCCGAATTCTCAACAGGCCAAGGGAGGATTTCTTGGCTGAGATTCGAGTTCGGCACAGCCGCCGCTCACGCGAAGTCATTGAATTATTCGCGCAGGCAAGATTTCAAACCAGCATTCGTGCTTTCGAAATTTTGACGCCGCCGAACCCTGACTACGTGCAGCTGATCAACACTCTCGATGTTCCGAGCCTGCTCGTCATCGGTGATGTTGGCTCAGTAGTCTCTCCTGAGGTGGCCGCAGAACTTGCTGGGATCAATCAGTGTTTGGAGGTCGTACAGATCGCGGAAGCTGGTCATGGAGTTCCGTATGACCAGCCCGAGCGTTTTTCGGCCGTCGTCCAAACTTTTTTGCGCTCACTGAGCGCTAGTTCTATTGCGAAAGTCGTCGGTTCGATTCCGGCTTCAGAGAGGGGCAATTGACAAATAGAGGCTTTTATCGGACAATTTGTCCCTTATGTATTAAAAGGTTTTTATGAGTGAGAGTGACAAAAGAATTAGAAAACATTGGCTCATTATGTGGGGCTTATCCATGTTGACTACCATTGCTAATACTCTCTTGCAACTACGGTTTGATCCCTCCCTGAATATAATTCCTCAGGTTCGATATTTGGGTTTTGCTTTCTCTTTGTTGGGTGTGTTGGTGTTTGGTTTTGTCGTTTACCATTGTACATACAAGAAGCCTGGAACTAAACTTCTCACTTTTTGTCTTATTCTGACAGTGATCAGCCTTGCGGTCACGCCCATTCTTTATCTGAGTGGTAAGTTACATCCTCCTGCTTATATTCCCTATTACGGAGCCTATCTGCTCATGACTCAGGGAATGGGCATCTTGTGGGTTGTTGCCTGTTGGAGAATCCGAAAAGTTAATAAAAGATTACAGGCGCTTGCCAGGCAGGCGTAAATCCCGAGTTTACCACGTATTCGGTGCTCTCGGCAGAGGAGAGCTACGTTGGTTGGGGTCTAGCGATAGTAAAGATCATGTGATATCGCTTACACGAAGTCCAATCTCGGCGTGGGGCAGTGGCTTTCAATGCTTCTTCTATAGAAGAGACTCGATGGTCTTCAGCAAACGAAGCATCGACATTTGCGGCCGTTACGACTCGACTGGCTGCAACCTGCCACTTGCCAGTTCTCCCCATTTCCTCATCGAGACGGCCTGCGAGTGAAGCGGAAGGTCTATGTACAATTTGAGCCCCTTCCAATATTAATTTCATTGGATTCAGGTCCAGAATTCCTGGATCTTCGTTGATTGCAAGATTGCCGTCGCCATGGATAATCAGGGCATTTGTTGGCTGATGCTTAGGTTTATTTTTTTCTGCGGCAAGCGCTTGTCGCAATTCCTTGATTGTCCCAATCGGGTGGGCTATGCTGCCTATTTCTCTATTGATAGGCGTGAAATGCTCTTTTGCTAGGCTATGGCGTTGTCTCATGTCAGTGAAGAAATAAGCTAAGAGTTTAAAAGCGGATAAAACAAGGCCAGGAATGAGGAGGATTACTGAAGCAAGAGCGCGAAGTTTGCCTGTTTTGTGAAAAGACGCAACGTGGTGAATTTCGACTTCTGGTGATCCATCTTTTGGTTCGATACGAACCGTTCGCCCATTGAAAAGATAACGAAAAGGAGCTAGGCCGTTATCTCCTACCCAAGCTAAGGCGCCGGATCCTTTGATCTTCACATTCAAAAAAAGACCTACATCACCCATAGCTCCCTCCAAATTTTTGAGCTTTTTGGGGAAAAATTGTATCACATCACAAAAATTTAGAGGAGGCAATTCTTTGACAACTTTCTTTTTTTCCCCCATATGTCAGTTAAATGATGGGAAAAGGTATGGATCAAGAACTTTTAGAAAAAAAACGGAAACTTTTTTCTTTTTTCATCATGATCTTCGCCGCCATGGGAGGGATCCTTTACGGCTATGATATTGGCGTGATCTCTGGCGCACTGTTGTTTATGCAAAGGGATATCTCCTTGACGCCCTCCGAGGTTTCTTTCATTGTGGCAGCGGTTTTAGGAGGAGGATCCATCGCTACTTTAATCTCAGGGCCTCTGGCAGATCATTTTGGCAGAAGGAGGATGATCTCTTTTTCTGCCATCGTGGTGATGATCGGGACGATCATTCTAGTGATTTCCCATTCCTATTTTAGCGTCATATGCGGACGTTTAATACAGGGAATAGGGATCGGCATCATTACGATTGTGATCCCGCTATACCTAACAGAAGCGATCTCTTCTTCGGTTAGAGGCAGGGGCGTTGCTACTTTCCAATTATTTTTAACAGGAGGCATCTTGCTGGCTTACCTGATTAACCTTTTTTTTGAAGAAACAGGGAATTGGAGAGGGATGTTCTTATGCGTTCTTGCGCCGGGAAGCCTTTTATTTTTAGGATCGCTGTTCTTACCTGAATCGCCTTCTTGGCTTTTTTTTCACCGAGATAGAGAACAGGCGATGCGCTCTCTTTTGCGGATGAGGAGTGAGGAAGAGACGAGTAAAGAGCTTTTGGAAATGGGAGAACTCAGAGAGTCCTCTTCTAAAATTCGATGGAAAAGATACTATCTGACTCCTCTTTTTATGGCCCTCTGCATCGCCTGCTTCAATCAGTTGACAGGCATCAATGTCTTTTTGCAATTCATCACGGTCATCTTAAAAAATGAAGGCCTTACCTCCAATTTGCTCTCGATGATGGGGGGAGTGGGAGTCGGCCTGATGAATTTCTTGATGACGATCCTCTCCCTTCTTCTCGTGGATCGGTTGGGAAGAAAGCCGCTTTTAAGCATAGGCACTGCAGGGATTACGGTGGCTTTGCTTTTTGCAGGGTTCGTTGCCTTTTATCTGCCGACCGGCCTTCTTAAAGGATATCTGCTGATGGCCTCGCTCATCGCTTTTGTCCTATTTTTTGCTCTAGGCCCAGGCGTCGTCGTCTGGCTGGCCCTTTCCGAACTATTGCCTACAGCGATACGCAGCATGGGCATGGCGCTTTGCCTTTTTGTGAATTCTTTAACTTCGACGTTGCTGGCTACGTTTTATCTAGATCTCGTAGAAAAAATCGGCTATGCAGGAACTTTCTGGCTTTGCGCTTTTTTTACCTTTCTCTATTTCCTCATCGCCTGCTTCTTTCTTCCAGAAACAAAAAACAGATCGTTGGAGGAAATTGAAAATCTCTTTCGCAACAGGGATACGCGGTGAAACGGGATTTTTTTATCGGCCTTGACGGCGGCGGAACCAAAACTAAGCTCATTTTGGAAGACGCTGAGGGCAAACGCCTCGCCGACTCTATCGGGGGACCTGCAAACATCCGCTTATCCGTAGAGAAAGCTTGGCAGTCGATTCACGGGGCATTAGAGAGTGCCCTGCAAAAAGCAAAGCTGTCCCTCGATGACCCCGATATCCGCTATCATGCCGGCTTAGGGCTGGCGGGAACGGAAATCCGTGCCGCTTGCCAAAGTTTTCTGGCAAGGCCCCACCCCTTTGCCACACTGGCGCTAGAATCGGATGCTTATGTAGCCTGTTTAGGGGCCCATGAAGGAAAAGACGGGGCGATCATCATCGTAGGGACGGGAGTTGTGGGATATCAGATAGAAAAAGGGAGAAAAACAAAAGTGGGCGGCTGGGGATTTCCTCACAGCGATGAGGGAGGTGGAGCTTGGCTGGGCATGGAAGCCGTAAGGCATACTTTGCAATGGCTCGATGGGAGAATCGCGAAAAGCGAACTGCTGGAGGAAATCTACGCCCATTTTGATCGAGATTTAGAAAAGCTGGTGATCTGGGCAAATGAGGCCAATGCGAGCTATTTTGCCCAAATGGCTCCTCTCGTCATTAAGCATTTGCAGGCAAAAGATACCTGGTCGGTTGCGCTGTTGAAAATGGCGGTTCGAGAAATCGAAGAAATCGATCAAGCGCTTGTGTGCGCCTCAACCCAAAAAAATTTCTGCTGTTTATTTGGCGGGATCGCCCCCTACGTGCAGCCCTATGTTTGCAGATCTCTTCGAAAGAGAATCATTCCCCGCAAACACGATGCCGCAAAAGGCGCTTTGTTTATGATCCGGAATCAAGTATTGGGAAGGCCGCTATGACATGGATGGAAAAAGAGACAAGAGAAGCTCCACGCTCCATCGAGAAGCAATTGAAAGAAAATGCTCCGCTTTTGCGAGAATTTGCCAAATGGCTGAAAAAAAGCCCCCCCCTCTTTGCGGTTACGGCCGCAAGAGGAAGCTCTGGCCAGGCGGGGCTGTTTCTCAAATACCTTTTAGAAACTCATGGGGGAATCATCACGACGACTGCGGCCCCCTCCGTTTTCACTCTTTACAAGGCTAAACTGAATTGGAAGAACAGCCTCATGATCGGCATCTCCCAATCGGGAGAAAGCCCTGACATTTGCGAAGTGCTGCAAAAAGCGCGAAAAGGGGGCGCCATGACCGTTGCTTTTGTCAATCAGACACAATCTCCCCTCGCAGAGCTTGCGCATTTGGTCGTTCCCCTCTGGGCCGGAAAAGAACGGGCTGTGGCCGCTACAAAAACATTCCTTGCCTCGCTTGCCAGCCTTTTGCAATTCACCGCCTATTTTTCTGAAGATCCCAAACTCCTCTCAGCATTAACGAAACTCCCTGAAGTTTTATATACGGCTCTCGAGATGGACTGGTCTTGCGCTGTGCCACATCTCACAAAAGCCACCGATATTTTCGTCATCGGAAGAGGCTTTGGCTTCCCGATAGCAAGAGAAGCCGCCCTTAAGCTCAAAGAAACCTCTAACCTGCATGCCGAAGCGTATAGTGGAGCCGAAGTGATGCACGGCCCCTTTGCCTTGGTAAAGAAGGAATTTCCCCTCCTTTTTTTTATGCAAAAAGATGCCACCCTTCGGAGCCTGTTGGAAGTGGTCAAAAAAGCCAATAGCTGTAAGGCAAAAACGATTCTTGCCCTCCCTCAAGACCTTGTTCGCTCCACGCAGTCTTTAGGCAAAATCCTGTTGCCTTTGCCAAAAAGTCTCCATCCTGCCTATGATCCCCTGATTGCGATACAGGCCTTTTACCTGCTGGCGGAAAAGCTTGCCAAGGCAAGGGGTTTGAATCCCGACCAACCGCAACACCTGAAAAAAGTGACGAGAACGGTATGACGGCGGCAGAGACCCTGGCCATCATTGGCCCTACTATCTATGCCGAAAAAAAGAGGATTTCTCAGGGAATGATCCTGATTTCTTCGGAAATGATCCAAGAAATCGACGAAAACCTCGCTGTGCCCAAAGAGGCAAAAATTCTCACCTATCCTTCCGAGTATTCCCTGATTCCGGGGCTCATCGACATGCACATTCACGGCGCCATCGGAAAAGATATGATGGACGCCGATCCAAAATCTTTGCAGGCGATTTGCGAACACCTCCCCTCTGAAGGCGTAACCGCTTTTTTAGCGACGACCATGACCGCCCCTCCGCAAAAAATTGAGGCGGCTCTCCTTGCCGTTAGAAAATATGCCGAACAGGGAGGGGGAGGCGCTGAAATCCTAGGCGTGCACCTCGAAGGACCTTTTTTGGCAAAAGAGCAAAAAGGGGCACAGAAAGAAGAATTTCTAGTGCCCCCCGATTTCGCGCTCTTTCAGAGATGGCAGAGGGCCTCTGGCCATCGGATCAAGCTAGTGACCTTTGCCCCGGAACTCCCAGGTGCCGACACATTCCTCCGATCCCTGAAAAAAGAAGGGATCCTCTGTTCTTTGGGCCACAGCAATGCCACCTATGAACAAGCCCTGCATGCCATTGAAGAAGGTTGCACCCATGCAACCCACCTCTTCAATGCGATGAGCGGCATGCACCACCGAGCGCCAGGAGCCTCCCTTGCCGTCCTTTTTTCCAAAAAAGTGATGGCAGAAATCATTGCCGACGGCATTCACGTGCATCCAGCTATCATTAAACTGGCCTACGCCATGAAAGGAAAAGACCATTTGGTGCTAATTACAGATGCCATGAGGGGAAAAGGAATGAAAGAAGGAGGCTGTTGCATGCTAGGCGGACAAGAAGTGATCGTGCACGGGAAAGAAGCCCGTTTAAAAGATGGAGCCCTTGCAGGAAGCTTGCTCTCTTTGAATGAAGGGATGATCAATATGATGGCCTTTACGGGGTGTTCTTTAGAAGAGGCAATTGCCATGGCAGCTGAAAATCCCGCCAAAGAGCTTAGCGTCTTTGACCGGAAAGGGAGCCTTGCTAAGGGAAAAGAGGCCGATCTGGTGGTGCTGGATGAGAAAAAACGGCCTGTTCTCACCCTTTGTAAAGGGAGGATCGCCTATCAGAGCCCATCTCGATGTAAATTCTCCTAAATCTTCCAACAGGAAACCGATGAATACGCCTATATCCCATAGCATACAACGGATTGGGAAAACCCCATTAAAAACAGACCCCTTTCCCCATCTTTTTATCGAGCAGATTTTTCCCGACGAGTTTTATCAGGAAATCCTGGAAAGCTTGCCCGACCCTTCATACTACCTCCCCTCTCAGTCTAATGTTCAAACGTGGGGATTTTCTCTAGACGATGACAATATAGATCGGTTGCCTTTTGGCCATATGCTTTTCTGGAAGAGATTCTGTCATTTGCTCTGCAGCGACGCATGGATGATCGCAGTTCTGGAAAAATTCCAGCCCCATTTAAAAGGATCATTTCAAGAAAGCATCGAGAAAAAGCATTTGTATCCAATAGTTCAAATAGATCAAAGCAAACCGGGGTATTCGATTGGGCCTCATACGGATCACCCGGCAAAAGTAGCAACATTTCTTTTTTATCTTCCCAGTTCACAAGCCCAAGGGCATTTGGGAACAGCTCTTTATCGCCCGAAAAAAGGGGGTTTTACATGTAGAGGACTCCACCGTTATCCCTTTGAAGATTTTGAGAAGGTAGGAAAAGCCCCTTTTATAGCCAATGCGGCATTTGGATTTCTCAAGACAGAAGATTCTTTTCACGGCGTTGAAGTCGTTGGTCCAGGCGAAAAGGAGCGCAATTTGATCTCCTATACAATATGGAAAAACGTACTTAATCAGGGCAGTCAAACGTGACCGTGCGGTCGGGTTTTCGCCTTTTTAAAGTAAGCGCGGCCTTAGGATCCAAAAGCAATGTTAGCAGCTGTTTTTGCCGAGGGGCCTGTACCGGGGCTGCGTTGATATTGTAGCGTTGAATTAACGCCTCAGTGAATGCTTGAACTTCCGCGAGAGCTAGCCACCTGCCAAGACAGCTGTGCTTTCCTCTACCAAAGGGATTCCAGGGAAGAGAGGTGTTTTCTGCGGAATTTGTTCGGTCAGGATCGAATGAATCGGGATCTTCACAGAACTTTACGCCGTGTGCGACTTTCAGGCAGAAACCCTGCAAAGTCTTTTGAACCAGGAGACAGAAAAAACGAAGTAACGATAAAACGATATAACGATAGGAAGACAAATTTCGCTGCTTTGCAGCGACGTAATTTCTATCGTTTCATCGTTATATCATTCTATCGTTGCTCCTGCTTGTGGCTACATCGGGAAGAAACTCGCACATCGCGTGAACTTTTGATTGCTATTTCAGTCAGCGCATCTGCAAACTGATCTACTTCTTCCCGTGTGTTGTAGAGTCCAAAAGAGGCTCGGGCAGCGGCGGTAAGCCCAAACTTGCGCAAGAGGGGCTGCGCGCAAAGATGCCCCGAGCGGATAGCGATGTTTTTGAGGTCGAGAAGAGTGGCTATATCCAAAGGATGTATCCCTTCTATGTCAAATGTGAGGATCGGTCCCTTGTGAGGCGCTGTGCCGATGATTCTCAAGGAGGGGATGGCTTGCAACCGCTCCGTAGCATAGGGGAGAAGAAAATCAGCTTCCCGATGCCGCTCAATGAACTCCAGGGCTTCTTTTAGAGCGATCGCTGGGCCAATGATCGGCGTCCCCGCTTCAAAGCGGAGAGGAGGGGGTTGGTAGGTGGTGTTTTCTAATTCCACCCGCTCGATCATATCGCCGCCCCCTTGAACCGGCGGCATCGCTTCAAGCAATGCCTTTTTCCCATAGAGCACCCCGATGCCAGTAGGCCCATAACACTTATGGCCTGAAAAGGCGTAAAAATCGCACTGAAGTTCTTGCACGTCGATCTTGAGGTGCGGAGCTGCTTGAGCTCCGTCGACAAGCAGTTTTGCCCCTACCGCATGAGCTGCCTTGCCGATTTCTGCAATGGGATTGATGGTTCCAGTGACATTGGAAACATGGGCCAAAGAGACCAATTTGGTCTTTGGCGTGATCCTTCCTTTCCATTCAAGGATCCCTTGGTCATTCATGGGAATATATCGGAGGTGTGCGCCGATGTACTTGGCCGCCATTTGCCAAGGGACGATATTCGAATGGTGTTCCATCTCAGAAATCAGGATCTCATCGCCCGGCTTTAAAAAAGTTCTCCCATAGCTTTGCGCGACCAAATTGATCGCATCGGTCGTGCCGCGAGTGAAGATGATTTCTTCCGCTGTTGCATGGACAAAGCGGGCGGCAGTGGCACGGGCTTCATTGTATTGTTCTGTTGCCTTGAGCGAGGGCCGATAAACCGCCCGATGGACCGTGGCGTAATCTTCAGCATAAAATTTCGCCAATGCATCGATCACGCATTGCGGTTTATGGGCAGTGGCAGCGCTGTCTAAATAAATCCATTCTGGGTGATTGCGGAAAATCGGGAATTCATCGCGCATGATCGAGGATCTCCTTGCAAAATCCGGCAATCAGCCACTCCTTTGCCTGTTCCAGGCTCACTCCCCGCGAACGGAAATAGAAGAGCTGTTCTTCATCGAGCTGCCCCACCGTGGCGCCATGAGAGGCTTTTACATCGTCGGCAAAAATCTCGAGATTGGGCTTCGCATGAGCTGTTGCCTCATCGCTTAAGAGGAGATTGTTGTTCAGCTGATAAGCCTCGGTTTTTTGCGCAGCAGGCCGCACATGGATTTTTCCTTCGAAGGAAAAGCGGCTTTGGCCCTTTAAAACACTTTTAAAGTGCTGTCTTGAACGAGTATGAGGGGCGATATGCTCTACGGTTGCATGAATGTGGGATTCTGTATTTCCCTTGAGGCAAGCAAGACCCAAGAGCTCTGTCTCACTATTTTCTTCCGCAAGCTGTACTTTGATCGAGGTGCGGGTATTGTCTCCCAATAAAATCGCTTTGAACTTGCTATCTCTTTTGAGCGTAGACCGGATCGCCTGAAAGTGCCCTTCTCCACGGTCGCAAAAGAGGAGTTGAGCCCCCTCATCCAGAACAAAATCTAGCACCGTGTTGCAAAAACCGCTTTTCCCTTCCGAAATTTGGGTCAGGTGCAACTGAGAACCTCGGCCTAAATAGATGTGCAAGCGGGGGTTTGTCATCTCCTCGGAGGTGAATCGCTGCACTAAATGTAAAGCCGCTTTACATTTGGGAGGGAGATAGAGAAAAGCGCCTCCTCCTTGAAAGGCTCCATTGAGCGCAGCAAACGGGTCTATCTCTTCATTTAAGGTTTTTGCCAGGCGGCTTTGCAAAAAGAGCCCGTAAGAGCGGATCGCTTTTTCCAATGGGAGGCATACTAAAGGAGGGGGAAGGAGCGAAACAGGAGATTCTTCGAAAAAACCGTCGATAAATACTAAGCCCTCTACGGGTTTTACAGCCCCCTTTTTTCGCTCGGCTCGTTTTGGGAAGACCAGTTTCTTTGACAAATACTGAAAGGCCTCTTGCTTTGGGCGAGGGAGGCCAATTTCTGTAAAACGGTCCCACCCTTTTTGCCGGAGTGCGATCAGTGGATCTTTTGGATCTAGGAGATCAGCCCAAAGTGGTTCAAGCATAACCCTTCGCTTCCAGTTCTAAGGCAAGTTCTGGTCCCCCTGTTCGGGCGATCTTCCCATCGGCGAGCACATGGACAAAATCGGGCCGGATGTAATCGAGCAAGCGCTGGTAATGGGTGATGATTAAGAGGGCGTTTTCTTTCCCGCGCATCTCATTGACCCCTTTTGCAACAATCCGAATCGCATCGATGTCCAGGCCTGAATCGGTCTCATCGAGGATCGCTAAATCGGGATTGAAAAGCGCCATTTGCAAAATTTCGTTTCTCTTCTTTTCACCCCCTGAAAATCCTTCGTTGATATTCCGATCGAGAAATTCAAGCGGGATTTGAAGGGCCGCCATTTTCTTTTCGATCTCTCCTTCTTTTTTTTGCGCCTTCAGGGCGGCTTCGAGAAATTGCCGGTTGGTGACACCGGCAATCTCCAACGGATACTGAAAGCTCATAAAGAGCCCAGCATGGGCCCGCTCTTCAGGAGACATCTCCAATAAATCTTGCCCCTTAAACCACACCTCGCCGCTGGTCACTTCGTACGCGGGATGCCCTGCCAAAATCTTCGCGAGCGTCGATTTCCCCGCCCCATTGGGACCCATGATCGCATGGATCTGCCCTTTTTCTACGGATAGGGTCAACCTTTTCAAAATCGGCTTCCCATCGACGCTGGCGCAAAGGTGTTTGATTTCTAACATCTCATCCCACTGAATTTTCTAATTTTAAAGCGAGCAGTTTTTGCGCTTCTTGAGCAAATTCAAGAGGCAACTCTTGAATCACATCCTTGCAAAAGCCATTTACGATCAAATTGATCGCGTCTTCCCGAGAGATCCCCCTGCTTTGCAAGTAAAAGAGCTGCTCTTCATTCATTTTGGAAGTAGAGGCTTCATGCTCTACGTGCGCGCTGCTATTGGATGCTTCAATATAGGGAAATGTGTTTGCCGAACATCGGTTCCCCACGAGCATCGAGTCGCATTGGGTGTAATTCCTTGCCCCTTTTGCCTTTGGCACGATTTTCACAAGGCCTCGATAGCTGTTGTGCGAAGCATCGGCAGAAATGCCCTTCGAAAGAATCGTCGACCGACTGTCCTTGCCGATATGAATCATCTTCGTCCCCGTATCGGCCTGCATTTTTCCATTCGTCAAAGCCACGGAATAAAATTCCCCAACCGATCGATCCCCTTTTAAGATACAGCTCGGATACTTCCAGGTGATCGCTGCGCCGGCCTCAACCTGCGTCCAAGAAATCTTTGCCTCTTCAAGAGCCAGCCCCCGCTTTGTCACGAAATTATAAATGCCCCCTTTTCCCGTCTCCGGATTGCCTGCATACCAGTTTTGGACGGTCGAGTATTTAATGGTGGAGCGGTCTTTAGCGATCAACTCGACGACAGCCGCATGCAACTGATTAGTATCGAATGCGGGCGCGGTACACCCCTCTAAATAGCTCACATACGAATCTTCCTCAGCGATAATGAGCGTCCTTTCGAACTGACCCGTCTCTTTCTCATTGATTCTAAAGTAGGTCGCCAACTCAATGGGACACCGCACCCCTTTCGGCACATAGACGAACGACCCATCGGAAAAGACAGCGGAATTGAGTGCGGCGAAGAAATTGTCCCCAATGGGGACGACAGTCCCGAGATACTCCTCTATGAGCTCTGCATGGTTTTTCACTGCCTCTGAGATAGAGCAGAGGACAACCCCCGCCTCTTTTACCTTCTTCTGAAACGTCGTCCCTAGTGATACGGAATCAAAAACGACGTCGACCGCTACATTGGTGAGCCGCTTTTGCTCATCGAGCGGGATTCCCAACCGCTCAAAGGTCTTTAAAATTTCAGGGTCCACTTCATTCAGGCTTTCCAGCCTCGGCTTGGATTTAGGCTCAGCATAGTAAGAAATTTCCTGATAATTGATCGGAGGGTATTTGACATTGGCCCAACAAGGCTCCTCCATCTCCTGCCACTTGCGGAAAGCCTTAAGCCTAAATTTGAGCAAGAATTCTGGCTCCCCTTTGCGCTCCGAAATCGCCCTGACAGTCTCCTCGCTTAAGCCTTTTGGAAATACCTCAGACTCAATGGGGGTGACAAATCCATATTTATATTCTGTAGTCATAAGAATTGAGTGAATTTTACTGTATATACCGATTCAGCGTCAACAAATTAGAAGGGGGCGATTGTTTATTAAAAAAACTAACCATATAATGAACTATATTATGGCTAATCACCCTTCTTTGGAACTTCCCATTCGATCTAAGTTAAAGATGTTGGAGGATATTGTCCAAATCATCCAATGCCTTCATAGGGGGACCCGTTCTATGGCCGATCCTCTGATTGACGATCTCAAGACGAGGGCCATATTTTTCGATGAGCAAGTCCAACAAGACGTCCTGATTTTTGCCGAGCAGGTCCATTTTCAGTACGGCTACGACCCCTGGCATATACTGACGCCGGAAGTGGAAAAAGCGGCGGACCGGCTGATCGGCGATTTGGGATTTTCTAATGTGAAATAGAGAAAGGGGGCGGAAGCACCCCCTAATATTAAGCAACTGGAGCCGCGGTTGGTGCCGAAGCTACTGGCATTGGTTTTTGTTGAGCCATCACTTTTTGGACAACGTCTTTCAGCCTAAGCTTCTCAGTATTAGGTTTATCGCTCACAGTCACTGTGACAAAAGTTCCGTCTGCTGTCTCTGTCTTTTCAACAGTATGGACGCCTTTTGGGAGGTTTAGGTTGAGGGTTACGGGAGTGTTGGTGTTTACATGATTATTGTTGTTCACGGTCACCCCATTTCCATTTCCCTTCCAGCATTGGTAAGCGAAGTAAAGAGATGTCGCTGCCCAGACAGCTGTAGCCAATGAGACACTCGGTAAAAGTCCCGTGAGGGTGCTGGCAGCTGCACTAGCTGCTCCTGCTGCAGCTGTATAAGCAGCATTGAATCCGGCGCCGATACCGCCTAGCGCTGCGCCTGCAGCCGTACTTCCCGCAGCAGTAGCCACAGGAGGAGCTGCAAGAAGAAGAGGTGCGGCTTTTACCCCCTCTCGAAGGACGGTAGTAGAAGCCATTTGTATGGCTCTTGTAGCAAGAGCTGTTGTTGGTCCTGCTGAGGCGACTTGCCCAAACACCGCTTGAGCAGCTCCCTTCACATTGTTTGCTTGGGGAGATGTCCCAGCGCCTCCGAAGACTACCCTATGAGCGATTTCAGCCAGTGCTAGTATAAAGGTCAAGACGAGCCCTTGAGCATTAGGATTTACTTTTCCAACCATATTAACCCCCTTGAGTTATATCCCTACTTTTTGTAAGGGCCTACATTATGGCTTTTAGTAGAATGAAACGCAAGATGTAGAAATTATTTAATTCAGAATATTTAAAAGGAAAATTTGAAAACGCTTTTCTCGTGGGGAGAGATCGGGTAAACTCATTTCCCGATGAGGAATTTTCGTCTCGAAAATGATCTCATCGAGAATGGCTCAGAATACCATCGAATGGTTCGAAGAAGCCCTTCTTTCAATGAAGTTCTTGGTTGCCAATGGAGCTCTTTTTCCATTTTTGAGGGATCGAGGGCATAGCGAAAGTCATGGCCGGGGCGGTCTTGGACAAACCGGATGAGAGAATGGAGATCTCTGGGGTTTTCAGGGTGGATCAGTGAAATTAAAAGATGAACCAATTCCAAATTACTCAGTTCTGTTTTACCACCAATGGCGTAGGTCCCCCCTTTTTTCCCTTTCTGCAAAATGCGCCAAATCGCTTCGGCGTGATCGTCGACATAAAGCCAATCGCGGATATTAGCCCCTCTGCCGTAAATGGGAAGGGGCTTTTTTTTCAGGCAATTGCGGATCATCAAAGGGATCAGTTTTTCCCCGTTTTGACAAGGGCCGTAGTTGTTGCTGCAGTGGGAGATCGTCGTGGACACGCCGTAAGTTTGGGTAAAAGCGCGGACGAGGTGATCTGAGGCTGCCTTGGAGGCGGAATAGGGGGAATTGGGCCGATAGGGGGAGGTTTCATTGAAAGCACCGCTTTCTCCCAGAGAGCCGTAGACTTCATCTGTGGAGATATGGTGGAAGTGAATGTGGGGGACTTTGCGGACTGCCTCGAGAAGAGAGAGAGTCCCTTTCACGTTGGTTTCAATGAAAGGTTGAGCAGAAGCAATGCTCCGATCCACATGGGTTTCGGCAGCGAAGTGGACAAGGGTATCGATTTCGCGCTCCAAAAGGAGTCTTTCAACGAGGGGCTGATTGAGGATATTGCCTTGCACGAAATGGTATCTCGGGTGGGTGTGAAACCCTTTTAAGAACTCGAGATTTCCCGCATAGGTCAACAAGTCGTAATTGAGGATGCGGCCTGTGAAATCAGGGGAACGGAGCAGGTAGCGGATGAATGCAGAGCCGATGAAGCCGGCGCCGCCTGTTACGAATAGACTGGCAGTTGGGCGCATAAAAAATCTCTCAAGGCTTCTTTCCAGTGGCGGATTGCCACAAAGGGTTCAATTTTTGCCGTGTCAAAAGCGGAGTAGGCAGGCCGTTTGCATGGCGCGGAGAAAGTGGCGCCAGGAACCGGATGGATTGCTTCAGTGATCACCGGAAATCCGAGCAGAATCGCCTCTTCTCGCAAGGCCAGGCCAAATTCATACTTTGTAGCGATACCCGCATTGGCATACTGATAAAGGCCTGTATGCGGCAACATTTGCAAAATGGCCTCGGATAAGTCGGGAGCGTAGGTATATCGCCCCCATTGGTCATCCGTAAGGCGGATCTCTTTTTGAGTCTGGAGCATCTGCAGCAGTTGGGAGACGAAATTCCTCCCCGCTTTTCCAAAGATCGAAGAGGTGCGGATGACACAGCCGGAGTGCGCGAGAACCCGCTCTTCTCCTACGAGTTTGGTTTTTCCATAGTAATTGCACGGTTCCACCACATCCTGTTCAGTGAGGGGCCGTTTCAAATTGCCTGGAAAAACGTAGTCCGTTGAAATATGGATCAACTTTGCGCCGATTTCTCCGGCTACATGGGCCAAGTTTTCTGGGCCTATCGCATTGGTTTTATACGCTTCTTCTCGGTATTGCTCAGCGGCATCGACGTGGGAAAAAGCCGCGCAATTCACGATATGGGTAATCCCCGGGTTCTTTTTTACAAAAGAGCGGACGCTGCCGATGTCGGAAATGTCGACTTCTCGCCCCGTCTTTACATGTAAAGCCGCTTTACATTTAGTGGAAAGAGACGACCCTAAAAGGCCTTTAGCTCCTGTGATCCACAACATGTTTGATCTCCTTAAAAAATGGACTGACCTGATCTCGGGGAGAAAGAATGGGATCTTTCACAGGCCAAGCGATGTTGAATTCGGGATCATTCCACCGAATGGAAACTTCTGTTTTTGAATCGTAAGGAGAGCTGACTTTGTAATGGACACGGGCCACTGGAGATAAAACGCAAAAGCCGTGGGCAAATCCTTTGGGAATAAATAGTTGTTGATGGCTTTGATCATCGAGTTCGACAGCTTCCCATTGCATAAAAGTAGGGGATTCTGGGCGGATATCGACAGCGACGTCCCAGATTTTCCCTTGGACGCAGGTCACGAGTTTTTCCTGGCCAGGATGAGATTGAAAATGAAGGGCGCGAATCGTCTTTTCCTGAGAAAGAGAGGTATTATCTTGGACAAAAAGGACATCGATTCCCTGTTCGAGGAAGTGAGATTGTCGGTAACTTTCGAAAAAAAAGCCGCGCTCATCCTGAAATAGCCGGGGAATGATGAGTTTCAAGCCTGCGAGCCTAAGATCGATTGTTTGCATGCAGGCATTTTCTCGGGAATTACCCTTTTAGTGCAATGACTGTCGCGTGGCGACCTGTATCTTTTTCTCTCCGATAGGAAAAATAGTCTTTTGGATTGCAATGGGTACACGTTTTCGTGATTTCGATATTTTTGTCGAGAATTCCGAGAGTAGAGAGTTGCTTTCTACTGATTGCCCAAAAATCGAAGTAATGGGGCTTCACCTGGAAAGGCCAGAAATCCTGGGGAAGTTCTTGTTTGTAATTTTTGTATTCAGCGTGATCGGGTCCCAAAGAAGGAGAAATGCATGCGATGACATTGTGCGATTGAGTCCCGATATCTCGGTGCATTGCTTCGAGGACGCGGGCGTAGATATTTTGTCCCATTCCACGCCATCCGGCATGAGCGATCGCAATCGCTTCATGAACGGGATCGTAGAAAATAGCTGCTTGACAATCAGCATGCGCCACAGCGAGGGCGAGGTTCTTCTCTGTCGTGAACACTGCATCTGCTTGAGGGATTTTTTCTAGATTTTTGGCCGTTATCCGCTGGACATTCATTCCATGAGTCTGGTGAGGGAAAATGAGCTTTGGCATATGGAGGGCTTTTCGAATCAACTCTCGGTTTGCCTTGACACACTCAGCGGTATCGCTTGTCCCGTCTCCTACGTTCAGAGATGCGCACGAGCCTTTACTGACGCCGCCATGGCGCAAAAATACTCCATGAACGGCGTGTGGATAAGGCACCAGTAAATCAAACTCAAGCCATTTCATTTTTGCTTTATCAAATTCCATAAGAACTCCACTTCATATCCTCTTACTATCAAATTCGGAATTGAGTTAACATAAAAATCGATGGGCCACGAACAAACTCCCCCTCGCCTTGCTCTCGGAATCAGCATTTCCCTTTTTGCGTATATCTTTTTTGTGACTGCAAGCTCTTTGGTATGGAGTTTCCAGGGCCAATTTCCCACGATTCAAATCATTTTCATCCAAACTTCCGTAAGTTTTTTCTGCATCCTTCCGATTGCATTGCGCAAGGGATACCGCCGCTTGAAGACCAGCGCTCTTTCCATTCATCTCCTTCGAGACATTACAGGAGTGCTGAGCTATTATCTCTATTTTATCGCGATCCGCTATCTCAATTTAACTGATGCGACAACACTCAATTACAGCGCCCCTTTTTTTGTCCCCATTATTTGGTGGATTTGGATGCGGGAAAAAATCGACCTTCACGTTTGGTGGTCGATCATTGTAGGCTTTATTGGCGTTGCAGTGATTTTAAATCCGACAAAACAGATTTTTCAAGAAGGATTTGCCTTTGGCGTCTGTGCCGGGCTCGCATCTGCCATTGCTTTTGCAGCACTTCGAGTACTGAACCTGAAAAAAGAGCCGATGAGCCGAACACTCTTCTATTATTTTCTCTTTGGAGCGCTCTTTAGCGCCCCTTTGGCGTGGGTGTATTGGGTCCATCCAAGCGGACTTCAGTGGTTGAAAATGCTCGGCATCGGCCTTGCCACAGTGGTCGCGCAAATGCTCCTTACCATTGCCTACCGCTATGGGACAGCTTCGTATCTTTCCCCGCTGGGATATTCGACGGTCATCTACGCCGCTCTTTGCAGCTGGCTTGTTTTTAAACTCTCTCCCAGCTTTCGCTCCATTATCGGAACGATTCTGATCATCATCGGAGGAACCTTGACGTATATCCTCAAGAAAAAACCGGAAAGAATTTCCGAAGCTTTCGAGATTCCCAATCCCAAGGAGAAACCGCCTCTTTAACTCGTTGATAGGTAAGCCCCTGGCTTGACCAGGGAGACTCCCAAGGCTTGGCCTTTCGATTTAGTTTTTTCTGCGCTTTAGCGCTTCTGCCCCTCCTTCTGCGCTGATCGGTTTCTAGTGTCTCGCTCAATAAGACTGAAGAAGCAGATCAGCGCAGAAGGAGAGGCAGAAGCGCAAAGGCGCAGAAGGGAAAAAATGGCAGCCTTCTAGGCTGCTCCTAATTCATCAAGCTCCCCGCTTTGCGGGGACGTCATGACTCTGGGCTGTGACAAACTCCCGAAACGGGAGCTTGTCACAGCGAAAGGGACAAAACCCGCTGTGACAAACGTTCGCTTCGAGCGTTTGTCACCCCCCACTTTAACTCTCAGCTTCTATCGCTTTTTGAGCTGCGCTTTTGCGTGGGGCATTCATCGTCGTATTCGAGGGTCCAATTCCTTCGATCACCCTTCTTGCAGCGCTTTTACCTGTGGCTGAAGAAAGCGATTTGGGTTTTTGTGACTCGAACTCGCTCCTATCAGGATCAGGCTGATCCCGTTCGGAATCGATACGGTTTTCTTCTTCCGATACGCGATTTAAACACGGAGCCATGGCGAGATCTTGATTGCTTTTCAACGGGATTTGTCCAGACATACAAAATCCTGCTGCCAATGCAATAGCTACTATCTTCTTCATAAAAGGGGCCTCCTTAAAGAAAGTTCTGCCTGATCAGCAACGTACTGAAGAAGATCTTCAAATTTCAATACATTTTTAACTGAGGCTTGATTAAAATGACGCATTGAAGGTTCTTTTAACCCTTTTATCGGTGATATGGAATGGCTCAACTCTTTTTGATTGTTATGGCATTGCTTGGAAGTTTTCTCTTTGGCGAAGAGCCCAAATGTAAAGCTGCTTTACATTGGAAGGCAGGCAAGTTACCCATCCGCAAAGGCCAAAAAGTCGGAGAGGTGCATATTTGCGATGAAAACAATCGGTTGCTGCAGAAAGGGGATTTAATCGCCGCGGAAGAGGTAAAGGGGACTTTCTTCTTCGCCCTCAAGGAAAAGCTTGCGAAGCCATTCAATCGCAATTCATCCTAAAAAGCAACCAAAGCTTTTGATCGAGATAGGCGAGCATTTCCAAATCCTTTTGTACGAGCCATTCTTGCACAGGATCCACCGAGTCTCGAATCGATTTTTGATAGGCATCTGCGATTTTCAATTCGGGATCGCAAAAAAAACTGCCCACATCGATCTGGTACGCTCTCTCTCCATCAAATCCGTAATTGCGGAGAAAAGAGCGGTCTCGGTTCAAAATCCCTTTTCGCGCTCTTTCTTCAACGACATCGACCCATGCATCGAGAATCCGTTTGGCTTCTTTTTTATCGCCGTTTTCAAGGGCGCGAGAAAAGGCTTGCATTAGAATGGGCCTTTTATATTGAAGGACAAAACAGGTTTTCTCGAGGGACAGGCGGTGTTTACAACCGAGTTTATCCATCAATGTCAATGTCTTCCCCTTCGATGTGCTTTGACCAAAATGAACAGCTATCAGTCCCGTCTGATTTTGCAACTGACCAAAGGAAATCTCAAAACTGCTCCGGATGAATTGCTCCAACTTCAAGTGATTCGCTGCGAGCCGTTCGCGATAGGACTTTACTGGCAAAGCGCGAACCCAGAAAGGGGTCTTGTAAATATCAGTCCGCGGCAATTTGAGGACGTATCTATCGTCAGCGCTGGCAAATGCAAAACACTGCCTTCCCCGCCCAATGTAGGAATACGTTTGCGCTAAGGCAAGATCCGCTTCTTCCTCCCAGTCTTCGGCAACCTGCTTATCTAAACAATGGATTCGGCGAAAGTTAAATCCATCTTTCAAGAAATACAGGCCCTTCCCCACGCTCATGCAAAAGAGAATTAAACACAGAAGGAGGATCGATTTTTTCATTCAGGTTGAAAAGGCGTCAAGGGGATTTCTTCAATTTCTTCACTCCGGAGAAACAGCCGCGCATTCACGCATTTTGGCCGCAAATAAACGC
>Ga0207072_1073_pt1 | contig 25555 bp, 28 predicted proteins | sample Alteio_BWMinHeat_68_FD_153570 | JGI IMG/M metagenome (GOLD analysis project Ga0207072, IMG submission 153570) | Enriched cells from forest soil in Barre Woods Harvard Forest LTER site, Petersham, Massachusetts, United States -... | ecosystem: Environmental > Terrestrial > Soil > Temperate forest >... | reverse complement strand
GGTCAAACCAGGGGCTTACCTATTTGCAGTTAGGTAGAAAGCCAAATGGGCAGAATCCCATTTAGATAGTCCATGAATTTCCAAAGCCCGACTCGAAACTCTACATGGCCTAGTCGGTCAAACTTGGCTTGCGGAAAGGCGATGCCAAATCCAAAGAGGTTCGGCGCAATGATCCCCGTTTTATCGTCGTAGTGCAGTTTTCCAAATTGTTCCAGAACGGGGAGCTTGCGCCGCTCAAATCCCGTTGCATAGACGAGTTTGCTGCAGGGAGCAAGCGCCTCTTCAAACGTCCGATCTGCCGTGCAAACGCGCGTCAAAGTGCTCGGCCATGTGCCATCGATGTGCTGTTTTGCCCAACGAGCAGTAAAACCCTTTAGCCCAATATCGTCGAAAAGGATCCAGTCATTCAGGTAAACGGCATAGCGGTGGGGGGAGCGGTAAAAATTGATGGTTTTTATCTTCAGTTCATAGAGGTTGGCCAAGACGAGAAAGGCTGTATGAGAAGAGCCAAACACGCCCACTATGTCTTGAGAAGAGACGGCTTTAGCCAGTTTTTCTGGATGAAGGGCCGTTTCCACGGAGAGAATTTCATGTTCCGTCAAGGAGAGGCTTTTGGGATCGGCGCCAACGGCTAAAACCACTTTTTTCGCAAAGGCCGAGGCCTTTTTCATTTTCACTTCCCATCGCCCTTGAGAAAGTTGAAGGGCCATCGCCATTTCCGTAAAAACGTGGACCTGTTTTTTGAACTGATCCGTGATCCATTGCAAAGGCTCTACAATGTCCTGCAATTGACAAGTTTCTTCTGGATTTAAAGTATGGATCTTAAAATTCTTCGGATTGTTGAAAGCCTTGCACTCTTGGAGGTATTTGAGGAAAAGGGCCACTTTTGTATTGCTGGGCACGCGATTCCATTTGAGGCCTAAGTCTCCCACGGCAAAATGGGGATCGATCCATCCGATTTGTCCGGGCGGTATGCCGGAGTCGATCAGTTTGCCCACTGCTGCGATCCCTGCGGGTCCAGCGCCAATGACGATCCAATCCAATACCATGTTGGCAACTTATATAAGGAGGGAATTTTTAGCAATTTCAATTTTCCCACGGAAAGGGGTGTTGCGGAGGAGGGGCCTCTTTTTCTTCTGGAAGACTAAAAAGGGGTTTAGCTAAGTTTCCCAAGAGCCCCTTTTTAGAGAGCTGCCCGGCGGCAATGAGGGCAGCGATTTTGGCCAGAGCAGGTCCTTTTACGATTTCTGGCTCTTGGATAGAGCCTCGAATTGCTATCTGAAGGACGTAATTTTTCGGCAGGTGCTTGATTCCAAAGAACTGCTGCAGGGTATCGGCGGGAAGGCCGAGAACCATGTCGATCTGATCTTTGATCAGGTCGATATGGCCCCATGTGCAGATGTGGATGGAGTCTGCCAAAAGGGCATCCATGCGCTCCGTTTCCACAATTCCCTTATGGATGTGAAAAGAGAGGGGCGTACACCAAACGTTCATTTGATTGTCTTTTGAAAGGCGTGTGGCTTTGAGGAGGGCAAAGAGCGCTGTGACTGATTTTCCCTTTTTGCACCGGATTTTGTCCAAATTGAGAGTGGCTCGGCCTACTTCCAATTTTTCTGCAGCATAGGGAAGGGGAAGGGAGAACCCGGCGGGTTCGATCTGGAGGGTCAGTGGGTGGTGCGCTTCGATGTTTGTAAGCCGAAAGGGGGCGATCAGGGGATCGCGCAGGGTGATGGCATGCTCCCTGAAAGGCTTTTTCAAAATGTCGCCTTGTAGAGAAAGGGTCTCTAAGATCAACCCGATTCCCTGAATGGAGATCGATCCGTTTTTTAGGTGAAAAGGGCCTGAAAAAGACCAAAGGGGAGCTCGAATGTCCAACTCTTCAATGGCCCCTGAGGCATTTCTCTGTGTCCATGTGAGCTGTTGGAATTGTTGAGGGCCTCGCCAGGAGAGGTGCAAGGAGCCGATCTCTATTTTGCTGCGACTTTTCGCTTCAAGGATTTTAACAAATAGGGGTTTTCCCCAAGAAGTTGAGGCAATCTGAGGCAAAAAGAGGGCGATGATGAGAAGGAAGATGGCGATGATCAACCCACTGCGCATAGGTATTTCAAAATGCCAACCAGGGTTTTGGCGTCATGGATTTTGTTTTGTTCAATCAGCTGCCTTGCTTCGCTTGCGGTCAGAGGGAAGAGCTCAATCACTTCATCGTCATCAGGAGGCAAAGGAGAGGGGTAAAGCTCTTCTGCGAGGAAAAGGTGTAGGTATTCGTCGCAAAATCCGGGGGCGGTATAAAATCCGCCGAGCGATGTCAGTTTGCGAGCGGCAAAGCCCGTTTCTTCTTGCAATTCGCGCTTGGCACAGGCGATGGGCTCTTCGTTTTTCTCGAGGGTTCCTGCGGGTAGTTCGATGGTGATCTCGCCGATGGCTCGCCGCCACTGTCGGATAAAGAGGAGCCGCCCTTCCGGATCGATCGGCAAAATGACGGCGGCTCCCGGGTGGTGGATGATTTCTGCTACTTTTGTCCTGTGATCAAAGCGGTACGTTTCCAACTTCAGTTGAATGATCCGCCCTTGATACACCCATTTGGTTTCCACGAGGGCTTTGCGCTCTTTGTCTCGTTGCGTAGCGGGATTATTCAACGGTCACCGACTTTGCCAAATTTCTGGGTTGATCGATCTCGCATCCACGTTCTTTGGCTATATGATAGGCGAGGAGTTGGCCTGCCACAGTGGATGCAAAAGGGGAGAGGGCATCGCTGGCAGAAGGGAGCCAGATGACATCGTCGGCAATCTGGGAGATGGCTTTTAAATGGTCAGGGGCCAGTGCGAGGATGGGAGCGCCGCGGGCTTTGACTTCTTGGAGGTTGTTGAGGATCTTTTCCTCTGTTTGGCGGTTGGCGCAAAAGGCGATGACGGGGAAATGGGGATCGATCAGGGCGATCGGCCCATGCTTGAGTTCTCCTGCCGGATAACCATTGGCGTTGACGTAGGAGATCTCTTTCAGTTTGAGGGCTGCTTCCATGCAGGTGGGAAGCATGTAGCGGCGTCCCATGAAGAAGAAGTCTTCATAGCGGCTATATTTTTGGCTGATTTTTTGGATGAGCGGCACTTGCTCAAAAACCTGCTGCAGTTGACTGGGGATTTTTTGGAGCTCGTCGATAGATCCTGATTGAGCCATGTAAAGGGCAAACAGGTATAAAACAGCGATCTGGGAGGTAAAGGCCTTGGTAGAGCAAACGCTCATTTCAGGACCTGCCTTGAGAAAAAGCGAAGCATCTACCTCCCTCGTTAAGGTCGAGTTTTTCACATTGCAAAGGCCGAGTACTTTAAAGCCACGCCCTTTGATTTCCCGCACAGCGGCAATGGTATCGGCGGTTTCTCCTGATTGGCTAATGGCGACGATGAGGGTATTTCGAGGGAAGATCCGGTAGCGGACCTCCGATGCGATTTCAGCATGGGCGGGGATGTGGGCGAACTCTTCTAGAAAAAGGGCTCCAATGGCCCCTGCATGAGCAGAAGTGCCGCAGCCCACGAAACACACTGCAGGAGCTTTCTTCAGCCCTTTGGGCAGCTCTTCAAATTGAACTTGCCCCTCTTCGAACCGCCCCAGAATCGCTTTTTGGATGGTGGAGGGCTGTTCGTAAATTTCTTTCAGCATGAAGTGCTCAAATCCCTCTTTGGAAGGGGCTGTATAACTTCCATCCAGGCGTTCTGTTTTTTTATCAAGAGGTCTCTTCTCACTATCGAAGATCTCGATTTTCCCTTTTTGGACTTTGGCGATTTCGCCATTGCGCAAGAATAAAACGTTTAAGGTGCGGCCTAAAAAGGCATTGGGGTCGGAAGAGATCATCACTTCTGTGCACTTCTCATCAATTCCAATCGAAAGGGGAGACTCGCGCGCTGCGGCGACAATCTGGTCGGGGTGGTCTTTATGAATCAGTGCAATGGCAAAATGGCCTTTTAAAAGGGAAAGGGCTTTTTGCACGGCGGCTACTAAATCGCCCGCGTAATGGCGTGAAATCAATTGGGCGATGACTTCGGTATCGGTTTCAGAAAGGAAAATTACTCCTTCACCCTGAAGCTGTTTTTTCAACGAGGCGTAATTTTCAATGATGCCATTGTGGACGAGGGCGATGGTTTCTTGCGCATCGAGATGGGGGTGGGCATTGGAATGGGTCACTTTACCATGTGTGGCCCATCGGGTATGGCCAATGGCCACTTCAAGCCCGCTTAAAGTCAGTTTTTCCTTGAGTTTGGAGAGCTTACCTGTTTCTTTGCAGAGGGCGATTTTCCCTTTTGCGATTCCGGCAATCCCCGTTGAGTCATAGCCTCGGTACTCGAGCTGTTCGAGCCCTGCGAGGCAATTTTCTAAAGGGTCTTCTTCTCCGATGTATCCAAAAATTCCGCACATTTCATTCCTCTTTTACAGCTAGGATGGCTAAGAATAAGGGGATTTCTCTCCGCGCCCGATCTTCCATTTTTGCCTTTGCCCCTTTGCTTTTTTTATCAGAACTCCATTCTTCCAACTTGGCGATGGCGAATTTCCCTTTGTGGAGCCACAGGGCATAGTCGGACAGGGGATGGTGGTAGGAAAAGGTGGTATCCGACCGCTTTCCCTGGCCCGGATGGGTTTGAATGGGGATTTTCTGAGGCGACATATAGCCGTTCACCCGCCGGTATTGCAACTGCATCGGTTCATCGATCCCCCATCCACTTTGCCTCGGGATGCGAAAGCAAGGGTGGTTTAGGACAATGAGTAATTCCCCTCGTTTTTTTAAGTGGCGCGCTGCGGTTTGGATGGCCCCGGCTCCGTTTTTCATGTTTTGGAGGGACAGAATGAAACAGGCGCGATCGAAGTCGTCTTTTTCGATAGGGAGTTCTTCAGCGACATCTCCAACGATAAATTGCGCGTGCCCGGTCATTCGCCGAGCAGATGCAATGAGTGCTTTGGACAAATCGATCCCCCAATAAACGACGTCGTCTGGCATGTGCCTAGCCAAAACCCCTTGCCCGCAGCCGAGATCGAGAAGTGAAGTCATTTTCCCCAGGAGCCTTAAGGCATTGGGAAGGACTACTGTCTGATGGTAGTAGTGCCCTTTTTCTCCCACGCAAGAGGTGTACCACGGGTCTGCTGCATCCCAGTTTTTTGCCATACAAGCCAAGATGATAGCCTCTCGCTCATTTTTTGAGCCAGTGGGGCTTGCGTGCAGCAAAGATTAGTAAAGGGGCCGCGCAAAACAGGATCGTTGCACCCACTAGAAAAACCTCCAGAATCACTAGACTTCCCGTGTCGATTTGGCTGGGGGGGAAAAAGCTGATGATGACGCCAAATGCAGAACCGACGATGCCGAACATCGATACGACCCAAATCCCCACATTACCATAGGGAATCTTGTAGGGGCGGAGCGTGTTGGGGGATTTGTAGCGAAGGACGATGGCCGCTATGAACATCAGGATGTACATCAGCATGTAGAGAAGTGAGGCGAGGGCGACAAGGGCCCAGTACGAGCTGTTGACGGAAGGCATAAAAAGAAAGACGAGGGAAAGGAGGGTGACGATGATCGCCTGAGTAATCAGAATATTGGTGGGCATATTTTGGTGATTCGCCTTATGAAAAATAGGAGGCAGATCGCCGTGCTCGGCCGTGGCATAAAGACCGCGGCTAGGGCCCACGATCCAGGTGCTGAGCATCCCGAGAGCGCCAAAGGTCGTAATGGCTGCGATGATCGGCATGGCCCATGGCATGTTGAAGGCATTGAAGAGATAGCGGAAGGCTTCCATCCCTCCAGAAGCGAGTTGAATCTGTTCATTGGGGACAATGGCGGCAATGGAGAGCGCGCCGAAAATGGAAAAGAGGAGAATGAGGGCCGCAGAGAGGAGGATAGCGCGGGGATAATCGCGCTGCGGATGGCGCACTTCTTTTGCGTGGACGGCCGACATCTCCATGCCAGCTAGGCCCAGGAGAACGCCGGAAAGGAGGACGAGTTGATTGATCGAAGTCAAGTCAGGGATGAGGGCTTTCCAAGTGAATTCGATTTGCACCGGATGGCCTTGCGCGATCCATAACGCTCCCATGATGATGATGAGGACAATGGGAATGATGGTTCCAAAGAGGGCTGTCATCGAGCTGATCCAACCTGAAACCCGCATCCCGAGGAAGTTGATGTAGGTGGCCGACCAAAAAGTGATGAGGATGGCTCCCATCACATAGAACTTGTTGTTCGCAAGGCTGGGATTGATGATATAGGCAAACGTGGTGACGATAAAGGAGAGGATCGTCGGATACCAGATCACATTTTCAATCCACTCTAACCAGATCGCAAGAAATCCGAGACGGGGTCCTAAAGCGGCCTTCACCCAGGTGTAGACTCCCCGTTCTGGCCAGCCGGAGGCGAGTTCAGCAGAGACCAGGGCCACCGGAATGAAGTAAAAAAGGGAGGAAAGGAGGAGAAAAAAGACGACAGAGAGGCCGTATTCCGCAAGGAGGGGAAAATTCTTGATATTGCAAATCGCGCATACGTTGATCAGCGCGATCATCCAGGCCGTTAAAGATCTCTTTTGAAACATTATACTGCCCCCGCTTGGATTGTGTGAATTTGGACTGGCTACGGCTTTGCCCAATCGATCCTACTCGCTCGCCTTGCTTTTCAAGCAATGGTCTCGCTCGGGCGGAGCGCTTCGCTTCGATTGTGCTTTGCCTCGCAGAGTCCAAAAGTTCACACAATCCAAGCGGGCTCAGTATGGCGATTATGTCAGAAGTCTTTTAATTTTGCCATTGATAAACGACATTGGCGATGCAAAGGGGATAATAAACTTCGATGAAGGCCTTTTCAAAAAGAGGGTCGCCTAAGAAAATCACCTCTTTATCTCCAAAGGTTTTGGCGAGGAAAGGGGGAATGAGGATTCCCGTTTCTTTCATTTCCACTTCTAAAAAGCGGTCGCGGAATTCCGCTTTTCCCTCTTTGAATTCTACGACGATAAAACCAGTTTTAATATTTACGAGTTTCATGGGTTCTCCGCTGGCAAAGGCAGCTCCAAGTGCGCTTGTTGCCAAGAATAATGTCCGTTTCATAGTTTCTTTCCAATCTTTGACATGGCGCGATCGATCTCTTGGATCGTGATGTCAGTTTTCTTCGCAAGGGCCTGGAGAATGGAGATCCGCTCCTTCAGTGCAGCGACTGCACTTTCAAGGCCCATTTGTTCAAACTGCTTGGCTAATTGCTCCCCATCGACAGCGGCAATTTTTGCCTTCCCCTCCGCAGATAGCGGCCGTTTTGCATTGGGCAGGTAGGAAAGGCTGTTTTTCAATTGCCGGTTTTTATCTGGAAAAGCGAGTCCATGATCGATTTTTTTCAAGCTGAGGATCTCGTTTCCAATTTCATCTACTCCCTTCGGATAGACGAGAAAATTGCCCATGTGGCCATCCGTATCGTAGTTCGTCCACAAAAGGATGTTCGCATCTTCGAAATCGGTTTGATCAAATCGGTGGGCGATTTCCTCATCAGAAAGGCCTCCCCCCTCGAGTTCATGAAGAGCTTCAAACAGGCTCTTCGCATGGGGCACATACTCTTGGACGGAACAGAGCTTTTCTCTGCCTTCGGGACCGCATTCCTCAAAATAGCGAGAAAGCTCCTTCCCATCGATTCCTTCACTGAATCGGTGGAACTGATCCGAGGTAAAAATTCCGAGCTCTGTTTTAGGGACTATAGAGCCTACGCCGATAGCCACGGCCACTCGATAAGCGAGCACTTCGCGCATAGAAGAGCGATAAAGGGGTATGTTGCTGCGGAAAGGGCTTGAGGTAAAAGGAGTTGCAAAGCCATCGCTGTGGATGCAGCCCGCATCTTCGTCAAGGGGTTTCACTACAAACCGCCTTTCTCCCTCTTCATCGACTAAAAAATAAGAACCGCAGACCCCTCTACTCTCATTGGGCTCCATTCTCCATTCAGGGAAAGACTCCGCCTGGAGGCGGAAGGACTCTTTGATTGTTTCGATCTTTTGATGGAGATCGTAGATGGCTCTGTAAAGCTGCTCTATAGTGGGGAATTGTCTGACGACCTCGGACCAAAAATAGCCAAAAGACCATAGATCTTCTTTAAGCAGCCCTTCTTCAAAAACAAAAGGATCAGTAGGAGAATTTTGAGGGGTTAATTCCCATTCATATGGATAAGAAGATAAAGCATTTGAAAGGCAGGCCTTCATTCATTCTTCTCTGAATTGCTGGAATAATAATAAAAGGGCGATTTCAGATCAATCTATACTGTCTTTAAACAAGGAATTAAATTTACTCTTTGATTGGTTTTGTGAAAAATCTATTTTCACTTTAAATTCTTCACAAAAATTGGCCCTTTCTCTATCGCGAATGAACTCAGTTCCTGGAACGGTACAGTCATTGGGCTTGCCTGGGGCGTAGTAACGGCAGTTGAGGCAAGTGTGAAGATCGATTCCGCAATGGGGACAAGTGGCGCGGAATCCGATCTTCACGGGGATATCGCTGATGCGCTTTGAGCATTTCCAACAGTTCACTACTGTTTTTTTTCTTCGTTGTGTCTTCGTGGCGGCTGATGCCCACGGCCTACTGCTACTCGGGAAGGGCCTCCTACTGTGCTTCCCCAGAATTGACGAGGGTTTGGATCTTCTTTTCGTTTTGCATCTTCTGGGCGGACTTGAGGAAGATTTTCTTTTTGTTTTGTATCTTCTGGGCGGCGGTGAGCAACTTGAGGAAAATTTCCTTGTTGTTTTCTATCTCCAACGGGGGGTGCCATATAATTTCTCCTTATTTTTTAACGATTATCCACGGCCTACAGGGACATGAGGACGACGATCTAGTTGCTGAGGTGGATGTTGGTGCATTGGATATTGCGCTTGGACTTCTGCTGGATGCGGCGGCAACGGATTACGATGCCCATGGCCTACAGAGACACGGTTGCCCGGTGTGCGCACAGCGACTCCGCCGACATAACCAGCTGGAGGAACACCGTTTCTCATTCCTCGACGATCGACAGAGGAAGAGAAAAAGACAGGAATGAAATTGGTAAAAGGATGATACCACCGGGTTGCCACTGTGTCATTCGGTGCGCTCGCTTGAAAGTGGCAGCACATTAAAGAGCAGAGAAGAGCCACTCCAGAAATGGTGAATGCCCCTTCAAGTGGGAGCAACACGAAGCTCGCGAGCGAGATCAGGAGCCACACAACAAGTGCGGAGACTTTGCTGGCGGTAGCTCCTGCGGCTTGCTGAAAAACGCGAAGAGGAGCTCGATCTAGAGACCGAGGTAAGTGAGGAGGAATTCCATGAAGATTGTTAGCCATAAAAACCTCTCTTTAAAATTGGTTTGCCCGTACTGGAGTGAGCATGTTTACGTTGATGAGGAGTGCATCGCTGTTTGAATCCCAAAGGCTGGTGTTGCTATTGGTGCCGAGAATGACGTAATGGCCTGGGAGCCACTGTGCGAAATGGGAGGCATCGAGATAGGAGAGATCCCAGTGCGTATTGTCGTTCAGCATGAGCTCTTTTCGGGAATGATCAATTGAAATGATGTAGCGGGAATAGGGTCCCATTTCCACAGGGCCGAGAAAGAGGTTCACTTCAGCAGAGGTGTGGTTATTCTGATTGATGATGCGGTAATCGTACTTGGAACACCATCGATGGTTTTGCGTGATTGTGAGAGGGTCTTTTTCACGCCAGGTATCGCGCACTTTGACTCCATCGTAGCCATGGATTTTCCAAACAGACCCATCTTCCAACTCGAGGGTGTACTGACCACTCTCTAGGATCGTTATAGCGACGATCCAGTGGTGGGCGTTCGAGTAGTAAATAGGGGGATAGAGATCGAAAAGGAAACCTGCCGTTTCGGGGGTCTCTTTTTCATCTTCAACGGTAGCTTGCGGCCCTTTTTCCGCTTGGATTTGGGCGGCAGCTTCTTCACTGATCGGACGAGAGCCGACAGCGACATGATTTTCTCCTTCTGCTAACAGCAGGGCTGGAGCGAAAAGGATCAGCGGGATAAAAAACTTGGGAATTTTCATAGGATCTCCAACTTGTTCATCGATAAAAAGTTCAAAAAACTTTATCAAGATCTCCCTTTTTTGTAAATTCGTATATATGCCCGTGCGAAAAATCCTCTTCGGTTTTCTTTGTTTAGGTGCAGCTTTGCACGCGGCCTGCTTGCCTGACTTTCTTTCTTTTGGAATCGGAGCTTACGATTTTTATCGAGAACGGCACCGGACCTTCGAATTTGAAATCGAATACAAGTTTCACCTCAAGTGCTTAAAGCCTCCGAATCGATATCTCCAATTTTGTCCTCTCGTTGGCCTCATGGCGACAGCAAAGAGGACGTTCTACGGCTATCTCGGCCTCAATTTTGAACTCCTCTTTTTAGATCATCTTCTCATTGTCCCTGGATTCGCGGCGGGATATTTCGCCCCTGGAAGGGGGAAAAATCTCGGCTATCCGATAGAATTCCGATCTGGATTGGAGCTGGGCTGGCAATTTTGCGATGGGCACCGCCTCGGCTTGCATTTCTACCACCTCTCCAATGCGAGCCTCGGCCATCGCAATCCGGGAGAGGAATCACTCATCCTGTTTTACGACATTCCTATAATTAAAGGGTTTCCGTTTATTAGAGATAATTAATTGATTTTTAGCTCATAATTAGAACTGTGAGCCAGGAATTGCCCTTTGACCCGTTTCCTTTTATCGACAACCCCCATAAGCAGACGATATTCAGTTCCCTTTTCAATGTGCTTTTTGAACCTGCCTCGGATCAAAAGCTCGTCCTTCTCCCGGATGGAGATAAAATTTCTCTAGAGGTCACTACGCCCCGACAGTGGAAAGGGACCGATCTAACGGCCTTTCTCGTCCATGGCCTTTGCGGTTCGCACAAGTCGCCGAATCTCGTTCGCATGGCCAAGCGGCTAGAGCCTCTTGGCATACGGACTGTCCGCTACAATATGCGAGGGTGCGGCTCTGGCAAAGGGCTTGCGAAGCATATCTACCACAGTGGCCGCACTGAAGACGTCTTTGAGTGCTTAAAGGCTTTAAAAAAAGAGGAGCCTGAAACTCCCATTGTGCTCATCGGGTTTTCCCTGGGAGGCAATATCGTTCTCAAGTTGGCGGGAGAGTTGAGTGTCTTGGCGCATCCCTTTTTACTCGGAGTGATTGCAGTGAGTCCTCCGGTGGAGCTCTATTCGAGCATTCAGATGTTGGGGCATCCTGACAATGCGATGTATGAGAGGTATTTTTATCGGCTTCTTCGGGCGGATGTGTATTACCGGCATAAAAAATTCAAGTTGCCTCCGGTGGATCTCCCTCGGGACTTGAAGCTCTATGAATTTGATCAGTGCTATACAGCGCCTACGTGTGGATTTGAGAGTGCGATAGACTACTACAATAAATGCAGTGCAGCTCACGTGGTTAGCGACATTGCAATTCCCTGCAATATTCTTCTTGCGGAAGATGATCCGATTGTCTCCCCAGCTTCTCTAGATGCCTATACACTTCCCCCCAATGTGCATCTTTTTAAAACGAAGAAGGGTGGACATATGGGTTACTTAGGCAGATCCAAGGGGAGGAAGGGGTTTTACTGGCTTGATTCGCTATTAGTCGATTGGATTGTGGGGAGTGGAGTAGGGTAGAATAGATGGAGAGGTAGTTTCTATAGACATGTCGGGGACACGTCCTTCGGCGTGTCCCCCGCTGCCCCCTGGGGCTTCAATCCGCTTCGCCAAATCGATCCTCCCTCCTCGCGCGTGCAGAGCACAGCGCTTCGTCGTTCGGACCGCTCCGCCCTTTCAGGGCGTCGCTTCGATTTTGCTTTGCGCCTTGAAGCCTCGGGCTGCAATGCGGGCTCGCTTCGCTCGCTCTCGCATTGCAGAAATGTCTTTTTCACTTTGCACCCAGCAGAAAGTTGAAACAAAAAAATGATTCGCCTATCATCGCAGCCTTTATTCTAAGGAGGATAAACTATGACCGGTTTAGCGACATCACCCATGCCAACTGATTCCCGTTGCACAAGAATCCAAAACTGGCTTTATGACAAAAGAACAACCCAAAGCGTTAAAACGACGCTTTGGACTATTGGTGGAATAGGGTCCATATTTGTTCCTGTCCCTTTCCTGAATGGAATGCTGACTGGTTCCATGATATTCATGGCGATGCATGAGATGCTGCAACATCCAAACTCAATCTGCATGCGAAGGTGTAGGCCTGTTGCATCAAGCAGAACCTGGAAACATATCTCAGCAGGGGCCGCTATCTGTGGAGTTGGTTGGGGCCTGGGTATGCTGGCTCTTCTTTCCAAGATGCCACCTTTGACAGGACCTGGACTTCTCGGATGCATCGGAGGAATGATTTGTGGTTTTAAAGTCGCTTATTCTGATGTCTTGTGTCCGAGGGGGCCACAGTTGGTGGAAGAGGAAGCTGCCGTTGTATAAAAATCTGTGGCGCATTTGCGCAATAAAGTCACTCAGTGACGGTTTTTGGGCAAAAAGTTCGCTCTGCAATGCGAGAGCGAGCGAAGCGAGCCCGCATTGCAGCCCGAGGCTTCAAGGCGCAAAGCAAAATCGAAGCGACGCCCTGAAAGGGCGGAGCGGTCCGAACGACGAAGCGCTGTGCTCTGCACGCGCGAGAAGGGAGGATCGATTTGGCGAAGCGGATTGAAGCCCCAGGGGGCAGCGGGGGACACGCCGAAGGACGTGTCCCCGACATGTCTATGGAAACCATCTCTCCTCTATCCCCTCCCTCTATATTTGTTCTGCCCATTTCTTCTTACTGAACTCTTTGTTCAGCTGCCTGACCGAGAGAATCCAGAAGAAAATTGTGCAGCCGATGAGGGGCAGTAGAAAGTGGGTGATCGATAAGACAGATCCAGTTCCTGCAATCTGAATGAGAACGATCTGAATCCACGCAGCTCCCGATTTGCCAAGGCGAGAACCCACCACGTCAATCGCAGCTTTCCCTTTCACCTTCGACTCTTGGTCCAAGGGAATATAAGACATCTCTTTGGTCGCATCGAAAAAGGCGTACTTCATCACTTTTGTCGAGACGTTTTGAAAAGCGCCAAATAAAACAATCAAGAAGAGGGGAGAGGGGCCTAGCCATTCCTGATTGAGAAAAAGGGTGAGAAAGATGAGGCTCGTCGCTCCAATCACCACCGGGGGCAATTGGGCGCAAAAATGCCAGCCGAGGCGGCGAATTAAAAGCCCGCTAAAGAAGAGGGTGATGATGAAGGAGCAGATGCCTACGGAAGAACTGACAGTGGCCATAAAGCCCTGATAAGCACCTGTTTCCGGATAGGCGAGTTTGAGGTTGGCCTTCCAGGTTACTTCGGTGAGGTTGATCGTCAGCCCATAGGCGACAACCATCATGGCAATGTAGCGGAGATAAGGGGAGCGGACGATGAATTTTAAGCTCTCGAGGAGAGAGAGCTTGGTCTTTTGATCGATCGGTTGTTGGTTGTGCTCAGGTTGATACAGCCGCTCATCCTTCAAGACGCGTCGCGTCAAAAAAAAGTGGAGGGCCATGATCATAAAGCCGAAAAAGAGGACACAACAGACAAGGCCTTGTAGAGCGAGGCCAAATTGAGAGGCGAAATACTTGCCTGTGAAATAGCAGACGAGAGGGCCGGTGAACATTTGGGCGAGATCGCCGCCGGCAATAAAGAGATTGTAGCACCGCTTTGCTTCGTTGAAATTGCAAATATGATTGACGAAGCCCCAGAAAAGGAGGAAGATGACGAGGCTGCCCCAAAGCTCTGCTGCGACAAAGAAAATCGATTGGATCCAATTTCGGTAGATGGCTACCCAATGGGCATTTTCCTGACCTAGCTGACTCAGGAGCCAATCGGCTGATTGATGGGGGGAGAGGGCGTCGAGATGGGGATAAAGGATAAAGCCATAGAGAAAAACAAAAACCATAAAGAGGAGAATGATGCTGTAAAACAGGATGGAGCGGCGAAACACATTGGCCAATTTGGAGTAGAGAAGGGTGGCTCCCAGGGCAATGGGGAGGACGATCCACCCTTTCAACACGGGAATCACTTCAGCGCCTGCCCCTTTCGCAGTCACGACAAAGGCGTCCTTCATGGTGGTGAGCACCCCATAGGTGAAGGAGATGAAGAATTTCATGAAAAGAAGAGGGAGAATTTTCTTAAGTTCGTACGCATGTATCGGCCAGAGGCGCTCTCGCCACTTGGTCAGTGGAGACTTGTCTCCAGACGCCATCCCATATCCAAGATCTGATTCTTTAGACTTTATAAAGCATTTCCAATATAAATGTCACTGGTAAATAAATGAAAAAAAAGTTTTTTATCTTCTTGACTCTCAGCCTCTTTTTTGGAGCGGCACTCCAGATTGATTTCCAAAGATTTACTGGAAACAAAGGGGGCGATTGCCCTTTCTGCCGGAAAGAACTATTGGATGCTCAGGTTTTTTATCGAGGGGATCAGGTGCTGGGGCTCCTCACCCATAAGCCTGCAGTGCCAGGGCATGTGCTGATTATCCCAGAACGGCACGTCGAGCGTTTTGAAGAATTGACCGATGGGGAATGGGTGGCTCTCAGCAATGCGATTAAAAAAATTGATGTGGCCGTGAGAACCACTTTTGGAACCAAAGATTATGTCCTGATTCAAAAGAACGGCCGCGAGGCAGGACAGGCGGTTCCTCATGTCCATTTTCACTATCTGCCCGGGACAAAATTCCTCGCTTTCCGCTTTTTGCTCTCTTCTTGGTTAAAACCGCTGAAAGCAGAAGAGATCAAGCTTCTAAAAGAGACTCTTTCTGAATCCATTAATTCGTTGATAACCTGAGTTTTGCGTTTGCTCTCCTCGGAATCAATCGAGATTTTCGATGAGTTTGGCCCTGTTTTTGCGAAGATCATAGCCGAAGGCGCTATTTTCAAGAAAAAACAGGGTCAAAATCGCGAAAAGATCATTGAAGCCGAGCGAGATGAACCCAAAACTCAGGTTGATAGGTAAGCCCCTGGTTTGACCAGGGGGACTCCAAGGCTTGGCCTTTCGATTTTCTGCGCTTTAGCGCTTCTGCCTCTCCTTCTGCGCTGATTCTAGTGTCTCGCTCAATAAGACTGAGGAAACCGATCGGCGCAGAATGAGGGCAGAAACGCAAAAGCGCAAAAAGGAAAAAAAGAAGAGGGCGGCCTTTTAGGCTACTCATCAAGCTCCCCGCTTTGCGGGGACGTCATGACAGTCTCTAAGGACTCTTTTCCATTCGCGCCAGTCCTCTTTGAGGCTTTTTTTCAGGGCACGGATTTGCTTGTGATCTAAGATCGTCTGCAGCTGGGAGAGCTTTGCGGAGAGTTTCTCAGCGAGTTCTGAGATTCGCTGGATAGAACTCGGCTCTTTGATTTTTTGAACCAATTCCTCTTTATGTTGCAAAAGGAGTTGCCGGGCGATCCGGTAGTTATTGACTTTCTTCAAATCGCGTGCCAGTCCCAATTTATGCAATGTCCAGATCAACCATTTCGCGGGATCGAAGTGATACCATCGGATCCCATTGCGATAATCGTAGGCAAATGTGTGGTGGTAGTTGTGATATCCCTCTCCATAGGTCAAAAGAGAAATCAGGTAGTTGTCGACCGCGGAGTGTTCTTGGCTGTAGTTTCGGGTCCCCCAATAGTGGGCGAGTGAGTTGATGCACCAGGTCGTATGGTGAAGGCAAAAAAGGCGGACCCACCACGAAAAGAGAAAGGCGCCGAGATAGTCGCCAAACAACCAGCCGACTGCGAGGAAGGCGATTCCGTTCGCGCCAAGCATACACCACACATAGTACTTATCTTGGAAGACGACGATTTTCTTTCGCAAGAGGTCAGAGACGACTTTGGGATCAATGGGGGTTGATCGAAAAAACATCCAAAGGACATGAGCATGCCATAATCCTTTTTTGACCGAATAGGGGTCTTTATCTGTATCGACATGGGCGTGGTGGAGGCGGTGGTCATTGGCCCAGCGAAGGACGCTTCCCTGTGTCGCCAAACTGCCGAAAAAAAGAAAAACGGCTTCAATGACTGGATGGACTTTATAGCAGGTGTGGGAATACAGCCTATGATACCCCGATGTGATGGCCATTCCTGAGACGAATACGAGAGCGGCCGAGGTCAAGACTAGGCCAAGGGAGGGGGCATGATTCAAAAAATAAATGGGGAGAGCAATGGCTAAAAATAGGTGATATCCGACGATGTAGAGAAAGACATACCAGCAAATTTTTTTCTTCATTCTTATTCTTCATCATAATCGAAAATCCCATTCCTGTGTATAATTATTAGCATGGAAGTAACAGTTCACATACCCTGACTTAGATATTAACGCAAAGACGCCACGCCGCCAAGGCGCAGAGAAAATTTATAAAAATCTTTGCGTCTTCGCGACTTCTAGCGTCTTTGCGTTTAACTGCTGAGTCGACCAAGGGCATCTGAACTGTTACGAATGGAAATGGATAAAGTTCAGTGGAAGAGAGGATGGAAACCTCCGTTTCCCCTGCCGTGGTGTGGCAGGCTTGGGAAAGGGGGCTCGAACAAAAGAGAAAATTCTCCTATGAGATCTTAGAGGTCAAAAAAGGGGAGGGTTTTTCGATTCGGTGCAAGGCTCTTTTTATCCGCCTGATCTTTACCCATACGGTAAAGCCGACCCCACGGGGATCGGAGATCTGCTACAAAGCGGAAATCAAAGGGTTTTTCGCTTGGCCGGTCCGCTGGATCCTCGGCCAAAAAATCAAAAAGAATTTGGGGATGGCCCTGAAAGCTGTGGTCTATGAATTAGAAAACAAGCGTGTAAAATAGGCGCACTGTGGGCGAGGCCCTGAGAGCATAGCCCGGCAAAAACCCCTCCGATTTATATCCCAATTCCGTTTCGAATCCGGAACGGTTGTGGTAGGCAATGATTGCAGAAGCAGCTGCGCCAAAGCGCATGGCGTGCTGTTGGGAATCAGGATAAAGCGGGTCCGATTTATTGGGCTTTTGATGGAAATCGATCTCTGGGAAGGGAATGCGACCCGGCTCCAAAAGGAGTTTTGGCTGTCTCCATGCATCCAAGCGAAGGCCGATGGACCATTTCCGAATGAACCCAATCTGCGGTGCATAGAAGCCCACCCCGCCGTACCGATTTTGAGAGTGGCGGCCTCCTTTGACATAGAAAAAAAAAGGTTGTTTCTTTTTTAAGAGATAATTTTCTAAAAAAACCTCAGGGCCGAAAGGGGTCAATCCCAATCGGACAGTGGGCAAATAGCCGATCCCATAGAGGGGAATCATCGGAATCCTCGTCTCTTTCCCACAGGCGATGTACCGGAACCACGCATAGAGGGAATAAAAGGTGAACGGATCGCCGAGATTGATCCAGGACAAAGAGCGGAGCCTTGCGCCGCTAATGAAGTTGTTTGTGTAAGTATAGTTCAGGGATTTGATGTACATTTGAATGTCATGGCCATCGGTGTTTTCGTCGAGGACTTTTAGAGAGCCGATGTAGAGGTTCAAATCGTGTTGACTGAGGAGATATAGCGCGGTTTGGCGCGGATCGATTCGAGCCGCTTCTAGCCACTTGAATTTCGTCAGTTGTGCCAAAATTGCCGTAGACTCTACACCGGCCATCGCGATCGAAGTTTCTTCGGTCGTCGTCAAGTTTTGCCCTACGTCGTAACTCGTCGCTCCTCCTCCGCCTCCATAAGGAGGGGGGACACTGAAATTGTACCCTTCGACCTGAGCCCTGCCTCGGTTGATGTCTCGAATCCGATATCCGTGTCCAAAGACCTCGTGTTGAGCTACCGTAGCCAAATAGTTGATAGGCAACCAAGCCAAATACAACTCGCTCAGGCGCCAAAAGCGAGCACTTGGGGCTTTCGAATAGCAGATAGGGCTCAACCCCACGAGAAACCCCTCGGCTCGCTCTACAGTTCGGTGCAAAAACAACAGATCTTCTCCCCCAGCATACGGGGAAAAGTGAATGTCCCAGCCGCCGTTGTAGGTGGCTTTATGAAATTGCTGAATGGGACAAGCGCCAAAGAGGAGAAAGGGGAGTAAAAACCAGTAGATCAAAGAGGTCTTACCTGGACTGCTTCAGGTCCTTTACGCCCCATCGCGATCTCGTATTCGATCCGCTGCCCATCTGCGAGATAACGATCAGGAGTTTCTACGTTCGAGGCTTGCACGTATACATCTCTCCCCCCTTCATCTGGCATGATGAAGCCGAATCCTTTGTCTTTATTGTACCACTTGATTGTCCCTTTAGGCATACATTCCTTTTGTTATTCAAACTGATTGGTCGCCAGTACATTCTCTTCCCCTTCGCTTCTCGCGACTAAGATCGCGCAGCAGCTATCGCTAAAGACATTGACTGTGGTGCGGCACATATCGAGCAAGCGATCCACCGCGACAAAAAGGCCGATCCCTTCAGAGGGGAGGCCGACCATTTTCAAGATGATGATGATGGCGACTAAGCTGGCAGAAGGGATTCCCGCCACGCCGATCGAGGTGATCAGGGCCATCAACACAATGAGAAACTGAGTCCAGAAGGAGAGATCGATTCCATAAGCTTGAGCGACGAATATCGCTGCGACGCATTCATAAAGAGCAGACCCAGACATGTTGATCGAAGTGCCCAGGGGAACGACGAGGCTGCAAATGCGGTTGGAAACCCCGGCTCGTTTTTCGACGCAGTCGATTGTGACTGGAAGAGTAGCGGAAGAAGAGCTGGTCGAAAAGGCAGTGACAAGAGCAGGCGCCATGGCTTTGAAGTGGCGAATGGGTTTGACTCGAGCAATGAACTTGAGAAGGAGCGGGAGGCCGATACACATGAAGACGAGTAGGCCGAGGAGGACAGTCAGGGAAAAAAGGGCCAGCGCGCCCAGCGATCGGATCCCCGTGGTCATAAAGACCTTTGCTACGAGGGAAAACACTCCATAAGGGAGAAATTTCATGATGATATGGGTGACCTGAATCATCGCTTGGAAAATGCCTTGGAAAAAGCCTTGCAGCACTGAGGCCGGGTGCTTTTCGATTTTCGAAATCGCGTATCCAAAGAGAAAGCTGAAAAAGATGAGGCCGAGCATCTCCCCTCGCGAAAAGGCAGCCAGGATATTTGAAGGGATGATGGAGATCAATACCTGGACAAAGGCTTCTCCTCCGGGATGGGTGATTTGATCTTTGAAGGGAGGGGACTGTGTGGTCTCCTCGCTGAGAGAAGTGAGATGGGAGGAACCTGGATGGATGAGATTGACAAAGAGCAAGCCGATGAGGATGGCAAGGACACTGGTTCCGATGTAGAAAGTGAACATTTTGCCACCCAGCCGCCCAAAACCCCCCTCATTCCCAATGCGGGAAATCCCCGTAATGATCGAAGAAGAGACAAGGGGGACGACAACGAGCGTAAGGGCGTTTAGGAAGATCGTTCCTAGTACGTCGACGATCGCGTAGAAGGTGATTCCAAAGAGAGTTGCCTGATTGCCGGCCCAGCTTCCGAAAATCATCGCTAAAACAATAGCGATAAAAATTGCCCACGGACGGTTATGCTTTTTCTTATGCATGGAGAGCTACTTTATCCTGGGGTGTGACAAACGCTCGAAACGAGCGTTTGTCATAGCGTTTTTATTGTTCTTTCTCTTGCTTGCATTCAGTCCAAGATTTCTCTCGTAAATCTGAGACAAGAATCAACTGAGACAATTTTGCTATGACAAGCTTCCGTTTCGGAAGTTTGTCACACCCCAACTTTATCCGATCCAATTATTCTTTAAAAGAGAAAGAGGTGCCCCGTCCGATCCCATGCTTTGCAAACCACCCCTGAGGGACTTCGAGGGCATAGCGAGCCGGCGCGGTGCTCCGGTATTTAATGAGAGGCTCTCCAATCGGAGGATCCATATCCAAGATATTGAGGCAAATTTTATCCTCATCGAAAAACGCGATGGAGAGGGGAATCAGGGTGTTTTTCATCCAAAAGACGAGCCTTTCCGCCTTTTCGTAAACAAAAAGCACCCCATTCCCCTCTGGAAGCTCCTTTCTCCCCATGAGCCCTCGAGCGCGCGTTGTAGGCGTATCGAGGATTTCCACAGTTAAAAGTTCTTTCCCAATTTGAATTTGGGCTCCCAAAAGAAGAGAAATAGTGAATAAAAAAACAAACCAATACATACTGTTATTGTATGCGAAAGCACATTTTTTTGGTGGTGTTGGTTCTTTCCCTGCACGCAAAAAAAGCTCCCCTTCACCATTTTATCGAAGGGCCGGCAGACACTGAAGTTCAGTCTCCTTGGCTTACAGGCCCTCTTTTAGCCCCTTCCAGCATCACTATTCCGATAGGCCATTACAACATCGAACCCTACCTCTTCGTAGTTGCCAATACGGCAAAATACAATAGCGATTGGAAACCGGTTGAGATAGAGACATTTTGGAATAATTTTTTCCAACCCTCTCTCGAGTTTGGCCTGACGAATTGGCTCGATTTTCAATTCAATCCCACCCTCTTTTACAACACTACGGAAGGGGCTGCAAAATGGGTGGTCGGCGATATGCCGATCGGCTTTGATATCCAACTTTATAAAAGCGGGAGGAAAACCGTAGATTGGATCAGTGCGCTAAAACTCTCTTTAAAAGAGGTCATTCCCCTCGGAAAATATCAGAAGCTCAACGCGCGGAAACGGGGAACTGATGTGGGGGGAGGCGGATCTTGGCAAACCGGATTGGGCCTTGTATGGGGCAATCTCGTCTATTTGGGCAAAGGCCATTTTTTTAATGCCCGCCTCAGTATCCAATATCTTTTACCCGCTCCCGTACATGTTAAAAATTTGAATGCGTATGGCGGAGGCCCTGGAACAAGGGGAATCGTCTATCCTGCGCAAAACTTTCAAATCGATGTGGGGACCGAACTCACTTTGACCAAAAACTGGGTCTTTGCAATGGATATCGTCGGCAATTGGGCGGGCAAAACCCGCTTTAAAGGAAAAACTTCCCTTTCCAATACAGCCCCCTCCTCAGTGCAATTCAGCTTGGCGCCAGCGATCGAATACAACTGGAGCGCCAACATCGGCATCATCTTCGGCCCCTGGTTCACTGTGGCTGGCCGCAATGCCGTGAAATTCACGGATGGCATCGTCGCATTCAACTATTATCATTAATTTAGTCTTTTTATTTAATTGCAAACAAACTATAGTATTTTCAGATAAAATTAAGAGGTTGTTTATGGGAATGGTTAATACAATTTTAGCTGCTATTTTATGTGCGATGGCGCCTTTTGCCACCACTGAGGGTTCTCCTTTAAAGACAGAGCAAACGGAGTTCACTTTTAAATTGGGTAAAGAGACCATTTCAGCCGTTCGCGGCGCTTACGAAAAAGGGGAGTATAGTGAATTTTTAAGTGAGATGGATACTTCCTACGAAGAGGCAGATCTCGAAGGGCTCATTCAAATGCGTCAAAAAGTAGTGGCCGATGATTTCCCAGAAAAGTGGGAACGCCGATTTTTTGATTTGCAAAAGGAGAAAAATAGGGAGCTCTTAAATGTCCTTTCCGATCAAGACGATTCCATCTTCGCTGAAAAGGTTCGCTCCGCAGCTGCTAATCTTTCGACGCCTGAGCAAGAAAAAGCGATCTCTAAGCTCAATTCGCTGATCGCAATGGCCCCTAATGCAGGTGCAAATGAGGATGAGAACAAAGTCATCGCCATAGACCTGGAATACGAATACAAACTCCTCCATGCCAAACTCCCGATCACGGCGGACAGTAAGGAATCTTTTCCCCAAAAGCGGCAGGATCAGCAAATCGCCCTTCGGATGGAAAAGATGGACAAAATGGTCGAAGCTTCAAAAACTTTCCAAGACCATTCCCTGAAACAAGCTGTTGAGCTGGCAGCGGCCAATCTCGACGCCCGCCTCGCCCGCAATTTAGACGGCGCTGACCTCAATGCACTGGTCAAGGGGAAAAAGAAACCTGCAGGCAAGCTCGAAGCGAAAGTCTATTCGATCCTCTCTTCGTATCAGGAGCGGTTTAGCGACCTTCTCAAAGAACTCGATTAGGTCAACTGAGAAAGAAACGTAGAGGCAGGAACGATGACGGGATCCTTAAATGCAAAACAATCCCGGTGGATAAACGGAAGGTCAAACGCGATTTGAAAGGCATGAGGGGCCTTTGTTTGCTCTTGATAATAGTAGAGATTTTTAGAAAGGCCGCTTTGATGAGAGCTTTTCGCCTCGACGAGAAACCAGGGCTTTTCCTCTTTTGTCACTAAAAAATCAACCTCTCTTTTTTCTTTATCTCGAAGAAAGTAAAGGCCAAAATCTCCAAAACCTCGATCGTTCCAAAAATGGATCGCTTTTAAAAGATGAGAGGCTGTGAGATTTTCAAGCCTTGCCCCCATATCGTTGACTAACGACCAGTCCCATAAATAGACCTTTGGCTCTTTGAGAATGGCTCTACTGATATTGGTTGTCCACGGTTGTATGGTAAAGCAGTAATAAAGAGCTTTCAACGTTTCGATCCACCTCTTGATCGTTTCACTGGCTACATGCACTTTTAAAGCCAAGTTATTGTAGTTGACCGTACTTCCCACTTGTCCTCGCAATAATTCAGTCAACACCTGCATTTGAGAAACTTCTTGAATTTGAGAAATCCCTGCCAAGTCTTCCTGGAAAAGGAGCTGTGTGCGCAATTTTTTCCATCGAGTATAAAACCTTTTTTTCCTTTGAATAAAGGGCTCTGGAAACCCTCCGAAATGGATCAACGCATGGAGATCCTCTTCCAGGATAGGCTTCGGTTTCCTGATTTCGTTTTCAGACAAGGTTGGATCTACAATTTCGCGGATGGAAAGGGGATGCAGTCGATAGAGAAAATAGCGGCCCATCAAGCTGTCTCCCCCTGACTTGAGTACATCCAATCGGGCGCTCCCAGTCACCATGATTTGGACTTTTTTGCCGTACGTATCAAAGAATCCCTTTAAAAAGTCTTTCCAATGGCGAGTGAATTTATGGATCTCATCAAAAACAAGAATGGGAGTTTCTTCTTTAACGATGTCTAAGCGGAGGTGCTGGGCCACTGCTTCAGCCCCTTCCATAATCAGGAGCCTGTGTGCCTGATTGTCCCAATTCAAATAAAAGGGGTAGGAGCTTAAACGGCTCGATTCAAGGCTTGTCGTCGTTTTGCCTACTTGCCTTGGCCCTATGAGAAAAAGCATCTGCCGGTTTTCCGCAAAATGCTCTTCAATGACCCCTTCATATACCCGTTTCACGCCTGACTATTATCAGTACCATCTTATTTTAGTCAAGACTATTTACAGATGGACCTGATTTTAGTCGAGCTTAACTGCCTGTGGATGTGTTGGATGATGAAAACGGACGACCATTGCAGAGAGATTGTCTGTGGAGTTGGCTTTGTAGGCGGAAAAGACGATCCTTTGCGTCGATACCTCCGGGGCCTCCCCTGGATGAGCGCAAACCGCTCCTCCTACTTGTTTGGTGCTTGCGACATCGTACACTCCATCGCAGGCCAAGACCAAGGTGCATTCTTTATCTGGCAATGGAACACAAGTGATTTTTGGCCTTGCGCTCATGGCATCCCCCATCTCTGGGCTATGATCTCCAAAGGCTCTTGCTACAGCGATGACCTTGTTCACTCGTGCTACTCCCGCCACCCATTCCACCCATCCTCTCCGATTTTTAATCGTTTTTTCGTATCGCTCATCAGAGGGATTTGCATCTTCGCTGAGCTGCGTCACTTGATTGCCGCTGCATAAAATCGTCCTTGAATCGCCTACGTTTGCCGTCCATATTCTTCCGTCTAGCACCATGGTCATCGTGGCAGTGGAACCGCTTTTTTCATTCTTTAGTTCCTCATTTAAGCGGACACAGGTCATTTTCAAAGCGTTCCAGATCCCTTCATCTGTCAATCTCTCCGAATTGAATTCGAGGAGGGTTTTCTCCAATCTTTCTCTCAGGTATTTTTTCAGGTAGATGGCGGTTTTCGGACCTCCGTGACCGTCGAAGATTCCAAAGAGGAGAACGGGATAATTTTTCCCCTGGATGTTCAAATTGAATGAAGTGGCTAAATGCTGATCTTCCATCGTCGGCCGTCGCCCAATGAAATGGCAGGTGGCGACTTCACAGGGGCCGATCTGTTCTTTTTCTATAGAGCCTACCCTCCCCTTTAGATACTGAAAATCGGGGCCATCGAGTTCCTTGTCCTTTTGGGCTTCCGCAAACTCGAGTTCTGTTTGTAATTTGCGTTGAATCAAGCGAGCGCCGCTCCTCAAGCGGTGTTCTCTCACGATGCCGCCCAACGGACTTGCAATGAGGCGATCCTGCAAACTTTTTGGTAAAAAAACAGAGAGGAAGCACTGTAAGCTAATGGAAAAGGCGATCTGGGATTTTTGCATTTGGCGATGCATCCAAAAGCCTCCTGTTCTCCATAGACATAAAGAAGCTAAGAGAGAGAGCCCCGCTAAACAGGCTGCCCCTGCTCTTGCAACCGCCTCAGCAAGGAGCAAAAGGGCTATTGCTAAAGTAGAAATTCTCGCTGCGAGGTGGTACTTGATTGACCCGGTGTAGGAATGGTCCCGTTGCGCCCTTTGGACCAACAAAAGATTTTCCTTTACGACGATCATGATTTACCTCGTTTTTCATGAAATTTTAACATAGGCTGGATAAGCCTGTCCATTCAGAAGGTGTTTGTAAACACCCTCTCAATACACGGGAATGGTGTCGAGGGGAGGGTGCCTTTCCCAATCGATCAAATCAAAATGCCACCATTCTGTCGGCAGTCCGATAAATCCGTGCTTTTCCATCATTGTTTGCAAAAGCTCCCGGTGGGCGATCTCTTCAGGCGAAGCGCCCCTATAATGGCGATGGGCCTTTTCGCTAAAATCGTCAAAAGCAGAGGGCATGGCTAATTCTTTCCCCTCCTTGAGCAGGGTTAAATCTATTGCGGTGCCCCGCGTATGTCTGCCCCCTTTTCTCGGATCGCTCACATACCGCTCATCAGGGATGAGCTCCCAAAACTGCCATTGCGCAAAAAGAGGCCGAAATCCGTCCCAAACCTTCAGCCCCAATCCCATCGCTTCCAGCTCGGCCTGAACCTCGCGCAATTGGAAGGCAGCTTCTTTTAAGAGGAGGCACTGGTGAAAGGGGTATACGATTTGCCCTGTGAAGTTGTCTGCCGTAGCGTACTTCAGTTCCACTTGAATATTGGGAATGACAATCTGGATATCCACGAGTTCGGAAGCCATCGATTCTTTTCCGGGTAATGGGGTGGAGGTAAAACCGGTTAAAATGGACATCATAGCCCAAAAACCGATCCATTTCTTCATCTGATAGAAGCGGGTCATAAAAAACTCCTTCCTATTATGCCCAGAATAGGACTCGAACCTACACGCCTTGCGGCACCAGAACCTAAATCTGGCATGTCTACCAATTTCACCATCTGGGCAAAAGGGGATAGTGTACGCTGAAAATTCCTTTTGATCAACCAACTGCCTTGAGAATTGCATCCTATCTTGTTTATTTAAAGATAGTTGCAGATGTTATCGAGCGGTTTACTGATCTCTGAAGGCCTCCTTCTTTCGCAGTATTTATAAAGTTAAAATTT
>Ga0207072_1071_pt1 | contig 25878 bp, 9 predicted proteins | sample Alteio_BWMinHeat_68_FD_153570 | JGI IMG/M metagenome (GOLD analysis project Ga0207072, IMG submission 153570) | Enriched cells from forest soil in Barre Woods Harvard Forest LTER site, Petersham, Massachusetts, United States -... | ecosystem: Environmental > Terrestrial > Soil > Temperate forest >... | reverse complement strand
TGGGCGGGTTCGAGGTTTGTGGCTGAGGCATTTTTGGTATGGTCTAGATGGACATTGAGCCAGGCGAGGCCTTCGATGATTTTTTGTCGGATGGTAGGGGCATTTTCGCCTATTCCACCGCTAAAGAGGATGGCATCAGCACCTTTCAGGACGGTTAGGTATGCGCCGACATATTTGAGAGCTCGATAGCAGAAAATCTCGATAGCCAGCTTAGCTGAAGGTGTATTTAAGAGGGTTTTCATATCTGAAGATACGTTTGAAACGCCCAGAAGACCTGACTTTGTATTAAGAATATCAGTGACTTGTGCAGGAGTGAGTTTTTCTACTTTGCAGAGGTATTCGATAATGCCTGGATCGATGTCTCCACTGCGTGTGGCCATGAGTAGTCCTTCTAAGGGAGTGAATCCCATAGAAGTATCGAGTGAGCGTCCATTTTGGATAGCTGCGGCGGAGCAGCCGTTGCCTAGATGTAAAGTAATGATTTTTCCAGAGGGCTTACCGTAGGCTTTCCATAGGTATGCATGGGCAATGCCATGGAATCCATAGCGCTTGATTTGATGTTTTTTGGCTAGATCGATAGGGATGCCATAGGTAGACGCTACGGGTGGTATAGTATGGTGGAAGGCAGTGTCGAATACGGCGACTTGAATAGCCTTGGGAAAGAGTTTTTGTGCGGCCTCGATGCTCTCTATGGCTGGAGGATTATGTAAGGGGGCTAGTTCTGATAGTTTTTTTAAATTGGCAATGACGGTCGGATCTATGATCACGCTGGTATTGTAGATATCTCCACCATGCACAACACGGTGACCGACTAAGTCGACTTGAGTTAGGTCGCATTGAGATGTAATGAGTGTGAGGCCTTTTTGAAAATCGAGGGCTGTTTTTTGTTGTAGAGAGGTTTTTTTTCCATCGCGTTCGATTTCGAGAATGGGTGTACTACTGAGCATGTTTTTAAGATGCGCATTCCAGAGTACTTTTAAAGAAGCATCGTATAACGATACTTTCAGTGATGAGCTACCACTGTTGATGACTAATATGGCCATTTCCAATTTTGGATCTCTGGCATGTCTTCTCCATGCTCTCTGATATAGTTGTAGTGGTCAATGTGCTTGTTGTTCACGAAATCGCGCATATAGGCGCACATCTTCTCAAAGCGCGGTATGCGCTCAAGTGCATCCATAGCTAAGTGAAAGCGGTCTAACTGGTTTAAGACTACCATGTCGAAGGGTGTTGTAGTGGTTCCTTCCTCTTTATAGCCTCTGACATGGAAATTGTCATGGTTTGTTCTACGGTATGTTAGGCGGTGGATTAACCATGGATAGCCATGGAAGGCAAAGACGACGGGTTTATCTTTGGTAAATAGGTCGTCGAACTCTCGATCAGGAAGTCCATGAGGATGCTCTGTGGATGGCTGTAATGTCATCAGGTCTACGACGTTGATCATGCGAATTTTTATTTTGGGGACATGCTTCCGCAAAATGTCGATGGCAGCGAGTGTCTCCATCGTCGGGACATCTCCACAACAGGCCATGATGACATCTGGCTCGTCTCCAAAATCGTTACTTGCCCATTTCCATATCCCGATTCCTTTGGTGCAGTGCTTGATGGCATCATCCATAGTGAGATATTGAAGGGCTGGCTGTTTTCCGGCGATGATGACATTGATGTAATTGCGGCTGCTGAGGCAGTGTTCTGCGACAGAAAGGAGGGTATTTGCATCGGGTGGAAGATAGACGCGTACGACTTCGGCTTTTTTATTGACTACGTGGTCGATGAAGCCTGGGTCTTGATGAGAAAAGCCGTTGTGGTCTTGTCTCCAAACATGAGATGTCAATAAATAATTTAATGAGGCTATGGGCCTACGCCAGGGGATATGATGGCAGGTCTTTAACCACTTAGCGTGCTGGTTAAACATGGAGTCGATGATATGGATGAAGGCTTCATAGCAGGAGAAAAATCCGTGTCTTCCTGTGAGTAAATAACCCTCTAACCATCCTTGGCAAAGATGTTCGCTAAGGACTTCCATCACTCTTCCTTCGGGGGAGAGGTTCTCATCTGTAGGCAAAATTTCGGCCATAAATCGCTTTCCAGAAACTTCGTAGATGGCATCTAAACGATTCGATGCCGTTTCGTCAGGTCCCATCACCCTAAAATCGCGTCTCTCTAAATTAAGTTTCATGGTGTCGCGCAGAAACTGTCCTAGAACGCGTGTGGCTTCGGCGTTCTCTTTTCCGGGAGATTTTACATCCACTGCAAACTTGCGGAAATCGGGTAGTAACAAGTTTTGTAGAAGGATACCTCCATTTGCATGTGGGTTAGCGCCCATTCTGCGGTTGCCTTTAGGAGCTAGCTCTGCAAGCTCTGGAATGAGTCTTCCATTGGCGTCAAAGAGCTCTTCTGGGCGGTAGCTCTTCATCCACTGTTCTAACATTTTCAGATGGCCTGGCTTTGTCGCGAGTTCTGAAAGGGGAACTTGATGCGAACGCCATGATCCTTCAACTTGTTTGCCATCGACTTCTTTAGGTCCTGTCCAGCCTTTGGGGGATTTGAGAATGATCATCGGCCAGCGTGGGCGGTGGGTGTTGTTGTTGGTTCTGGCTTCATACTGGATGGCTTTGATCTCTTTGATGACTGTCTCCAGTGTTTCAGCCATCCATTGATGCATTTCCATCGGGTCTGAGCCTTCCACGAAGTAGGGTTTATAGCCATAACCGACAAATAGGCTAGTGAGCTCTTCTTTGGGGATGCGTGCAAGGAGAGTCGGGTTGGCAATTTTGTAACCATTGAGGTGTAGGATAGGTAGTACAGCTCCATCTGTGATAGGATTCAAAAATTTATTTGAATGCCAGCTAGTTGCTAAAGGGCCTGTTTCAGCCTCACCATCTCCCACAACGCAGCAGGCGATAAGATCAGGATTATCAAAGACAGCCCCATATGCATGCGCGATCACATACCCTAATTCTCCGCCTTCATTAATGGATCCTGGGGTTTCGGGGGCGACATGACTGGGGATTCCTCCTGGAAACGAGAACTGCTTGAAGAGTTTTTGCATTCCTTCCGTGTCCTGAGTGATTTCGGGATAAAATTCTGTGTAGGTGCCTTCAAGGTAGACATTGGCAACTAGTGCTGGACCGCCATGGCCAGGGCCAGCGAGGTAAATGACGTCAAGGTCGTAGGCTTTGATTAAGCGGTTGAAATGGACGTAGATAAAGTTTAGGCCAGGAGTGGTACCCCAATGGCCGAGTAGCCTTGGTTTGATATCTTCTAGTTTTAGAGGTGTTTTGAGAAGGGGGTTATTCATTAGATAGATTTGGCCGACGGAGAGGTAATTGGCAGCACGCCAGTAGGCATCCATTTTGCGAATCTCTTCGAGAGAGGGCTTACGAGTAGAGGGGGACTGTTTTTTTTCTAAAGTGGATTGTGCGTGCATGATGAACCTCTCTTCTTTTTAAAGTGATATATAATAAAAATTTAATTTTTTTGCTATGAGAGAGCATTTTGATACTATTTAACAAATTATTTAATTTTATAAATATATTGAATTGTGCTAAATTTCTATAAATTTTGATTTTTCTATAGAGCTTTAATGAATCCGGTAAGCGAGGCAGCTAGATCTCTTAAAAGTAGTGGTATTGGCTTATCATCTAAAGCCGATATTAATCATTTAAATGAATACCTATTAAGTCAATTTACATTTAATGTTGTTCCCTATTCAGATATTACAATTCAGCAAATTTGTAATGCAATTAAAGTTAAGCGAGATATTACTGGAATTTATTATTTTGAAAAAGATGATCATGGTAGAAAACGACTTGTCATTGAAGTTAAGCGAACTCAAGAGGCTTTAGAAGCTCTAAAGCCTGAATTATTGGGCACCTCTGACACTTGGAGAAAAGGGGAGGAGTCCACGATTTGGACATCAATTAAGACTGGAAAGCATAGTTATTCTTTAGGAGTAACAATTGCTCATGAGTTAACTTTTTCACAATTTGAAAGCTGTATCGATAAATCTTCATTATGGGACATTGAAAAAAATCCTACTGACTGGTTAGCGCATTGGGAAGAGGTTATTCACGGAAAAGAGATTGATCCTAAGAGATCCTTTAGCTGTCGAGTCATTAAAGGTGTTTATCAGGAAGATTTCTTGAATTACTTCAAGAGACTATTAGTAAGAACCTATCCCACTAAAGCAGCTCTTTTTGGAATGCAAATTTGTGCTGCATTATTGGAGATACGTCCGACGGTTGAGGTAAATCGTTTATGGAAGCTGGTCATCAAACAGTTATCAGATTATAAAATTCATTTTTCCTTTCTATTAGATAGTCAAAAATTTACTTTTGCTGAATTAGTTGCACTTTATAAAGTGCTTTGGAAGTTTACTCTTACTGTTAATCCTCATCCTGAAAATAGAATATTAAACATTTCTAGGCAGTTAAATAGGATAGACCTCTCTCAATTGCAAAACTTGGCTCAAAGTGAAAAAGAAAAAGATACACGAGAATTTTTAAAACTTTTAATTGACTCTTTCTTTGCTAATATTTGGCCACAAATGCCTCTTTACTCCGTTCGAGTAAAAATAACAAATGCCTACTCTCCAGCGACTTTGCCTTGCGTTATTAAAAAATGGATTTGTCAGGAGATCATTCAGCACTACCTCAGTATTTCCACAAAAGGTTTTTATTACCTAACTATTGAAGAACTCTCTGATTATCTGATCACCCACTGCCAAAAAGACAAAGACAAATTACCGCACAATATATCTAAAGTAGCTCGTGAGTTGGCATTAAAATTTCAAAATAGAATTAAAAATTTGCCTGAGGAGAATGATCCCGTATTTCAAAGAACGGTTTTTCCTCTCATGTTTCTTTTAAAGCCTCTCGATACGTTTGATTTCCTACTATTTTTAATTCGTTATGGCCGGATTCCTATTACCTCTACAGCAAGTATTCGAAAGCCGCTCATTCTAAATGCATTTAAAAAGGTACGTCAACTGCAAGTTCATGAATTTCGGTTTCTTGGCTATCGCTGGGAGCTAGCATCTAATATTCAGGATGAAAATTTTCGAGAAAAAATTTTAAAAATGACACCCTTACTTATCAAAAGGATAAAAAAGATATCGCCTGAAATAGTGAATCAATTTAAGAATAGCTATATTGAAGTAACACGAATAGTTCAAGAAGATCCCAGTGCGTGGATTCCCAATTTATATAATGTATTGCACCGAAGAAAGCCTTTTCAAGAAGAGTTAAAGTCCTTTCAAAAATTTCCAACATTGTCTCAGTTAGCTTTGAGGCAATTAAGGAAAACTTCACCTGAGTTAGCAAAGCAATTTCAGCCTTCATACTTCAACAGTTCTTTTTTCCTGCCAGGGTCGGCGGCTACTCAATGGCCTGAGCTAGTAGATGCTGAGAAGATGAATACTGAGCAGGATGGAAACGAATTCAAAGTCAATCGATTCTTTGAAACAGCCTATATTTTTCATCTTGAAGAGAGTGCTTTAGGCCAAACTCTGCTTTATCTAGTATTCATTTTTAACAATTCTGATGCTAATGAAAGACAGATTTTGATTTTTTTTGAAAAATTGACTCAATTTAAGTATTTTGACTTATTTAGCAATCCTGTAGATCACATTATCTTTATACGAAGTCTATTGAAACTCTTCAGAACTGCTCTTATGAAGGTAACTGATGCTTCAAAGTTAGTTGAGCATGCTTGTAATGTGTTTATGTCTGTCTTTTGCAAACATTCTCTTTCAAAAAATATCTTGGCGAAAGAATGGCAAGAACTTATAAATTTTAATTTTATTCTCATTAAACACTCTCGCTTAGAAAAGAAAAACTATTTTTCAGAATGGCTGATCAGAATCACTCCTTACATATTTGATCTAACATTTGATCCTTCTTTAATGGATTATTGGCACGAGTGGTTGCAGATTTTGCAAAAAGAAAATGCTTCTTCTGAATGTATACTAAGCCTCGATTATAAATCTCAGGGATGTATATTCCATGAAAGGAAAGGTTATGAAGATGTAGAAATTGACTCATTTACAACTGCTTTACTAAACTTTTCTCAATTATCTGAGCTAGAAAAGAAGATCCTAAAAAAGAGGTTAACTCTTTGGGTAGGAGATAGAGAGGCTTGTCTAAAGGTTGCTCTTTTATGGAATTGGGCGCTAATTTTTGGTTGCATTGATCTCTCTACATGGAAGTCAGGCCTTTCAAATATATTTCAGAGATGTTATGAAAAAAAAGAATTTCGAATACTTCTCGACATTTTTCAAATTTTTCAGTTCGAAACAGTTACAGAAATAGTAAAGACGCATATTTCTGAATTGTTAAAGAAGTATTCAGCTGATAGTACATCCGATCATTTAGAAATTGAGTTGTTTAGCTATCTTCTTAAAAATGATTCTAATTACTCTTTGGAGAATACTAAAAAAATCCTCACGATGACCATTCAACAGGGGAGTAAAGTACAAGTTGAAAGCATTTTTGATCTTTTATGTTATGATCAATTGCCTGGAATAGTCCGTTTTGAGGCATTATGGCACACTTTTTGGGGAGAGATTCTAGAGAAATCATTTACTTTTTTACGGCCGAAATTATTTTATCTTATTTCTGTAGACCCAGCTTGGAAGGCTCTTCGATGTCAAGAGTATATTACTAATTATGAAGAATTGCTTAAAATCCTCTTTCAAGGCTGTGAAAAGGAAGAATTTTCGATTATATGGAATTTCTTTTATGATAAAGAAGGAAAGGAGCGCTTAACTTTTTCAAAGAATACGAATGATCTAATATTAGAGACTTTTATTAAAAAAATTGATTTTGTAGAGGAATCTCAACTCAGTTTATTTATTCTCTATTTTTCTGCTAATTACACTCTATTCTCAAACGAAGAGAATACTAAACGATTGAAGCGCATCGTTTCTGCGACTCGTAATAAAAAATGGTATGATAGTGTTATAGGATCTCTTCATCACTATTTTGAACAGAGTTTCGAGAGCTGTCCAAAGCTATGGGATTTGAAAAAATTAAAATTTTTCAATAAAACTTTATTCAAAACGGACCTAGAGCATACACGTAAAGCCGTTTGGTATCTTTTGGTTCGCTCTATGTGGATGAGTGAAGTTAATAAGTTCAAAAATTCTTTAAGTGAGCAAGATAATAAAAATCTCGTTAAAAACTATATTATGAGTTTAAATTTTTCTGAAATAAAATCTTATTTAGGTGAATTTTTAAATTTAAAAAAAGGAGCTATAAATTACCATATTTCTATTTTAATTTATTTGCTATTTCAGGGCATTTTTAAAATAGAAGCATCCGATCCAGAGATATCCTCAGAGGAGATCGCATCATGTATCTCTCTCTACAAAGAGTTGATAGGTCTCAAAGAGAATAACAATAGTTTCTGTCTACCTCACATTGATACCTGTAAAGAGACGTTTATCAATTTTGGTCAATTAAGTCCTTCGCTCTTTCTCTCGAATGATACTAAAAAACAAAGTTTGGCGAATGACGTCCATTCATTATATCTAATGATTTATACCTCTGCCCTGATGGCCAAAAAGGAGTGTGAATGGATCCTTTTGCCTCTACTGAAGAATTATCAAGAGCAAATCACAAAGCTAAGTATACTACCACCAAGATTCTTCACGATGGTTGGAACTACCTTGTCGAAGGTTATTGAGCGTCGTAATTTGCTGAATTCAAAGCAATTGTCAAATCTATTTTCTAATATCTGCTCTTTTTTTGAAAATCTGGTTCCAGAAGGTAGTGAAGAGTATTTACAATTTATTAAATTCTGTGAAACATTATTTTCGGCATATAGCATTAATGGATTCGATTTATCCGATTATGATGTTCTTACAAATGTCTTAAAATTGTATTTTCATTTCAACACTCTGAAAATGAACAACCCTGAGCCTAAACTTTTGGTACCTATTATCCTGCAGTTTGAATATTTATTAAAAAGAGGGCTTGATATTCCTAACAATCCCACAGAAAGTCAATCAATTACTGCAAGGTACTGTTATTACTCCTATTGTAAAATGGCTAAATCATATTCTGATCGAATCCATGCTCAGAAACCTGAAGAATCGATTCATAATTATTTCGTTGCTGTTAGTACTATAATAGAAAATAAAGATTATGCATTTTGGTTCTCTCAAGTGCTTGAGAAACCTCTTGTTGGTCATGCTTTAGAGACTATTGTAAAAGTTGATAAGTCTCCAGAGGCTATGGCTGATCATGGTTTAGTACTCTTAAAAAAACTACTTCAGCAAATCAAAAATAGAGATGGAGCAAGCCATTTATCTTGTGAACAATGGGAAGTTTTAACAACGTATTTAACTCCTGCTTTTACAACTTTGTCGAAGATAACACCAATAAATAAATTGGCTTTAGTCTTAGATTTAAGAGAACAATTTGACCGTCTCGCTAGGTGATTTAGGCCAAGGGTACCCTTTTGGAAGGGCATTAGAATGATCTATCTTTTCTTTTAGCTTTATATGCAGTCTTTTTGCTTCCGCCATAGTATCAGGAGTTACGCTCCCATGCATGAGATTGACAAGCTGTCCGGGGTCTTTTTTTATGTTGTACATTTCATATTCAAACTGGCTGGCGTCATCTAAATAGTAGACGGCATAGGTCCAATCTCCTTCTCGTATGGCCCTGATGTGCCATCGCTTAGCATCTAACGTTGAGAAAAACACATCGTCATAGGTAAAGAGGATGGAATCTTGCACAGAGGCCGAAGGATTTTTAATGATAGGGACAATACTGAGCCCTTTTCCATATTGAGAAAAGTTGGGGACCTGTGTTAGCTCTGCAAGGGTTGGCAGTAGGTCAAGATGGCAATAGAAAGAGTCTGTGGTCTGTGGCGTAGGGTACATTTTTGGATTAGACACGACAAAAGGGATGTGGATCATCTCTTCATAAGCTGTAAATGCCTTCTCACGCATTCCATGCGAAAGACCAGCTTCACCATGATCTGCAGTCCTGATAATGATAGTACTCTCGGTCAGACCGGCATCATCTAAAGCGTTTAAAATAGTCTCTATATGGCTATCGGCTAGTTTATTCAAGTGGGCATAAAAGTTCACATACCCTAACTCTGTTTCTTTATCATTGATAGGGGAGACTTCATTATAGCCTTCTCGCGTTTGCCGTTGTGCGATGGGTTTAGTGGTAAGATCATCCTCATAGTTACTTGGAAGATCTATGCCTAAATTTGCAAAATCTTCTTTCTTATATCCTGCCTGTTCCCAAAGGGTAGGATATACCCAGGCATCATGCGGATTCACGAGAGAGATAAATAGACAAAACGGTTTACGCTGATCTTTATCGGTTGCTGCTACCTTTTTGATGTATTCTAAAATACTTTCTCCATACCCTTGTGTCTCTTTGGGCTTATCTTTTAAATTTCCGCGCACATATCTTCCATCGTTGTTCGCAGTTCCCCCACCTAGTGTAGAGAGGCCTGAAAATACATTGTCGTTTCTAGTAAATTCAAAATGGGTGATGGCGTTCCCAGCATCAGGGGGGTTCCATCCTGCTAGATCATACTTTTTTTGGAAGTCACTAATATCTTTCTCAGACCAGAGAAAGCCTCCCTCTTCAGGAAGGCTTAGATGCCATTTACCTTTCCATACCACATCGTAGCCAGCTTTTTCTGTCAGCAGCGACCCAATGTCCATTAATTCCTTAGCTGGGGGTAGTGGTGACAGCGGCGAAGTACGGTCTACCTTGTTGACAGGATAATGTTCGCTCGTTGTAAGTACTCCACGGCTGGGAGTGCATTCGCAAGCTGCTGTATAAGCACGTCGAAAAGAGAGCCCATGTTTTTTTAAGCGTTCGGTAGCGGTCAGATTTTTTTCAGCCCATCCTTCAGGCCAATGCATGGGGTAGCGTTCTTGGTCTGTCAAGATAACGATGATATTGGGCTTTTTTGGGACCGTGACTTCTTTTAATTGCGAGTTTTTGCCATCGTTTGTTGAACAGCTTGTAAGTGCAAGTATCGATGAACAGATCGCGAGAAAGTACAACCAATTTTTTGACATAGTGCCTCTAAATAAAATATTTACTTATCATACCATCATTGGATTTTTTGGACTATTTGGACTTGAACCTATCCCTTAAATTACTCATCTTACGTAAAACTTACTTAACGCGAAGGTCGCGAAGAAGGCGAAGAGAAGAGCTTCGCGTTAAATAAGTTTTACGTAAGGTGAATTAAATTACTACGGAATAAGATTTCCTAATTATGCGATAATGTGGTAAAATTTCAGCAATTTTTTAACTGTAGAAGTAATGTATCCAATACACAATAATATAACTAAGTTATCTACACAGAATAATGACTGTGAAAATTTGCTCACAGTTGACTTTGTTTTTAATGTTATACCTTATAAACCTGTAACAATTGAAGCTATCCGTAAGGCCATTCTTGATGCGAACCGCGAAATTTCGAGTGTCTATTTAGAAAAAGTCACATTCAGCAAAAATCATTGCATTATCATAGAAGTTTTAACTACAGAAGAACCGCTTGATTCTCTTAAGAAAATACTTCCTGGCGTACCAGGAAGTTGGAGTGATGGGCAATCTTCTTATTACATTTGCACTTCTGTGCAGCGTAATTTTGGTAAAGATGTCTTTGAAATTAAAATCGTTGAAAAAAAAAGAATCAACTTCTTGAGTAGCCTGTATGATGCAATAAAGGGTGAGGAGGTCGATCTCAAGAAATTTTGTGGTAATAGGATTTATCAACATGAAATTTTGATCTATTTCCATCAACTCTTAGCAGAAGATTCAAGTAAAGCGGCCGTTTTTGCAGTGCAGGCTTGCGCTACATTGATGAGAGTATTTGCGACGAATGAAGTAAATAATTTATGGCGTTTAATGCGCAAAGTATTAGCTTATCACACAGATGCAAAGCAGCTTTTTCCCTATTTATTTTGCCATTTTGAACAGACTTTAAGTTTTGAAGAGGTCTATGCATTAATTAGAGTCTGTTGGGATTTTACCCTTTCCATTAATCCTAAACCCGTAGAAGTAGAAAGCAGGACTTTAAAAATATTTTTTTGGAGATCAGATCGCACTTGGAATTCTACTCTAGAATATCTTATCAAGAAAAAAAGAGAGAGTGAAGTTCGCGAAACTCTTCATTGCCTTATAAGCTCAATTTTTGGTGAGCTCTGGCCTAAAATTGATTATAAGGATGTAAATAATAATATAGAGAATGCACTTACTCCTTTGGCATTACCCACTCTATTTAAAGAACAACTTAAGTTGGAGATTGTTGAACATTATCTTGATATATCTACTAAAGAGAAAATTCCTTTTGCTAAAGAAGATTGGTTTTGTGAATCTAACCTTCCGATTTGCAGCCTATTTTCGCTCATTAAAATATTTTGGAATATAACCTTTCATCTATCGACAAAGAGTGATTATTCCGAAAAAAGAGTATTGATTCTGTTTATTGATCAGATCGGATTTAATGTGCAGATTGCCCTTGAAAGCATAGCTAGGGCAAGATACACCATTCAAGCTCGCAGGACCATTGAGTTATTAATTAAATCTATCTTTTCAGATCTATGGTCCACCATTTCTCTACACTCAATACGGGACGCTTTTACAAATGCTAACATACCCGATCTAGTAAAAAAATGGATACTGCAAGAAATCGCTTATTACTATCTTAGCCATTCCTTAGAAGATACAGCCTTTTTTTCAAATGAGGATCTTGCCTATTATCTATTGACAACGAAAGAGTGTCCAAATCATTGCCATATAGTTAAAACTCTAGCTTTAAGATTTGAAAAGCAGATCAAATTAAATCCCAATGAAATTGATCCTAATGCCAAACGCACCATACACAGTCTCATAAGGTATTTAGAGCCTAGCTACTCTTCAGATTTCTTTTTATTATTATTTAAACATAAATGGATATCTGAAAATGCTTTAGCTTATTACCTTCTATACCAAAATGAGCTACCAAAGAAGCAGATCGCTCCTAAACTAGATCGTATCGCAAAAATTTTAACTCTTTGCTCACCACCCTGTTCTAAGAGATTTCTCTATCCCATTATTCGTTTTTTAGAGCCCTATGATGCAATTCATTTCTTTATATCACTGTTAAAAGAGGATTTAGTCTCCGATCAACATCGTGAAGCTACCTATAGATTGGTAATAGGAAAGGTGAAAAGACTGAGTATTCATGAAGTGGTAGATTTAGGAAAAAATTTGAATGAGTACATAAGAACTACTGATGAACTCCTTCAATTAAAACTAATAAAATTATCAAATCTTGTTGTGAATAAACTCAAAAAGGATTCACCCGGTTTAGAAAAGCATTTTGATCATTCTTATTTTGATGAAGTTTTTCAAGATGAAGAAGATAAAAAACCTATTGATTGGAAAATTTTATATGAGACTTTAAATAATTATCAGTTTCCCACACATCCAAAACTAGAGGTATCAACTCCTGTTCGTGAATTTAGAGATTCTTTTTTTCTTCCTGAATCTGAAGCAACACAATGGCCTAAGGAAAATCTTGATCTGGATAAGAAAAAATTCAATCGTGTTTGTAAAAAAGCAAATAATTTATCTGAAGATAACCTTATTGAGCATCAACAATTAGCTCTCGATAAGTTAAGTAAATCTTTAGTAGATGAAAAACAGGCTATAGATTTTTTGCAAAATCTGTCTAATCCAGACTATGTAGGAAAGTTTGAAAAAACATCTGATCTGCTTCTTTTTGTACGAAACTTACTACAATTAATAGGTGTAGTTTTTAAAAAGGACTTTGATTCTGATAAGACTGTGCAGTATTCCTGTCGTGCTTTTGAGTATACCCTTAAGAATTTCTCACCATCCATGGAAGATTTTACAAAAAGGTGGGATGAACTTAAACATTTCAATTCTCTCCTCAATAAAAAATCTCGTGCTGATGGTAAAGACTATATTTCTGCCTGGTTTATCCGAATAACGCCACTCATTTTCGAGCTTACCTTTAATCCCTGGCTAAATAAATTTTTGTATGAATGGATGAAGATTCTCAATGAAAAAAATGCACTTTCTGCTTCTATGACTCAATTAGGTGAGACATCTTTAGGAAAGCTATTTTGCACTCTCTTCAGCGATAATCAACACGATTGTCTACAAATGTTGATCAGTTTGGTAGATCAATCTAAAGAAAGTTACCCTACACTCTATCGTGATACTTGTATCTGGACGATTAGACATTATAGTCAAAAAGAGAAATCTAATTTTGCAGAAACCAATTGGCTTTCAAAAGCGCTAGATATTTTTTCAAGTTTAAATCATGAAGAAAAAAAACTCATTCAAAGTAGGCTACAACACTGGTCTAATGATAGCCGGGTCAGATTAAAAATACCCGAATTAATAAAAAAAGCCATCCTAGTTGAATGCATTGATCCAAATTCATTGAAAGCAGCCCTTAACCTAATTTGGGACAGCTATTACGAAAAAAAAGATTTTGTAAATCTCTTCAGTTTATATTCAATAAAATGGCCGGAAAAAATTGCTAAAGAGGTCATGCGTGCACTCAACGAAAACATAAACAAGTTATTGAACAGCTATAAAGGGAAACAAACACCCACCCAAGAAGAAATTGATTTTTTTCCTACTCTTTTAGAATCCGACTTTAGCAATAAAGAGAAAGTGACTGATTTCATTCTCAAATATGGTAACGATACCCAATTGAAAATAGTTTTTGATATCCTAACTCATGAGCACCCTTCTTGGCTGAAAAAATTAGAAAACAAACTTGATGGTTTCTGGCGTCAAATATTCATTAAGAACCCAGCTTTTCTGATGAATGAAGTGATAGTCCTCATCCAGAAAGAAGAATGGAAAAAAAGTTATGTAGATTCAGCCTTAAAATCTGAAGAGCATCTTATCGCTTTTGAAGCAATATTGGACGTTATCCTTAAGTCTGAAGACAAAGCACATTTTCCTGCTATCCATGGCCTTCTCAGTCACTTTTTAACCCAATATGATACAAAGGGTCCAAAAACTCTATCCAATAGAATTCAAGAAAAAATATTCTATTATCTCATCAAAAATTCTGTGCAAATTAAGGCAGAGCAATCTCTTCCAATAATCAATTGGATTAAAAGTTATTTTTCAAAAATGAGTTTTAAAGAATGCTCTGAATATTTATTGAGTGTTGTTGAGACTGCTGATTCTGCTGATTGGTTCCCCACTCTCATCGTTGCTCTTGAGAATCGCATCTCTGAGAGCTTTAAAAACTGTCCAAAAGTATGGGATTTAAAGAAAGTAAAAAAATTATTTAACGAAAGCATTCTAAGTATCCCTAACCCTATCCATCGTGGGTTTATTTGGGATCTTCTCAACCTATCTACTGAATTGCCTTGTTGCAATAAGAAGAATGTCCTACAAGAAATTTCATTTAAAAGCTTCATCCGTCATTCAACTATTAGCGAACTTGTCTCCTATTTAAAAAAATGTCTAGATTCGAAAGTGTCTGGAACTCAAGCTGTATTCATCAGCACTTTGACTCAAATGATTTTTCATCAATTATTTGTTTCATTTAATTTAAAACCTGATGGTCTAACGTCCGATGCAATAAGAGCTGTATTCGATCTCATTTGCTTACATTACAGTTTTCCTGAACAGTCTCTTCCTGGACAAAACGCTGGAGGTCTCTATGAAGAGATCTGCAAACTTGCATCTTCTTTATTAGCCTCACCAGTTACGGAGAATCAATCTCTTGCAAAAAATATGTTTGAAGTAATCCTAAAGAATGCATTTGCTAATAAAAAGCCAAAAGAATTATTGGAAAGAGCAAGTTTATTGTTTAGAGCAATTTATCATGAATACAAAAAATCTCAACAACCACATTTGAACTTTTTTGAAATTATCAATAAATATATTAAACTAACTATTGCTAACTTCAACGATTTTACAAATAATTCTCAAAAAATCATTTCTCAATTGATCTGTGCTTTGTATGCAAATTTAATTCCTATCTGTAAAATTGAATACTTCAATATGCTTGAAAGTTCTGAAAAGTTTATTAATCAATCAGGCTCTGTTTTTACCGCAACCATTAATTTACCTAATTCAGCTGAGTTATTGAATCATATTTCTATGACAATTTTGCATTTTAATGACTATCATAAAATTAAACAGAATGAAAAGGATAAGTATATCTTTGCTATTCATAAATTTGAAGATCTCTTATCTCAAGGTCTTGAATTAGAAATTACTACCTCAGCATATTGCTACTACAAATTCTGCATGCTTGCTATACATTTTGCTGATTGGATTTACGATCCTGATGAAGAGAAAATAATCAGTAAAACAGATGAAAAGAAAATAATCAGAAAACCTGATGAAAAGAAAAAGATCAGTAAAACATTCGCAAAAATTCGTTCTATCACTGAAAAGGGCTATGAATACTGGTTCTCTGTCGTGAATGAAAAACCTCTTATCTGTTTCGCACTAGAATCTGGCACTCTATTGCAAGCTGATAAAAAATTGCATAATCAATTCATGGCTATGCACATCTCCGAACTATTAGTTAATTCAGCTGTAAATCTTCAAGTAAACGAGAAATATACTTTTACCAAAGTCAATTGGAGCTCTCTGTTACAATCTGTAATATGCGCTTTGCCTATTTTATATGATTCTGCAAAAAACTGCCAAAATTTTGGATTCTTTCTACTCCCTCTCAAACGCTGGGCTGAGGTCTTAACTCAACCAAGTCTCGTAGCATTTAATTTTCATAACGAGCAAGCTCGTCTTTTATCAACTATAATCTGTGATTATACTGAAGCGTTCAAAGATAATCCGGTATACAATGAATTTTCAAAAGTATGTCAACATCTAAAAAAATATATTTCAATGCAATATGACACAATTTATCTTAAAGAAATAGATTTCAACGACGAAGAATAGAGCTTGCTTCTTTGATTAAAATGCGGTATGATTGTGTTCTTAAATAAATGCCTTCAGAGGAATTTGTGACACGTTTTTCTCGCCGATTGCCCAAAGGGTATAATGGGACTGCAACGACCTTCCATCGCGTTGGTGACCTACTCCCGCTAGCCCTAAAAGAAATCGGATGCAGATATCAAGACCGGCCTGACCTAATCTTGGCCGCTTGGCCTGATATTATTGGCCTCAAACTGGCTCCCATGACGCGTGTCACAACTTTCGAAGAGGGTATTCTTACAGTAAAAGTGAGCAATTCGACGCTCTATAGCTTGCTCTCTCAACATGAGAAAAAGCGGATCCTCGAACGGCTCCGAAGTCGATTTCCTACTGTTCCTATCCACGCGATTCACTTTCGGTTTGGATAGAATAGTTTAAAAGATGTCAAATAGGTAGCGGAATGGCCAAAGAATTCGATACAGAAGAACATCCTATGCCAAATGGCTCCAAGCCGGCAAAAGAATATACAGCAAGCTCCATCACCGTTTTAGAGGGCTTGCAAGCCGTGCGTGAAAGGCCGGGTATGTATATTGGCGATACAGGCAAAGAGGGCCTCCATCACTTGGTCTATGAAGTTGTCGATAACTGTATCGATGAGGCCATGGCAGGCTATTGCTCTGCTATCTATGTCTCTATCAATAAAGATGGTTCTGTGACTATTGAAGATAATGGTCGTGGAATTCCTGTTGAAAAGCATGAAAAGGAATCAAAAAAGCGCGGACGCGATGTGTCGGCGGTTGAAGTCGTGATGACTGTTTTGCATGCTGGTGGAAAGTTCGATAAAGATACTTATAAAGTGTCTGGCGGTCTGCATGGCGTAGGTGTCTCTTGCGTCTGCGCATTATCGCAAAAGATGATTGTGCAGGTCTTTAAAAACGAGAAGATCCACGAAATTGAATTTGTCTGCAGCCATGTCTCCAAGCCTCTTGAAATAGTGGGCGATACGAAGAAAAGGGGAACCAAGATCACCTTCTGGCCTGATGCAACTATTATGGAAGTGACCGAATTCGACTATGATTTCCTAGCAAAACGACTGCGCGAATTAGCTTTTCTCAATAAAGGCATAAGCATCTATCTGCGTGATGAACGCAATGTGGATAAAGAAGATGCCCACTTCTGTTATCTAGGCGGGATCATCTCTTTTGTCGACTACCTAAATGAACATAAAGACCCCTTATTCCCTGAACCCGCCTATATTAATGGCTCGCGTGAAGGGGATATGGGAACGATCGAGCTTGAAGTAGCCCTTCAATGGAATGGTGGCTATATCGAAACGATCTTTTCGTTTGTGAACAATATTCCCACGAGACAGGGTGGTACGCATTTAACTGGATTCTCAACCGCTTTAACGCGTGTTTTAAACACTTACATCAAAAATAACAACCTGCTTAAAACCGATAAGATATCTATTTCTGGCGAAGACATGCGCGAAGGGTTGACTGCTGTGATTTCTGTGAAAACACCCAATCCTCAGTTCGAAGGCCAGACTAAACAGCGTTTAGGAAATAGCGATGTCGGTTCGATCGTTCAGCAAGTTGTAGGGGAACATCTGACGACCTATCTAGATGAACATCCTCAAATTGCACGTTCAATTGCTGACAAGGCAATCATCGCTGCTCAGGCGCGTGAAGCTGCTCGTAAAGCACGTGAACTAACTTTAAGAAAGTCAGCCTTAGATAGCGCACGCCTCCCTGGAAAGCTGACAGACTGCCAAGAACGTAACCCAGAAAAATGCGAAATTTTTATCGTAGAAGGGGACTCTGCCGGTGGTTCTGCTAAGACTGGAAGAGACCGCCGCTTTCAAGCTATCCTGCCCATTCGCGGTAAGATCCTGAATGTGGAGAAAGCGCGTTTGGATAAAGTACTTCAGAATAGCGAAGTAGGCACAATGATCGCAGCTCTTGGCTGTGGTATAGGTTTAGATGGGTTCCATTTAGAAAAGCTGCGCTACCACAAAATCATCATTATGACCGACGCCGACGTCGACGGATCACATATTCGCACTCTGCTCTTAACCTTCTTTTACCGTCACATGCCTGCGCTAGTTGAAAATAATTATATCTATATTGCTCAGCCGCCTCTATTCAAAGTAGTTCGTAAAAAAGTACAACGCTATATCCATACCGAAAAAGAGATGGATGACTACCTCTTAGAGCTGGGAGTTGGCGATCTTGAGATTCGCCGCGCCGGCAATGAACATCCTCTGACTAAAGAAGAATCAAAACAGCTGCTTGCTCTGATTTTAGAAGTCGAAGGCCTCATCCGCCGCCTTGAAAAGAAAGGGGTTGCTTTTGAACGGTTCTTAGGGGCTAAAAATGTACGTGGAAACTACCCTCAGTTCCAAATCGAACTACTAGATGGACCGCGCTTTGTTTACTCCACAGAAGAGTTCGAAGAGCTAAAAATCCAAGACGAAGAGGCTCAAAGAACACGCCATGCAGCGACTCTCGCTTCAATACCTGAAGCTGAAGTTACTCCCGAAATGCGCACTTTCCGTCTAGCGAGACTCCATTATGTTGAACTGTATGAAGAAGAGAACTTTGCTCTACTCCTTAACCGTCTCAATCAGTACGGTCTCTCTTTAGATACCTACTACCGTCATTCAAGTCCTCTCTTTTTAGTCAAAGAGGAGAATAGCACCGACCACACTTTCAATACACTACAACAGCTAATTGACTTCTTCCGCCAAAACGGGCGCAAAGGAATCGATATCCAGCGCTATAAGGGCTTGGGTGAAATGAATGCAGATCAGCTTTGGGAAACCACCATGGACCCAGGCACCCGCACTCTCATCCGCGTCACCCTAACAGACATCGTTGCCGCAGACCAGATGTTTACAATGCTCATGGGTGAAGATGTACCTCCCCGTCGTGCATTTATTGAACACCACGCACTATCAGTGAAAGACTTGGATATTTAAATAGATTTTTTGAGGATATATGAGCGATAAAATACAAGAGACAGTCATTTACAGACCTGTTGAAGATGAAATGAAGGAAAGCTATCTACGCTATTCCATGTCTGTAATTATTGCTCGAGCGCTTCCTGACGTACGCGACGGGTTAAAGCCTTCACAAAGGCGTATTCTCTACGCCATGCTCAAACTAAATCTAGGACCCTCTGCAAAGTACCGTAAGTGCGCAAAAATCTCGGGCGATACCTCCGGAGACTACCATCCACATGGCGAGCAGGTCATTTACCCCACTCTCGTACGCATGGCCCAAGACTGGATGATGCGCTACAACTTAATCCAAGGGCAGGGAAACTTTGGCTCAATCGACGGAGATCCTCCCGCTGCGATGCGTTATACGGAAGCTCGCTTAACAGCGGCCTCCATGCATCTGATGGATGACCTGGAAAAAGATACTGTCGACATGGTGCCCAACTACGACGAGACCAGAAAAGAGCCCGTTGTATTTCCGGCCATGTTCCCCAACCTGCTTTGCAATGGCTCTTCAGGTATTGCTGTTGGAATGGCGACAAATATACCCCCTCACAATCTTCTCGAGCTCATTAGTGCCACACGCATTCTGATTGATAATCCTAACGCCTCTATTGAAGAGTTAATGGCTGAAATGCCTGGCCCCGATTTTCCTACGGGCGGCATCATTTGCGGTTATCGCGGTATCCGAGAGGCTTATCAGACAGGCCGTGGAAAGGTTATGCTAAGAGGAGTTATTCGCGCTGAGAATGAAGAGAACGAAAAATCTCGCCTTGTTGTCGATGAGATTCCCTATAACGTGAATAAATCCCGCCTGATCGAACAAATCGCTGATTTAATTAACGACAAATCCATCGTAGGTATTGCCGATCTTCGCGATGAATCGGATAAAGACGGAATGCGTCTCGTCATGGATTTAAAGCGCGATGCGATTCCAGAAGTCATCATCAACCAGCTTTATAAATTTAGTGACATGCAGGTGACCTTTGGATGCAACATGCTCGCCCTGTATAAAGGCATGCCCAAAGTCCTGAACCTCAAACAATTTATCGGAGCTTGGATCGAGCACCGCATCGAAGTCGTCCGTCGTCGCACACAGTTTGAACTAAATAAAGCAGAAGCACGCGCTCACATTCTAGAAGGCTACCTGAAGGCAATCGATCACCTCGATGAAGTCGTACGCATCATAAAAGCAAGCGCGAATCGCGACGAGGCTAAAAAAACCTTAATCGAACGTTTTGCCTTTTCCGACCGTCAAGCGCATGCAGTACTTGAATTAAGATTGTATCAACTTACTGGTTTAGAACGAGATAAGCTTACTCAAGAGTATAATGAACTTTTGAAAAAGATCGAATACTACAAATCTGTTCTCGCCGATGAAGGCCTCGTCAGAGGCATCATTAAAGATGAGCTTGATGAGATCGCCAAAACATGTCCCGGTAAGCGCAAAACACAAATTGTCGCCGCCGAAGGCGAAATGGATATGGAAGACCTAATCGCCAATGAAACTGCCATCATCACCATCTCCGAAGACGATTACATCAAACGCATGCCTGTAGATACTTTCCGCGAACAACGTCGCGGAGGTCAAGGCATTGCCGGAGTCAATATGAAAAAAGAAGATGATGCCATCAAAGGTCTCTACGTAGCGAATACACATGACCATCTGCTCATCTTTACAACCCTTGGCCGTGTCTATTGGCTCAAAGTTTGGCAAGTACCTGAAACAGGGCGCAAATCTAAAGGAAAACCTTTAATCAACCTGTTAGAAGATATTCGGCCCGAAGAAAAAATCGCCACTGTCTTGCGCGTCTCCTCCTTCGAAGAAGAGGCCTGCATCCTGATGGCAACCAGCAAAGCCGTCGTCAAAAAAACACTCCTTTCCGAATTTAGCCACCCACGCCGTAAAGGGGTTTGGGCACTCGCTATCGATGAAGGAGATCACCTCATTAGTGCTCGACTCGTAGCTGTCAATCAACAGGTCATGCTCTTTACCTATAACGGAATGGCTGTACGCTTTGATGAATCCGATGTCAGACCTATGGGACGCACAGCACGGGGAGTGAAGGGAGCCACACTCCGCGATGATAAAGATTACATCGTGGGATGCGAAGTCGTCAATGGCACTGAGTCCATTCTGGTTGTATGTGAGAATGGATTTGGAAAACGCTCGAACGTCGAAGACTTCAGACAGACAAGGCGTGGAGGCGTTGGAGTCCGGTCGATTATCACCAGTGAGCGCAATGGAAATGTTGTCGGAGCCGTTTGTGTGACTGATAGCGATAGCATTGTCATGATGACCTCGGTTGGGCAGACTGTACGCATCCCTATGGGCCAGGTACGTGTCATGGGACGAAATACACAAGGCGTCAAGCTAGCAAACTTAAAAGATAATGGAATCTTAATTGGCATGCAAAAACTGGAAGGACAGGCGAATGACAATGACAATTCGTCCGAAGAGCCCATTATCGAAGAACCTGTGCCAGCAGAAAATTAAAAAACGTGCCCTTGCCCTTGCCCAAAAAAGAAAAAATAGGGCATGGGAAAGGGTAGGGGCATGGGCAAGGAATTTATGTTAAATTGGATTGTCGAAGATACATCTAATGGGGTGACCCTACAGCAGTTTATCAGTAATAAAACAGCTGGCAAATACAGCAATAAAGCAATTAAAAAATTTATTGATAACAAATGCTGCAGGCTCAACGGTCGCATCGAGCTTTTTGCAAACACACCACTAGTCATAGGCGATGAAGTCAGTTTAAAAATTCCCGATCTTGTTCAAGAACATCCCATTAAAATACTCTTTGAAGACGATCACTATCTCGCTCTCGACAAATGGGCTGGTCTTGTCTGTAAAGGACCTATTTTAGGCTATAAGTTAGGCCATCGCTTAGATAAAGATACTACCGGAGTCCTTTTACTCGCCAAAACAGACCAAGCATTAAAACGCCTTATCGACTGCTTTCGCAATAAAGTCATATGGAAAACATATTTAGCCATATGCTCTGGCGTACCACAGTCCAAAAGCGGCGTACTCAAAAGCTTCCTACGTCCCGCTGGAAAAATTGAAGGGCAAACCTATCACACTTCAGCTGAAACCCCTCCTGGAGAATATGCCGAAACAGGCTGGGAAGTCGTCGAATCAACCTCTTCCCATTCCTTAATTGAAGCTCTTCCTATTACCGGCCGCACCCATCAACTACGCATCCATCTCCACCAAATAGGCTGTCCCATTCTAGGCGACCCTCTCTATAATAAGAACAAATCCTCCCTCATTATCCCAAGACATATGCTCCATGCTTCACAAATTTTGTTCAGACACCCTTTTACAGAACTGGACATTATGATAAAATCTCCTATTCCTGAAGACTTTATAAAAGTTTGGAACACACTTGGCGGAAAAATCTATGCGCATCCTCATCGTTAAAACCTCTGCTCTGGGCGATATCGTCCACTGCTTCCATACCGTCCGCTACTTGCGCCAATGCCTTCCTCAAGCTCACATCGCTTGGATTGTCGAAAAACCATTTTCTGAACTAGTTACCTCCAATCCCGACGTCAATCAAGTATTTATCATCGATAGTAAACGATGGAGAAAAAATCTTTTTACGCGTGACACCTGGAAAGAGATAAAAAAAGTTCGTAAAGAGTTAAGAGAAAAGCCTTTCGACCTCCTTATCGACCTGCAAGGAAATATTAAATCCGCCCTAGTAACTTCACAAGTCCACTGTCCCAAAAAAGTAGGTTTTGCAACTCCTTACGTCGCAGAACGTCCGAGCATTCTCACCACCCACAAACGCTATCTACCTCCTCCTGGCTACAACATCCGCGATGACTACCTCTACCTAGCTCGGCAAGCAATCGATGGACCTGAAGTCTCCTCGCTCGACCTCTCTTCCATCCTTCTTCGAGTCACTCCTGCTCAAACCGCATCCAATCAAAAATTCCTGCAATCTCTTCCATCGGGCTATACACAAAAATTACTTGTTCTTCCTGGCGCCGCTTGGAAAAATAAACAACTTACAGAAAAAGATTTGAGCGTACTTTTAGGTCGTATCCAAGACAAATTTGGTTTTGGAATCTTGATCGCTTGGGGTTCGGCAGAAGAAAAAGCCTTTGCCGACCGTGTTCAAAGCCATCTAAAGACTGCTCACGTGATCGATCGATTACCTCTTCCTCAACTCCAAAATCTCATGAACTCCATGGATCTAGTCCTTGCCATGGACTCTCTTCCACTTCATCTTGCTGGCACCACACGCGTGCCTACCTACAGCTTTTTCGGCCCATCTGATGCATTAAAATATGCACCTCTAGGACCTAGACACGCTTTTTTTCAAGGTGAATGTCCCTATGGCATCTCCTTCAATCGCCGCTGTCCTAAATTAAGGACTTGTCCAACTGGAAATTGTCTTCGAAGTTTAGATGTCGAAGATGTTTTTGGACTTTTCGCCCTTTGGTGGGCATGGATGAAAACTCAAAACATTAAATAAAGATTATGTCTTCTTCATCGATTTATGATTACATTGCAAACCGTGCTAAATTACCTTCACCAATTCTTGAAAACAGCAAAGAATTTATTAATCAACGAGAAATTACAGCTAGAACTATTCAAAGTAAAAAACTCTTAGATTTTCCCGACGAGTTAAAATTTTCTATTCGAGAATTATTTCTTAAGCAACTATCGATCAGGTATAGTAAGTCTAATCCAGAAGAGAAAGACAAATATTTTTCAGTCATGGTCGGAGTTGTCAATCTCCAAACAAATTATCCTAGTCCTAAGGTGATACCTAAAATTTTAGAAGGAGATACTTTAAAATGCTTGTGGATGTGTTCAGTTCCCTTCCTCGATAAAACCTGCAGTGACGTGTTAGAACAATCAAACATCGAGATGAATTTTGATCCATCCGCCAAGAAGCCGCCTTTTTCTGAACAAATTGATCAAATTACTCTGACTTTAAACGCTTGGAAACACTCTGAAGCCATTAAAACTTCGAATGATTACTTTAATGACTTAAAATTATTTCCTACAGAGGTAAAAAACACGAGAAAAGTAAATGGATTATTAACTTCACAAAAAAACTTACATAACGTAGTTAGACAATATGGGGGATCGGTTACCAAAGATGCTCAAGAATATTTTTCAACCTTGAAAATGTGTTTAAAAAAGTGGGATAGTTTTTTCAAATATTTTTTATCTTCTTTGAAAAGAATAAAACTCTGTTCTCCTACTTTTCGAAAAAAATACTTGGAAGAATTACATAGTTGGTTAATTCAACATGCTCCAAAATTAAAATATTATATAGAAGAAAGTAAAAAAAGAGAAAATTGGATGGCAGAAAATCCTACCAAAATTTTTTCTTCTAAAAATTTTGAATGTCCCATTCCTGAGCTTAATAATCCATTCAAAGTGACCGGTAACAAAGACGATAATACTATTCGACAAGTTATCTGGAGACATGGTCTGGCAGTAGATGAAGAAATTAGCTTTGGTCACTTAGTGAGTTTTGTTCCTTATCTCTATAATATAGCAGATGATATCCTCAATGAAGCCAAGGCTATAGTGCCTCCAAGCACCCTTTTTGAACTTTCCAGTTTTAATGGAGACTGGCTTAGCCCTACACCTCTAACCGAAAGTAAAAAAGCTAATCATTTTATTTCTTCAAATTCTTCAAATAAAAATGCTTCAAAGACAAATCCTAAATCTCAAAAATCTCATCCTTTAAAACAAAAAGAAGTATCCTCTGAAGAACCTATTGAAAAACCACTCCCCATAGTTAAAGCATCAGAAGAGATGACTTTATCTAGCCTACAAAAAAAACGCGCTCAAGACTCTTTCCAAGTACTCTCAAAAATTTTGCCACCCAAAGCCATTAATATTAAAGAAGCGACAGTTTTAGGCAGTATTAAGCAGGCTGCTGAGAGCCTTATGCACGCTCAAGTGGGGATAGAGTGCGTTCATAGTGTTTCAATAGTTCATCTGCCCCAAACTATAGCTACGCTAGTATTCGATCTACATTGTGTTTTAGAACAATTAATCACTGCTCAACATGTTATTATCCATAAAGTAGTACCAGATGATCATTATCTTCCTCGGAACGTCGAACATGCTAATCTCTTAGATCAATTATCTGCCAAAGCACAAGAACTTTTTGAAAAAAATCCTACTGGGACTTACTTTTTAAGGTACCCACAAAGCTCCTTAAATGAATATAAGCAATATAAGGAAAATGATAAGCCGTTTGCATTAAAATTAATTCAAAGAGCAAAAGAGATACTTCCCGTTGAGATAGATCAGTTTCTTAGAGAAGTAGATCAATTGTATGACGAAACGATGGAAGTGTTTGATCAACTTGTCAATGTTTTATCCAAGAATACTTATAAAATCCCTGCCGGTGAAAAAATAAACCCTGCTTTAGCACCTGTTAAAGCTAAAAATTCATCTTACACACCTCTTCTTCAGACTGCACGTGATCGATTAAGGAAATGGAAAGGGATCCAAAAGATAGAGAAAAAGCTGCTTGCGCATGAAATATTAGAGAACGCTATTTCACATTTAGAAATGCTCCTTCAACTAAGTTCTTTACAAACGAACTCCATTGCACTAAGAGCTAAATGGGATCGAGATCTTCTTTTACATTTTCAAGTTGCCATTGAACAACTTCTTAGGATTCTCTCTCTTAAAATCAAAGGCAAGCAATTAGTTGTGCATGACTTTTCTGCTGCTAAACCTCTCATCGCTGATAACAATTTATTTGAATCAATCATGCTGTTTTCTTTAAAAGCTTATGTACAATATCCACAACTTTTTAATACTTGTAATGCAGACCTATCTCCATGGATTAAACATCTCATTGCCGTCCGAAAACTTGCCAATCGCGAGATTGAAGTTCTTTCAGAAGGATTTAAAAGTGTCATCAGCGACAAAAGATACATCAAGAATTTCGAAGATGAGGTCTATAC
>Ga0207072_1069_pt1 | contig 26654 bp, 23 predicted proteins | sample Alteio_BWMinHeat_68_FD_153570 | JGI IMG/M metagenome (GOLD analysis project Ga0207072, IMG submission 153570) | Enriched cells from forest soil in Barre Woods Harvard Forest LTER site, Petersham, Massachusetts, United States -... | ecosystem: Environmental > Terrestrial > Soil > Temperate forest >... | reverse complement strand
CCTCCATTAAGCTGGTCTACTACGACTTGGTTGGCGGGGTCTCTGAGGTAGATTGCTCCGCCTGAAGCTAAGGAAAATAGGTTATTTCCTGGATAAGGGGAGTCTAGTTCTAGAATATTTCCTTCTTCATCAAAGGTGATACCATTTAGGATAACAAATCCGCCGCCTTTTAAGGGATTTCCGGCCATAAATGATTCTGCTAGGTAATCTAGGCAGGTACCATTGATCACAACGCGGGGTTTTCCTACTGCATTGATGAGGGGTCTGCCAGCGGCATTTCCGCGTATAAAAGCTGAGCCGCCTTTAGCTCCATACATAAATGTTTGGCCGACATCACCATGTACGACAAGTGTGCCGCTTAGCATGATCTGGGAAAGCTGATCTTGAGCTGATCCATGCACGTGGATGGAGGCGCCATCAATTCCGGAAGCGAGATAATCGCCTGAAGATCCATACACATCGATGTGGACTCCGACGGAGTTGGGTCCGAATCCGTTGCCGATAAAGCGGTGTCCTTGGCAGTTGTAGACAATAAATTTTTTGATTCCAGATTTATATAATTCAACGAGTTTACGAGCTAAGGAGTGTTCTCCATCGATGGGATATTCCTCAGCATTAATGACAGCGGTCTCTAGGGAGTGGAGATGGTTAAAGGAGGCTAAGAATTGGGAGAGTTTTTCGTTAATCTGAGCGATGTGTGAGCTGCGTCGATTCTCTTCGCGTGGGTAGGGATAGTCTAAGAGCTTGGTCATTGTTTCGATAGCGTGGATGCGTTCTGAGTCTGTTGTGGCATTTTGGGTTAATGTTTGTAATAATTGAGCGGTTTTATTGCTTTTGCCAGCAGGCTTTAGAATCTCTGTGTGGATGGGATTGCCAAATTTGTCTTTGCATGTGAAGGAGTTTTGGGTAACGGTAAAGGCGAAGGCTCCTCCATCCTGATGGCTGCCGCCGCGCGCATTCCAATAGTAGTCGGCACAGGACCAGAAACGCTGATCTGATTTTGAGAGGCTTTTGAGGGTAGCGTCGATAGCCTGTTTTTCTGAGGCGGCAAAGCCGATGGGTACCTCTCCTTTTTGTAAGGCAAATACTTGAGGACGCAGCATGCTTGTATCGGTGATGCCAATGAGGCGGTAGGCGTGTTCTAGAGGAAGTGACTGTGTAATTAAAAAGAACCAGGGACCATCAGGGGAGCTATGCATATGTGTCTTTTGCAATAGCCTGTAGATATGCTGCTTTTCGTGAGGAAGAAGTGTAAAGTCGCGTTCTGTGGTAGGGGCTAAGGCTTCGATCACATATTCCAGAGGGTAGCCATAGATGCGAAGAAGCAGGTCAAACAGCAGGACAGAGACTTCGGTATCGGTTAAAAATTGTGGAATGATATTGCGCTGGGCAAGGTATTCGCAGATGGAGTAGTAGTTGGCGAAGTCTCCATTATGGACGAGAGCTTCATTTAGACCTATAAATGGGTGTGCGCCTCCAGGATGCCAAACTTTTCCTTTAGTGGGATAGCGATGGTGGCCTATCCAAACATGGGCTGGAAACTCTTCTAGTTGGTAATAATGGATAACATCTTCGGCATAGCCGACCAACTTTAAGATGATGAGGTTTTTTCCGTGGGATAGGACGAAGGCTCTTTTGTCTCCTGTGGATGAGTAGAAGGCGCGATTTAAGCGGGCGGAATTTTGGTAAACGAGTTCATCTTCGGTGACATTCTCTTGTAAAGCACTTTTTTTAATTCGCACAAAATAGACGATCACTTCTGGAGGTTTTACCTCTAAAGTGAGGTTGCTATGGGGTATCTGATAGGTATGATCGATGTCAAAGAGGGGATGAATAAAGGTGTTTTCAAGTTCGTGTCGGCAATCTTCTAGATAGGCTATAGCGAGCAGATAGTCATTTTCTAGGATTTCTTTGCTGACTTGAAATGCCTCGGGAGATAGTCCAACAGCGGCTATTCCACCTCCTTTTCCATTTCCTCGATTCCTCATTTGACACAAACCGGACAGAAGGTGTTTTCCGACAATTTTTTCGGCGCAAGCTAGACCAATGACACCACAACCGCCTTCACACTCGTTTTTAAAAAATTGATTTGTCATGGTCTATACACCAGAAAATCTGTCCTTCCGCGGAGTTCAGAGATAGATTTTAACCCTAATTTTCGCAAAATATCCTTCAACTGTTTCACGTAGGAAGCATAGAGATTGCTAATGCGCTTGGCACCCCATTCAGGATCTACCAGCTGTTGTAATTCTGGATCGGTTGTTGTCAAACCAAAGGGACAGCCTCGACCTCTTTCACAGTTGGCACAGCGTGTACAGCCTAGTGCCACCAGCTCTGCTGTGCCCAAAACGCATCCATCTGCGCCTAAAGCAATAATTTTGGCGATATCATACGCGCTGCGGAGACCTCCACTGGCCATAATGGTCAACTCATTGCGAATCCCTTCTGCTGTAAGATAGCGGTGCACTTTGGGAATAGCATATTCGATGGGCATGGCAATATTTTTCTTGGCGATTTCGGGTGCTGCACCTGTCCCACCATAGCCTCCATCGATCTGCAGAATATGGGCATTAGCGTAGAAGCTACCTACAGCTACCATATCGATATCGATCGGAGTCGATACTTTAACGGCAATCAACGCTTGAGGATTTACGGTATTAATCCAATCGATATGCTTTTTATGGTCTTCGACCGAATAGACGCTGTGAAAAGGGAAGGGAGAAAAAAGGCTGACCCAAGGGACAGATTCGCGCATTTTGGCTACCGCTACAGTCGTTTTATCTCCTAAAAGATGGCCACCTAATCCCGGTTTTGCGCCCTGTGCATACTTAAATTCAACGATAGGTGCATATTGAATCGTCTCTTCACGTACTCCAAACATGCCTGTAGCTACCTGAGTGATTACATGCTCTTTATAGGGTACGAGTGAAGGAGGGTATCCCCCTTCTCCGGTTGAGGTGAATGTGCCCCATTTTAGTGCTGCCATAGCCCTTGAGAGCATAATGTTTTCGCTAATAGAGCCGTAGGACATGCCTCCGCCATAGAAGGGAATAGGGATGACGATTTTTTGACCCTCGGAGCGTTTATTCAAAGAAACGGATAGATCAAACGGCGTATCGAGTGGAAGCCATTGCGATTCAGGTAAGAAATTAAAATCTAGTTTATCAAAGCCACCCTTAGATGCTCCAGTGCGATATTCTAGCTCATGGGTAGGCGGTGCACCCGTCTCACCCTGTTCCCATGTGGCCAAAAGCAGGTCGGCCGTCCAGCGAGCATCACCCATCGCGCGAATTTTGCCATACTTTAAAGCAGGCCAGACGTGAAATCCCTTACGCAGATTTTCCGTGTGCTTTTCGATGATCATTAGCTCGTCATTCTGCATAGCCTGTAATCCCTGAGAATGCTTCTCGTTCTAAATCGTGTTGGAACATCGCCCTACCCATTTCTCCACGGATGCGCCTTACTTCGCGAATTCCCATGGCCCCCATGATTTCCAGTAGTTGATCACGCCATGCGCAGGCTAAATTTTTAAGACGCTGCTGACCCCATTCCACAGTTAATTGAGCAGGCAATTCAAAATGGCACTCTTCGCGATTGCGGCAATCTCCGTGAAATTTAGCTTGTAGGGCTACTAAGACAGGAGTATCTAATACAATTGCATCTAGGCCACAAATCATAGCCTTTGGAACGTGCTCCGCAGCGATAATGCCTCCGCTGCCTAACAAGGTGACTTCGTTACGACACTTTGCCTTAACAAAGGAGTTATGAGCCTTTTTGATTAGATCGAGAACAAATTTTCCATCTCTTCCCCTTCCGTGGTAATCAGCAATGAGATGGAAGGTTCGCACACCCGCTTTATAGTAGGCTAAAAGGTCACTTTCAAAATCGGTCCTTAAAATAAGCTGTGAGTTGGGATAGTGGAGTCGGAAATCTTGATAGACCTTTTCGTCCCATCCCTCTAGCTCAAGCATGACCGGACTGAGATGACACTGGTTGAATTGTTCATACTCGTGTGGATAGATTAAAGGGATAACAGAAGATTCTCTTAAAGAAAATTCTTTAATTTTTTTTAATGGTAAAATGGCAAACGTCTGTAGCTTTTGTGCTGCTTTGGCTACACTATGACACAGTTTTTCCGTCAATACATTTGAAGGTAGCGTATCAAAAAGCAAAGGTAATGGAATCCCATGCGTATGAGGCATCGCACCAATAGGTCGATGTTGCGCATCAAATTTTAAATAAGGAGGTTTTCCACCTATATCTACATCTGTAGAGATGAATTCTCTACCATGGATACCATCGCGTGTCGGACGTACTATTTCAGACATATCCGTCCACATCCCATCCCAACCTTTTCCGCCAAATGTGCCTCGATAGCCTGCGCCTTTGATAGGGATGCGCCCCGTTTCAGCTTCATTGACGACAGTATCGATTAATTCGGGTAGAAAGTAGGTATCACCCAGTTTTTTTCGCTCTTCATTGTGTGAAACGGTGACAAATTCGGGATGTTCAGTAGTGCAGCGCAGACAGCCAACGCATAGTTTTTCGCGCGGTGCAAAGCCTCCAACAGGTCCAGAAAAGACCCCATAGACACAGGGACGGCTAGAAATAACCTTCCAATTCCCTCGAAAGTGCAATATCTCTTTTAACAAAAGCTTTGCTAATCCCAGTTTTTTCACTTTTACATGAAATCGGTGCGGGTGGGGAACAATGTGAGATGCGTGTTTGATCTCAATATGATAACGATGATAGGTCGCTTCTTTATGCTTATTCAATGAGGCACTCTTTTAACCTCTAGATATCAGCTTTCAAATTATTTTTCTAATTTTGTTTACTAGGAAAAAGTGGACATTCATGGACTAAGATGGACTTTTATGGACTAGAATGGACAATAGACTGTCCACATTATCGACTTCAATTTTGATTTTCTTCAACCGACTAGAGTGGCCAGAAAGAATGGTAATTTGATTTTTTGAAATCTTAAAACTCTTAGCTAAAAACTCAATCAACTCATCATTAGCTTTGCCTTTATCAGGCGCCGCTTTAATCCGCACTTTTAAGACGCCCTCCTGCATTCCCTCTATAGAATTCTTGGGAGAATTAGGAATTACCTTTAACATTAGTATGCAGCTCATATTCTACAACTCTATAAAATAATGTTGCAAAATGCAACCCATTCCGATAATTTGAGTCTAAAATCGCAAGTGACACTAGCAAAATGCAACATAAATTGTCTTCTATAACTAGATTTTTCCGGGCTCCTAAACAGAGTTTTTTTCTCTTAGGTCCTAGAGGAACAGGTAAATCAACCTGGCTTCATCACCATTTTCCTGATGCCTTGTGGATTGACCTCTTAGATCCTGAACTATTTCAATTTTATAGCTCTCAGCCTATTCGATTACGAGATGTTCTCCTTGCACATCCTGAAAAAAAAGTGGTTGTTTTAGATGAGATCCAAAAAGTTCCACAATTACTCTCTTTAATCCACGCCATCATTGAAGAAAAGCGTGGCTATCAATTTGTATTAACTGGATCCAGTGCAAGAAAATTAAAGCGTCAAGGGGTCGACCTTTTAGCAGGCCGGGCACTTTTATGTCATATGCATCCCTTTATTGCATCTGAATTAGGGTCACTTTTTAATTTAGACTTAGCTTTAAAGCAGGGTCTATTACCTCTTGTTTGGGATTCTCCCACTCCTGAAGCAGTTCTAAAAACATACTGTGCTTTATATCTTAAAGAAGAGGTCCAAGCAGAAGGCCTTGTCCGAGATGTAGGAAATTTTGCTCGGTTTTTAGAAGTGATGAGTTTCTCACACGGAGCTATTCTTAATACCAGCAATATTGCCCGAGAATGTAGCGTCAGTCGCACAACAGTCGATACTTATTTGCAAATTTTGAAAGATCTATTGTTGAGTTTTACACTTTCAGTATTCACTAGGTGTGCTCAACGTGCCTTATCTTCACACCCTAAATTCTATCTCTTTGATGCCGGAATATTTTATGCACTACGCCCAAAAGGTCCCTTAGATAAACCTGATGAAATTGCTGGGGCTGCTCTTGAAGGTCTTGTAGCTCAGCATTTGAGGGCTTGGATTGATTCTCAAGATATTCAATATGATCTCAGTTTTTGGCGTACAAGATCTGGAGTTGAAGTTGATTTTGTGATCTATGGAGAAAAAGGTTTTTGGGCGATTGAAGTAAAAAATTCGTCTACACTATCTCCCAAGGATACTCATGGTTTGGAAGCTTTTCTTGAAGAGTATCCAGAAGCAAAAGCTGTACTACTTTATCGAGGGCGACAGCGTCTTGTCCAAAAGAGAATCTTGTGTATTCCTTGTGAAGAGTTTCTCCGTGAAATAAATCCTATTAAACTCTTATTTTAAGATGCGCTTGATGATGTATCCTTCCTTTTCAAGAATCTGTAAAACATTTTTTTCGCCTACCAGATGGCCTGTACCTGGGAAAGCAAAGAATGTTTCATTTTCACAGCTAGCTCTCTTAGCAACTCTATCAATCATATTTGCCATGACAAGATTACGTTTGATCATGAGTTCTGGTAGGAGATTGTATTTAGAGACTTCTTCAAAAAATTCAAGATAGCCAAGTTTCCAGGCATAATTAAATAGTTCAATAATTTCGGGATGAATTGTTGCTGTTGAGGAAGCATCTTCTTTTTTAAAGGCAATCAGCATCTCAAGTTGATCGCTTATCTTTTCCATAGGGATCACTTCATGCTTTTCTTTTGCATAAGCCCTTGTCAAGAGGTCGTCTTCAAATAAAACAGAGTCGTTGAGTGTAAGAGGTGTTTCTTCTAAGCCATTCTCAGCAAGGATTTCTTTACGGTCTTTAATAGAATCAAGCTCAGGCAAAAAGTATTTAGAACGTTCAAAGGCTGCATTTATTTTATCATTTAATTTAAGCATATCGGCATGTTTTGGACTGACTAGGTGCACTGTGCCCATGACATAGCCTACAGGTCTTTCTAAGCTCACATCAGGATGGTAGATTTCGAAAAAGATGCCCTCATTTTGCTGCTCAATGCTCCAAATGAAGAAGGGCAGCACAAAAAGACATAACAAAAATTTCTTAAACATAATGCACCTAGTTACTAATTTATAATTATTCTAACACTTCAGTATTAAGAACAAATTTAGAGCTATTCTAAAAGAGAGGGATCCCATACCTTTTTAAAATCGAGATGGGTACACCGAAGTGAATGCTGGCATTTGAGTGAGATGGACTAACCTTGTCATATAAATTCCAATTTTTTGTGTACTAAGTAAAGCATCTTAGGGATTTGTACTAATTCGAACAAGAGTGAAGATAGTTGGAGTTTGACATAAAGAGCGCACTTCTGTAGCATTACAGCAATACAGTGAATTGTGGAGGAATTATGACAGCTGTACAAACAAATTTAAAAGTCACTCATCTTCAGGAAACTTTCGAGTCTTCAGTGAACAGAGAAGACTCAGATTTAGTCAAATACATGCAAAGTTCATTCATGAGGCCTGAAGTCTCTGGACAACCAAGCTTGCATCAAAAGACTATCGATCTTCCTTTTTACCGGAAGTTGCTGATTTCAAAAGATATTACGCCTCAAGAACTCCTCTTACATTTTGTTAATCTTTCTGCAATATTTACTAAAATTGAAACGTTAATTAAAACTTCTGAGGTTTTTCAGGATATCATTGGAGAAGACCTTTTTCGGTATTCTGAAGTAGAAAAAGATATTAAATTTTTTATTGATAATTATTCTCTAAAAAGGCCCCTAATAACTCCAGAGACATCAAAATTCTTAGATTTTATTGATGAAACCAATGAATCAAATAAAAATCTAATGATCGCTGTACTCTATGTCCAGTATTCAGGGCTTTTCTTAGGGAGGGTTGTTTGTAATGGGACGATAGACTTCCTAAAAAAGACAATAAGTAATTGGAAAGATCTACCTCCAGATATGAACGGCATTTCTTACTGGAAATTCGGAAATCTCGAAGCAAATGCTTTAGAAGAAAGAAAAAAAACGCTATTGGAAAAAATCTCTTTCCACGGCGCTGCAGTGAATTACCGGGAATCGCTAAAACACATAGCTAAAAAAGCCTTTGAGTATAATCATGAGAGCATAAAATCCGTTGTGCCCAACTCTAGGCTAATTCAGCTTCAGCAAAAGAATAATTCTCATGATATATTTAAAGTAGCTTTAGCAGGATGTTTTATGTTGATTGCTTGCCTGTATATGTTCAGGTCTTAATAGATGGTCTACATTGTTTATGATCCTTCGTATGAGAAGCACTATACAGGTCCATGGCATCCTGAACAGCCTGCTCGTGTCTCAGTGATTCATCAAGCTCTAGAGAAAGCTGGGATAGTAGGCTCTAAAAATACTCTAAAACCTAGACAGGCTACCGAAGAGGACCTGCTTTTGTGCCACACTCAGTCCTATATTGATCTAGTCAAAGAAGAGATCCAATCTATTCAGCATTCAATGCAAACGGCATTTTTGAGTACAGGAGACGCCGTAATATCAAAACATTCTTTGGAAATAGCTCTGCTAGCAGCTGGTGGTGTTTTGACGGCCATTGATGCTGTCATGAAAGGTCCTGAAAAAAGTGCCTTCTGTTGTGTACGTCCTCCCGGGCATCACGCTTGTTCAGCACAGGGCATGGGATTTTGCATTTTTAATAATATTGCTATTGGCGCTCGGTATGCTCAAAAAAAATATGGTATCTCTAAAGTTTTGATTGTTGATTGGGATGTGCATCATGGGAATGGGACTCAAGAAATTTTTTACAATGACCCTACAGTATTTTACTTTAGTACTCATGAAAAGGGCATCTATCCCTACACGGGAAATGTCGATGAGGTAGGAGCGGGTACAATTCTCAATTGTCCCATTATTGCCAGTCCCAGAGCGCGTTTTGAGGTCAAAGAAGCTTTTGAAGGACCTTTACGAGAACGCATGGAGAGTTTTAAACCTGAATTAGTGCTAATATCTGCTGGCTTTGATGCGCATAAGGATGATCCGTTAGCAAATTTCAATTTAGAAGAGGCAGACTTTGTGCAATTAACAGAATATGTCAAAGAGATTGCAACACAATATGCTCAAGGAAGGGTTATCTCTGTTTTAGAAGGGGGATATAACCTGAAAGCGTTAGCCTCTTCCGTTTTAATGCATGTAACTCACCTTACGTAAAACTATTTTAACGCGAAGGACGCGAAGAAAGCGAAGAAAACGCGAAGATTAAACGCAAAGGTGCAAAGCCGCAAAGAACAAATAATTTCTTTGCGGCTTTGCACCTTTGCGTTTAATCTTCGCGTTTTCTTCGCTTTCTTCGCGACCTTCGCGTTAGGTTAATTTTTTGAATTCCAGAGATCGCGGATAGTTTGGGGGAAGGTTAGGGGATTAAAGGGCTTATGGATAATCCCGATGATTCCTAAAGTTTTATAATTATCTAATTCATTTTTTTGTATTTTTGCAGTAAAGAATATCACAGGCGTGTTTGCCAGTTCTGGGAATTTGCGTAGTTCCTTCAGCGTTGTTATCCCATCCATAGTCGGCATCATCACATCAAGCAGAATAAGATCGGGGTGAAAAACCTTAGCTTCCTGAATAGCTCTCATTCCCGAGTTAAGATAGCGCACTGAAAAATCTTTTTCTTCAACAAGGCTATACTTAGCTACTGTGATAATATCTTCATCGTCATCCACGATGAGAAGTTTCTCTAATTTTTTTTGATGCATTTTCAATGATTTCTTTTAATGTTTGCTCAAGGGACCATTTAGGGCTATATCCAGTCAGCTTAATTAATTTTTCTATATTGGGTCGCCGTCTCTGATGATCGACAAAATCGACTCCATAAGCCTCTCGATAGGAGAGAAACTTAATTTCTGAATTGCTATTGGCTATTTTACGTACGAGTTTAGCCAAGTCTAATATAGAGCACTCTTGGTCATTTCCCACATTAACGATCTCTTGATTACTCTCAGGATTTTCTAAAAGCAGGTCAAAAAGCTTAGCTGTATCTTTAACGTTACAAAACGAGCGGGTCTGATGTCCATCTCCATAGACTGTCAAAGGCTTTTGATTTAACGCTTGATCCACAAAAGTAGGAACAACCATCCCATATCTGCCTGTCTGATTAAGGCCTATAGTATTAAATAAACGTGCGATTGTGCAATGGATTCCCTTTTCAAAAGCATAGGCAAGGCCCATGATCTCATTGACAATCTTGCTTAGGGGGTAGGTCTCTTGAAGCATATGTCCTGATGATATTGGAAGAATGGAATCTTCTCTAAAGGGCTTGTCGAGGTCCTGGGGGGTATGGCGATAGACTTCTGAAGAAGAAGCTACCAACAGACGACCCTTTTTATTCAGTGATGACATGGCCTGTAATACGACTTCACAGCAGCGAATATTCATTGTCAGGGTATTGACAGGTGCTGAGAGAACTTGGCGCTGTCCTACAACCGCAGCCATGTTGTAGATATTGTCTGCCCATTCAACAGCTTCGTGTAGCTTAGGCCATTCAATCATATCCTCTTGATCAAAGCGAAAAGAGGGGTTGCTTTGAAAATCTTGCAAATTTTCCTTTCGCCCTGTGATTAGATTGTCGACAACCCAAACAGCATTCCCTTGCTCAAGGTGGAATCTGGTAAGCGAAGACCCGATAAAGCCTGCTCCACCAGTTATTAATATATTTTTTTTTGTCATAGAAACCTATGCTTTAATGACTTTTTCTTCCGCACCTTCAATGTTACCTGTGACATTACGAGTGTCTATGACAAGCTTGCTATGCTCTACAACCTTCTTCCAATCATAGGATGTATGATCTGTGAGGATCAGTATGGCGTCAAAGGTATGTAGAGTGCCGTAATCTAGTTGAATCGACTTTAAATGAAGACCTGGATGCTCTGGAATAGAAGAAATTTCGGGAACATAAGGATCATGATACGAGACATCTGCTTGCATTTTCTTCATTAAAGTAATTAGTTTAAGCGAAGGAGATTCACGTAGCTGGTTGACATTCTGCTTATATCCAACACCTAATACTAAAATCTTTGCACCTTGAATAGGCTTTGAAAAGCGGTTAAGACCAAGGATTAACTTATTGAACACATAGATGGGTATATGTTCGTTAATATGTCCGGCTTGTTCAAGCATAGTTGTAGGTCCTTCTGTGACCGAAGCTTTCCATACAAGATAAAAGGGGGTAACGGGTATGCAATCTCCACCTATTCCAGGGCCTGGATAAAAGGGCTGAAAGCCGAAAGGCTTTGATGAAGCGGCTTTAATGACCTCCCATACATCCATATTCATATGGTCGAACATCATTTTCATTTCATTGATGAATGAGATATTGATGAGTCGATACGAATTTTGAAGTAATTTTGCCGCTTCAGCTACCCTTGTTGATGAACAGCGTACAATGGGGCATCCAATAGTCTCATAGAGTGTAGCTGCTAATTCGAGGCAAATCGGAGTAATACCGCTCACCATGCGTGGAACATCTTTAAAAGCAAAATCTGTATTTCCTGGATCGGCAACTTCAGGGACATGAGCTAGATAAAAATCGCGTCCTGCATTGCGGCTAGAGTCTTCCAGCAAAGGAAGAAGCTCCTCTTCTGTAGTTCCAGGATAAGTTGAGCTTTGAACAATAATCAGTTGATGAGGTTTAAGGTGCGCCTTAACAGTTCTGAAGGCATTGCGAAGGTTTGTTAGATCAGGGATTCGATATTGATCCAATGATGTAGAGACACTAATTACAATGACATCTGCTTCGGTTAAAATAGTCGAATCGGTTGAGACCTTAAATTTCCCTTTATCCTCAAGATCAAAGAGTGTTTCCATTGAAAGAAAGGAGAGATAGTTATTTTTTTCTTTGATAGAGTTGACGCGACCCTCATCTAGATCAAACCCAACAATGGAAAATCCCACACTTCCAAATGCGTCTAGCAAGGAAATTCCGATGTATCCTAGTCCGATAACGCCTACGACAGCTTTTTTTGAAGCTATTTTTTCTTTAAGTTCTTTGCTCATAGTTATCTTCCATTAGTGGAGCAATTTTTAATTTTATCAAGATGTTGATCAAACTCATTAAGCCAAGCACTATTTTGCTTTCCCTTTTTTAGCTCATCCATCCTTTTTATAAGATACTCTTCAAATGTCTTACAGTTGTGACTCAAATCTGCAAATCCATAAGTTCCAGAGCTTCCTGCAAATTTGTGTACTTGTAAGCGCAATTCCTTGAAGGTATCTTCCCGCATATCCTTGCGCAGGTCGTTAATCAACTGTTGTAATTTGTCGAGCTTAGCTGGTATAGTATCGGAGTACTCTTTTTGCAATTTGGCAAAGATTTCTTTTGAGCGATCCGGCTGTTGTGATGAAATATCACTCATGGTAATCTCTCTTTTGATTTCAAAATAATAGCTGCTATATTTGAATTCTATAAAATTAGATAGGGTGACCACAAATGTACAAAGATTCTCCTCTAGGCAAAGGCACTGAATACATTGAAACCTATACTCCTTCACTGCTATTCCCCATTCCTAGGAAATTAGCTCGAGACAAAATAGGCCTGCGTTCCACTCTACCCTTTGAAGGGGTTGACATCTGGAACGCCTACGAGATTTCCTGGCTAAATCCTAAAGGCAAGCCTAATGTAGCTATGGGTACATTTACGTTTCAATGTACTTCGCTTAATGTTGTTGAGTCTAAATCACTTAAGCTTTATCTAAACTCCTTCAACCAAACCAGCTTCGACTCTCTCCACGACGTCCAACAAACCATTGAAAACGACTTAACTCAAATTTCTCAAGGAACTGTCACAGTCGATCTTTTTTTGCCTTCTCAGACGCGTGAAAAAACTCTAAGTAGCTTTTCAGGTACCTGCTTAGATACACTAGATATCGAAACAGATACCTATGAAGTCCACCCAGAATTTCTCAAGAAAGGTAGTGACAATGTGGAAGAAACCCTCTATAGCGATCTTCTCAAGTCCAACTGCCTTGTCACAGGGCAGCCTGATTGGAGTTCTATTTTTATCCACTATTCTGGATACAAAATTGATCATCCCGCTCTCTTAAAATACATCATCTCCTATCGTAACCACACAGGATTGCATGAAGACTGTGTCGAACAAATCTATAAAGATATCTTAGAGCGCTGCGCTCCTAAACGATTGACTGTCTACGCTCGCTATACGCGCAGAGGTGGTTTAGACATTAACCCCTTTCGATCCAATTTTGAACGCGCTGTGTCCAATATGCGTCAATACCGGCAGTAAGAGTGTGTCTTCGAATTTGGAATTAGCTCAATTTAAGTTCTTTTCCTCTAGGAGAGCATTCAAACATGAGGGCAATATTAAAAAATATGGCCCTCATGTTTGAATGCTCTCCTAGAGAGAAAATAATCTCAAATTGAGCCATTCGAAATTCGAAGACACACTCTAAACTCACCTTTTCATTAATGCTTATCCAAATTATATATTGAAGTATTATAATTTGGTTAAGTTATATGCTCAACGCTTTGAATGGTATAAAAGATGCGCTTGAATTAGCAGAGAGCATTATCAATACTGTTCGGGAACCCTTAATTGTTTTAGATTCAAACTTAAAAGTTGTGACTGCCAGTCAAGCGTTTTATCAAGTATTTAATGTAAATCCAGATGAAACAGAGGGCCGATTTATCTATGATCTAGGGAACCGTCAGTGGGATATTCCCAAACTACGCATATTACTCGAGGACATTCTTCCTCATAATTCTTCATTCATTGATTTTGAGGTTGAACATGACTTTCCCACTCTTGGCAAACGTTCAATGCTCCTTAATGCACATAGGATTCCTAGACCTCCGGAAAGGCCAAAAGTGATTCTCTTGGCTATAGAAGATGTAACAAGCCGAAATCAAATACTTGCTGTTCAAAAAGGCAAAGCCTTTGCTGAGAGTATAATCAATACTGTCAGGGAGCCTTTGATTGTTCTTGATATAGATTTAAGAGTTGTTTTAGCAAATAACTCTTACTATCGCTCATTTCAGACAAGGCCACAAGAGGTTGAAAAAAGACTTCTCTCTGAGATAGGAGCCGGTCAATGGAATATTCCACAACTGTTCAATTTGTTAAAAGATATCCTTTCTAGTAATGCCACGGTCGAGGATTTTGAAGTTGAAAGGACATTTTTGAATATTGGCCATAAGGCGCTGATGCTTAATGCTAGATTACTTATAGAAAAAAATGATCTCAAAAGATTCATCTTACTTGCTTTCGATGACGTTACCCATCGAAAGCAGGTCGAAGAAGATATTAAGAGGATATCTTCAGTAAAAACTGCTTTTACAAGCATGGTTTCCCATGAGCTAAGGACACCCTTAAGCGCACTTAAAGAGAGCGTCAATATTGTATTTCAAGAACAATTAGGATCATTGAATCCAGAACAAAAACATTTTTTAGGAATAGCTAAACGCAATCTCGATCGATTAGTCAAGATCACGGATGACATATTAAATTATCAGAGACTAGAGTCCGGTAAATTAATTTTCCATAAGCAAAAAAATGACATCAATAGTGTAGTCAACGAAGCGATAGAAACAGTGCTTGGATTATTAAAAAATAAAGGATTGGAATTAGTAACTGAATTAACTCCTAATCTTCCAGAAATTACTATTGATAGTGATAAAATCATTCAAGTATTATTGAATTTACTTACTAATTCAATAAGAGCTACTGATAAAGGATGGGTAAAAATAAAGACTTGTCAAAAAGATAATTTTATTCAGGTGTCTGTACTAGATACGGGTTGTGGAATCAAAGATGAGGATATTTCTAGATTATTCCAGAAATATGAACAGTTAGAGCGAAGACCCGGTGGGACAGGTTTAGGGTTGGCAATTTCCAGAGAGATCATCACTGCTCATAGTGGCAAAATTTGGGCGGAAACGAGTAAGGAAAAAGAGACTACGATTTACTTTACCCTTCCAATAAATTAGGTTATGAAATGAAAACAATATTGTTAATAGATGATGATCCAGATCATGTTGAAATTACAATATTTATTTTAACTCGTAGTAACTATAATGTTCTGGTTGCACAAAGTGCTGAAGAGGGACTTGCCTTATTGCAAAACAATACTCCAGATTTAATTTTATTGGATATTCTCTTACCTAATCTCCAAGGTGATGAATTTTGTAAGCAATTAAAAGCAGAGCCACAATTTAAGAACATTCCTATCATCCTGTGGACTGCTAGCACTAGCGATATAGACTTGCGAATCAAAGATACAAATGCGGATGACTTTTTAAGGAAACCTTTTGATGCAGACGAGCTGCTGAAAAAAATTAAAAAATTTATTGATTAAAGGTTATATGTGACTACCAGTGAACATCAACGTTTGTCTAGTTATAAAGCCCGCGAAGGCAATTGGAAGAAGTGGGGACCTTACCTGAGTGAAAGAGCTTGGGGTACAGTCAGAGAGGATTATAGCAGGGAAGGCGACGCTTGGAATTTCTTTTCCCATGATCAGTCACGCAGTCGAGTTTATCGCTGGAATGAAGATGGCCTTTTTGGTTGGAGTGACCGGGATCAAAATTTTTGTTTCGCGATAGCCCTTTGGAATGGTCAGGATACCATTCTTAAGGAGCGTCTCTTTGGATTAACCGGAAAACAGTGCAAGTATGGGGAAGATGTCAAGGAATACTACTACTACCTTGATGGCACACCTTCTCATAGTTATATGAAAGCCCTCTACAAATACCCACAAGGAAAATTTCCTTATGAGCAGCTCCTTGAAAGAAATGCAGGCAACATCACAAAAGAATATGAGCTCCTCGATACAGGCATTTTTAATGAAGACCGCTATTTTGATGTCTTTATAGAGTATGCCAAAGAAGATCAAGAAGATATCTTCATTAAAATAGAAATTATCAATCGAGGTCCTGAAGCAGCTGAGTGCTATCTTTTGCCCACTTTCTGGTTTAGAAACATCTGGTCATGGGGTTATGAGCAAGGACCTATGAATGAGATGACCGGATGCAAGCCACGCATGACACAAGTAGATGGACACTCTGGTGTATCCACTGTAAAAGCAGAACATTGCAAAGGCGGCACCTACTATTTTTATGCAGACGAAACCCCGGAGCTTCTTTTTACTGAAAACGAAACCAATCAGAAGCGACTATTTGATACTCCTAACGTCTCGCCTTATGTCAAAGATGCCTTTCATCGGTATATCATCAATCAAGAGACCGATGCAGTAAATCCAGAACATATGGGGACAAAGTCTGCAGCACTCTATAAAAAAGTCATTCCCTCGGGAAAATCCGCTCTATTTAGGCTGCGTATTTCAAAAAAATTACTTGATAAACCTTTCGAAAAATTTGAAAAAATCATCCAAGAACGCCACCAAGACGCTGACGAATTTTATGCAGCACTGCAACCCCCCAATCTCAGTACAGAGCAAAAACAAGTCCAAAGACAAGCCCTAGCAGGAATGCTCTGGAACAAACAGCTCTATTATTACGACATTGTGCAGTGGCTAGAAGGCGATGCAGGAAACCCCATACCACCCGAAGAACGAAAATTCGGTCGCAATGCCCTGTGGGAGCACCTCTTCAATTTTGACCTCATCTCCATGCCCGACAAATGGGAGTACCCTTGGTATGCAAACTGGGATTTAGCCTTTCATGCCATACCCTTAGCGCTTGTCGATCCAGAATTTGCCAAAAGACAACTCGTGCTGCTTACTCGAGAATGGTATATGCATCCCAACGGACAGTTGCCAGCCTATGAGTGGAATTTGAGCGATGTCAACCCTCCAGTCCATGCCTGGGCAACTTGGCGAGTCTATCAAATCGATGCAAAGATGTCCGACAAGCCCGATAGAGACTTTTTGAAAGGCATCTTCCATAAACTCCTCCTCAACTTCACCTGGTGGGTGAATCGCAAAGACAGCCTAGGCAATAACATCTTTCAGGGTGGATTTCTAGGCATGGATAATATCAGCATTTTTGATCGAAGCTCATCACTTCCTATGGGAGGCTATATCGATCAGGCCGATGGTACTGCTTGGATGGGATTCTACTGCGTTTTGATGATGAAAATGGCCTTGGAGCTTGCCAAAGAAGAGCCTATCTACCAAGATTCCGCCACCAAATTCTTCGAACATTTCCTACGCATTGCCACAGCAATGGTTAAAAGAGGCGGACATAATATTTCTCTTTGGGATGACGAAGATGGATTTTTTTATGATACACTCCATCTGCCCGATCAAGGGATCAGTCGCCTGCGCGTACGTTCTCTGGTAGGGCTCCTGCCCCTTTTTGCAGTCGAAACCCTCGATTCTGAGCTATTAAATAGCATGCCAGTGTTCAAGCAGCGCATGCAGTGGTTTATCAGCAAACGTCCTCAATATACCACTACCATGTCTTGCGTAGAGACCCCAGGAATAGGCTCTAGGCACCTTATGGCAATAATGACTGAGGAGCATTTAAGAAGTGTCCTCCGCTATATGCTCGATGAAAACGAATTTCTGTCACCTTATGGGATTCGTTCCCTCTCAAAGCATTACCAGGACCATCCCTACTCCTACAATGTAGGAGGACGAGATTATACCATTAACTATGAGCCAGCCGAGTCCCAAAGCGGTATATATGGAGGCAACTCCAATTGGCGTGGGCCTATCTGGATGCCTATTAATTATCTCATTATTGAATCCCTCCAGAAATATCATCGCTATTATGGAGATGACCTTAAGGTAGAGTTTCCAACAGGTTCAGGAAATCTCATGAACCTTAATGACGTAGCTACAGAGCTTTCAAAGAGACTTATTAAGCTATTTTTGAAGGATCACAAAGGGCATCGGCCCATAAATGGACAGACTGCTGTTTTACAAGAAGATCCTCATTGGCGAGACAATATTCTCTTTCACGAATACTTCCATGCAGATACTGGAGAAGGTCTTGGAGCAAGCCACCAAACAGGGTGGACAGGCCTCGTCGCTAAGCTCATCCAACAGTCCGGCTCCAAGTTTTAGCTAGATAAACCAGATTAAACGCAAAGGCGCAAAGCCGCAAAGAGTTACACCTAATCTTTGCGGCTTTGCGCCTTTGCGTTTAATTTAACACAAAGTTATAATTTGTGTGTTTTGATCAACAGGGAGAGAAAAAATGAAAAAAGTAGTAACTAGTATTTTATTAATGATGACAGCAGCGCTTTACAGTAACGAAGATGTACAAGTCATTACTCTAAATGAGGTATCACAAACGGCAGTTGAACAGATGATGAGTGGAGATTATCCCAATATAATTCTTGAATGCGCTGAAGGGACGGTATTGCCTATTACTTTTGCATTTAAGAGCGACTTTCTCTCTCTTGAAACCTCATCTCAGGCTCCTTTAAGCCTCAGAATTTTAAAAAGTTGCTACATGAAAAATGATCACGGAGTTTTCATGTTCAGCGATGAAGGTGTTCATTGGAAAGATTTCTTTGACTACTTCACAGGAAGTTTTGGTCTATACCTGTTAGCAGAAAATCAAGTACCGTTTATCAACATCGACGCAGAACTGTACCGTAGATAAGTTGTAGATGGGTTTTAGAGCCGCCAAAAAGATTTTACTTGCATTAAATATTACAGCTGTAGTAGTATCGTTTCTTACTACGGAGATATTTAATGTCTAAACGTGTTTTTGGTGAGCTCGAACTCGCTATTCTTAAAGTTCTTAGCTCGGGGAAAAGGATGACCGTTAAAGAAGTTCATCAACTTCTTGGCGGTCATGATAAATACACCACCATCATGACTGTCATGAGTCGTCTTGCTGAAAAAAAACAGCTGGCGCGTGAAAAAATGGGTCTACAATACGAATACTGGATTATCCCTTCCAATGCCAAAATTCCCTCTTTCATCGAGCAGTTTAAACAGAAGATTTTTGGAATAAAAACCGTCGCAATGGTCAGCCATCTCATCGAATCAGCAGATGACATTTCAGATCATGATCTTCAAGAAATTGAAAAATTGATCGAACAGGCTAAAGAGAAACGGAAGCAAAAATCATGATCTATTTTTGGCAACTCTTTACTAGTAGTTTACTACTCTTCTTTGCTTTTATGCTTATCTGTGAAGGCTTATTTTATATATTTGGGCTAAAGAGTCTGCGTCTACGCTCCAGCTTTCGTCTTATAGCGTTACTCTCACTGCCCTTTAGTTTGTTTCTCAATATTAGCTGCATGACATGCATGGAAGGGATTTTATTAATTAGAATTTCTGCCTATGGATTAATGATTAGTTCGTTTCTCTCTCTGGGATATAAGATTTTGCAAACCATCCGTTCAGGAACATATTTATATCAGACAATTCAATCTGCCACAGTGTGTTCTAGAGAAGTTGCAAACGAAAAACTACAGCATTGTCTGCAAAGATACAAAGTGTCAATCTTGATCACTGATAGAGTCAGCACCCCATGCACAGCGGGTTTTCGTACCATCTTATTTCCAGCGAAGTTTGCTGAAACTCTTTCTCAAGAGGAATTTGATGCGGTAATCGCTCATGAATTCGAGCATTTATGTTGGTATGATCCGCTATTAAAATGTGTATGTTCACTGATGGGGGCATTTTTTTGGTGGATTCCTTCAAACTGGTGGATGCAAAAAATCGATCAGGAAATTGAAATGGCCTGTGATGCTAGTGTTGATAAGTATGGAATGGAGAGGTCATCTCTTGCCACAGTGATTTATAAGGTCATGATGACTCTCAAAAATGGTGAAGAAAAGCTTTTAGCTATTAGCAGTAATTTTGGAACGAAGAAAAATACACTCTTGGAAAGACTTCAGAGTCTATTGAAGCAGACTGAAGTGACAGAACGATTTGATTTGTCACGACTGTTAGCGATTGCACCTTGCTCATTGACATACTTGACTTATTTGATTTGTTAAAAATTTTTTATACACAATTACTACAATTGTAGTAATACTACTTTTTTTAATTTTTTTTATTTTAATTACTACACATGTAGTAATAATGGAGATATTTTATGTTTATTAGAATAATTATTTTTTTAATTTTATGTTCTTCTCATTTTATAAATGCTAAAGAATATAATGTAGCTTTCTATTCTGATTTTGAGCCTATTAGTTATTCAGAAGATAGAGACTCATCTTCTGCTCAATTCAATCAGGCAAAAGGGTATGAAGTCGACCTTCTCAAAGCTATAGAGGCGATGCCGGACTCAGAGATGACCTTCACTTTCCATGGAGTGAAAGAATGGAATAATATCTGGTTAACTCCCTATACAAATCCTGAAATTGATATTGCAATGGGAGGAATTACCCGTGAAGATAGACGGCTCTTAAATGCTGAGCAGAAACAAGTCGTTGCAACGACTCATAGAACAACACAATTTAAACAATCGCTATTGATGAGGAGTGATTCAACTAACATTAATACTCATGAAGATTTAAATTGTAGCTATGTCATTGGAGCCGTTAGAGGTACTACAGGCGAATATCGCTATTTAGCACAGTCTAATATTATTAGTAATATTGATGATGGATTTATCCTAGAAGGGATTACCGTAGTATTAGAAAACAAAGAATATATTATCAGCGATGGATCACTTAGCATTTATGATCCAAGAATTGAAACGCGAACAATGCTACTTCCTTTCTATTGTACATTTCCAATAACAAAATATTTTATCGCTGAGGATTCAATGATTCCAGCACTTAAAGATGGATATATCGATGGTATCGCCAGAGGGTACATTGGAAATAAACTAGTCGCCGATAACTCTAATGGAGAATTTGTTGTAAAGGCCATTTACTCGTTAGAATGTCCAAGACAAGAGTCCATCAGTTGTTCTCTTAAAGAAGAAGCTGTATTTTTTATAAAATTGGAAGATCAAAAATTACTGAATAAACTTAATCTATATATTGATTATTTAACTGATCATGGGTTAGTTGATTATGATGATTGGAAACTTAATAAAAATATATTTATGGAAAGAGCAATGCTTATCCAAAACTTGCGTTAACTAAATTAGGTTATTAGGACGCGCCGTTTAATGGTAAATGGCGCGTCCTAACTGTTATGACAAGTTAAAATTAATCTTTTTTATATCTAGCTTTGTGATGTCGTTCATAGATTGTGATCTTTTTAGCTTGGGCAGTTCTTCTATTACATTATGTATGTTCACAAGTGATTGTGATCTTTCTAGTTTATTGATCACTTCCAGTTCTTCTTCTTTTTTCTCTTCAGGCTCTTTGGGTTCTTCTTTTGCAAAGATACCGTCATAAATACCATCAAAAGTTTCGTCAATAGCTTTGAAAATGCGTTTTGAAATTTCATTGGTAAATATGAATTTCACAAACTCAACGATCTTTTTTCTGATAGGTTCAAGAACGTTATTTATAAATGAGACTGTCCAGTTATACATTTTCTTTCTGAATTCTGAAGGTACATGCTCTTTTGGTTGCTCATTTGCTTTCTTTGTATGCTGGCTTAAGCGTGGACTTATGTAAGTATTCCAAATGTATTTAATGAGTTTCGCTAGAAAATCGTAGCAAGGCTGAAATACATAATCTACTGCAAGATTTCCCGCTTTTTTTGTAAGAGGGTGATTAATAAAATTGCGAAAACAGGTACATACAAAATCAATAATTTTGTTCATTAACTCATAAGGGAAATAATCATTGAATTGCTTAGCTGCAAAATCTGCAAAATCGCATGTTTTTCTTCCCGCATATTTAAACCCACGTCCTATATACCAACCCAACTTGGATTTGGTGTTATCATAAGACTCTGGATCGCGCATTTCTACGCTGCTACAGCAGCAATCTTCTTTATAGACTTTCTGTTTTGATACTGATGATAATGTCATTTTTAACCTCGATTATTTTTTGTGTTTTAGTAATTTGAGTTAATCCCCAGGAAAAGAGCAGTGCGATTGCAAACCAACTCCAGCGAATGAGCATTGAAAGAGATCCTGCTTCGCTAATTTCACTTTGGAGAGTACCTATGAATATCACCAATAGAATGGCTAGCATCCAATATCCAATGATTTTAATTTTGCGTTCGCTAGCTATGCCCATTTGCAAAGCCATTTCCTGACGGATAGTGTTATTATGTAAAATAAAAAATACAATTGTTGCCATTGCGGCTAAAAGCATATTGACGCCCAGGACCATCGGAGCAATAGCGCCTAAAAGGTGTTGGCCATTTCCCATGCAGAAGAAGATGGCAAGGAATGAGGGAATAGCTAATGCGGCTATCACAGACCGGTTACGTGAGATGGAGAATTCTTGTTCAAAGTTTCCTGCGATGCTTTCTACGATAGAAAAGACACCTGTTAAGCCTTTAAAGACTAAGCAGAGGAAGAAGAGTGCACCAAAGAAAATTTTTGCACTTCCCATGGTGTTTAAAACCATCGGAAAGATCACAAAGCCCATTTCAAAAGTGGAATCGGTCTTTACAATCTGATCAAAGGGGATTTGTGTGGTAAAGCTCATGTATCCAATGCAGGCAAAGATGACAATGCCGGAAATAAAAGCGATAGCAAAATCTCCCACAGCAACCCAGCACATGGCTTGGCGCATATTGATGGTCTCTTTGCTATAGCGGGCATAGCCTGTAATAATTCCTAAGCCTAAAGACAAGCTAAAGAAAAGCTGGCCAAAGACATCTCTCCAGAGTTTAAAGTCGCTGAGATGTGAGAAATCAGGAGTCAAGAAACGACGAATGCCTTCCATAGCACCAGGTAAGAAGAGAGTCGCCAAAACAAAAATACCTATTAAGCCAATTAAGATGGGCATAAAGATAGAGCAGACCCGTTCGATGCCTTTTTGAATATCTCTAGTCATGACGAAAAGGGTTGTCAAGGCAACTAAGAGAGTTGAAAGAGCGACTTGCCAAGAGATCGAACCCCAGTTAGTTAAAGAACCGCTATCTTGTAAAAAGGTATGTTTAAAAAAGGTTGCAGTATCGGCAGGAATCATGGAGTTGACTGCAAAGTAGGTGTAAGCAACGGAAAATCCTGTCAACACCATATAGAAGGCACCAATAGTAATGCATCCAATGACCGACATCCAGCCAAAGGTTTTGGCAATTGAGCCGCTCTCTCTTCCATAGGCTCCGATGATGGGCAGCTTGAATTTCTGTCCGATAATAGATTCGAGCATAAGCATAGGAATACCGAGAAGTGCATAGGCCAAAACTAGGGGAATAAGGAAAGCCCCTCCGCCATTTTTATAACAATGGGCGCTAAAGCAGAGTAAGTTGGCAAATCCGACGGCAGAGCCTAGCAATGCCCAGATATACCCCTTATTGCTTTTCCATGATTTAACGGCTGAGGTTTGACTGTCCGACATTACGATACCTTTTAATAATAATTAAGATAAGCAGTTATGTAATTATGAAGAAATTTAGTGATAAAAGTCAATTATTATTTTATTATCCACAGAAGATTACAAAGCTATAACGATAAAAGAAAAAATTAAACGCAAAGGCGCAAATTCGCAAAGAAAAAATTCTCTTTGCGACTTTGCGCCTTTGCGTTTAATTTTTTGTTTGACCTAGTCTTAGTGAATTTAAGATGACAGAAACGGAACTTAAAGACATCGCGGCGCTGGCGATCATGGGGTTTAAAAGCAGGCCTATGAGGGGGTAGAGAACTCCTGCGGCGATGGGTACTCCTATGATATTGTAAATAAACGCAAAGAAAATATTTTGTTTGATATTGCGCATGGTTGCACGGCTTAAGCAAATAGCTTTGACAATGCCTCTTAGATCTCCTTTGACGAGAGTGACATCTGCGGTTTCAATGGCAGCATCAGAGCCTGTTCCCATCGCGATGCCTACATCTGCAGCTGCGAGGGCAGGTGAATCATTGATACCATCTCCTGCCATAGCTAAAATACGTTTTTCAGTTTTAAGCTTTTGAATAAAAAGGTGTTTATCAGAAGGGTTGACATCGGCATAGACTTGATCAATGTTTAATTCTTTGGCTATGGCATTTGCAGTTGCGGCATGGTCACCTGTGAGCATAATCACTTTGAGGCCTAGTTTGTGAAGCTGTTCGATAGCTTCGGGGGTGGTGGTTTTTATAGGATCAGCTACTGTGATTGTGCCGACAATAGTTCCATTGATTTCGATGACGATTCCTATTTTTGAAGGATCTTCAGATTTACCTACAAATATTTTTTTACCATCAACATAGCCTGTAACACCTTTTCCGGTAATAGATTCGAATTGTTCCACATTTGAAAGAGTGAGTTTTTTCTCTTCAGCAGTGTGGACAATAGCTTGTGAAAGGGGATGTTCGCTCTGTTTTTCTACGGAAGCCGCGGCCCTTAAAATCTCATCTTCGGACCATAGGGAACAGGAAATAATATGGGTAATTTTAGGTTTACCCTCTGTTAAAGTGCCTGTTTTGTCCAATACGATCGTGTCCACTTGCTCTAGTTTCTCTAAAGATTCAGCATTTTTAATTAAAACTCCTTGCTTAGCTCCTTGACCAATACCGACCATAATAGACATCGGTGTTGCAAGGCCTAGTGCACAAGGACAGGCGATGATTAAAACGGCAATGGCATTGACCAGAGCGTAGCTAAAACGCGGCTCTGGTCCGATCAGACTCCAAATGATAAATGTCAAAAACGCTATCACTAATACTGCAGGGACAAAGTAGCTTGCAGTAACATCTGCAAGGCGTTGGATGGGCGCTTTGCTGCGTTGTGCTTCGGATACCATCTGGATAATACGTGCAAGGATTGTCTCATTTCCGACATGCCTAGCCTGCATCAGGAAGCTGCCTGTTTGATTGATGGTACCTCCTGTCACAGCTGATTTTACCTCTTTGAAAACAGGTGTGGGCTCACCTGAAATCATCGACTCATCAACGTAACTAGAACCTTCGATGACGTCGCCATCGACCGGAATTTTTTCGCCCGGTTTGACACGCAGTTGATCACCTACTCTGACATGCTCAACAGAGACTTCCTGCTCTTGGTTATTGACAATGAGATGAGCTGTTTTTGCGCTATTTTCAAGTAAAGACTTAATAGCTTTTTGCGTCTTTTTCTTGGCTTTAAGTTCCAGGACCTGACCTAATAAAACAAGGGTTGTAATAACTGCTGCCGCTTCAAAATAGATGTAGAGGTTATCATTAAGGAATACAGCCAGAGTGCTGTAGATGTAGGCTGTGCCAATTCCCAAGGCAATGAGTGAGAACATATTGAGAGAACGGTTGACCAGTGAATACCAACCCCGTTCAAAAAAGGGCCATCCAGCCCACAGGACAACGGGAGTGGCTAATAGAAATTGGAGCCAATGGGGCAAATAGTCGCTGAAAAAAAGCAGAGGAATAGAGAGGATTGCAGCGATCCAAAAACGGCGCAGCATAGAGCGGTATTCTGAGTCATCTTCTTCGACTTGTATGGACTTGGGCTCTAGTGTCATTCCACAGATAGGACAGATACCAGGATGGTCCTGCTGAACTTCTGGATGCATCGGACATGTGTAGAGTGTCGACATGTATAATGCCTTGTTGTAAAAATAATTTTAAGTTAAATAATAATTAAATTTTTAAATAGGAATATTCATGCATACTACATTTCTTAAAATTAGTTTAATAGTACTCTTTGCAACGTATTCCTTTGTCGCAGCAGACGATGAACAGAAAAAAAATCAGCCTGGAAGGACTCCTACACCACAAGCCCCTCGTGTGGCACACCCAGCACCTCCACCTCCACCGCCTCCAAAACCTGCAACTCCACCGCCCCCACAAGCTCCCAAACCCCCAACTCCTCCACCTAAAGCTCAGATAATCCCTCCAGTAAAGTCGGCACCCCAGATCAGACAGCATTTTGAGCAGAGAAAGCAGCAGTTTCAAAGTAAGCCTATTCCGGTCCCACAGCAACAAAGTTTTAAGGCTTCTCTTCCTCAACGCACTCAAGGACATATTCAACAAGCTGCACAGGCTAGTGATCATCTTAAAAGAGAGCACCCAGATCACGATAAATGGTTTAATAATGATTTTTTTGAAAAGCATCACCATCATCCCAATTACTACCGGGATGATGTGAATTGGTGGAGGCCAGCGCCATGGGGAAATGTTTCAGGGTCTTTACCCTATAATTGGAACTATCCCGTTTATTACAACGATCAGGGATATCCTGTAGATATGCCTGACTATCAGCAGTACTATCCTCAGCCACAACCACTGCCTGAGCCACAACCACTGCCTGAGCAGGCTGCTCCCTCAAGTACAGTTACCTATCAGGGTAATTGGATTCCTTTAGGTGTGTTTTCCGTCGGTCAGGATGTCTCTGATGCAACGAAATCTAGTGCCTATTTTCAGTTGGCTGTAAGTACGCAGGGAACAATTGAAGGTACTTTTTATGATGCAGCTAGTAATCAGACATCGCCTATAGAAGGCTTGGTGGATCAGGAGACTCAACAGGCGGCTTTTAAATTCACGGATATTCCTGAGATGCCTATAATGACCACAGGGGTTTTCAACTTGACGCAACCTGTGGCATTGGTCCAGGTACAGTTTCCAGATGGACAGGTAGAAACCTGGACTTTTGTTAGAGTTAACCAATAAAAATTAAACGCAAAGTCGCAAAGTCGCAAAGATAAAAAATTTTCTTTGCGACTTCGCCTAGACTTCAGACAAAG
>Ga0207072_1068_pt1 | contig 27101 bp, 17 predicted proteins | sample Alteio_BWMinHeat_68_FD_153570 | JGI IMG/M metagenome (GOLD analysis project Ga0207072, IMG submission 153570) | Enriched cells from forest soil in Barre Woods Harvard Forest LTER site, Petersham, Massachusetts, United States -... | ecosystem: Environmental > Terrestrial > Soil > Temperate forest >... | reverse complement strand
AAACTCTAAAGAATTTTCTTCGATACCCAGATTATAAAATTGGTCTTTTATCTCTTTAGAAGAGTTAAATCGTGCTTTTTGACCAATTTTAACCGTATCATAATAAATTTTTTGAATATAGGCGGATACTTCTGGATCATCATCAGGTACAACGATTACAGCGTTAATTTGATTCGTAGAAGGAACATCAAAGGTGGGAAGAATTTCATTTGAAATATTAAATTCTTTTCTAAATTTTTTCCTAAGAGTGATAAATAATATTTCTTCTTCGTGGGATGGAAAGTGAATTCTCTTTAGATTATTAATAATTTGTTCAAAGAATTCTGAAACAGAATTTATATTATCTATGGCTTCTGACGGAGTACAATTAACTGGATTTAAATACCTTACACAAAACTGAACTTTTCGATTAAATGCAGAGTTAACAGCACGAATGCTGATAGATCTTAAAGTAAGAATTTTAACCAACTGACAAAATTCTTTACACCCTTCATGCTTGATAAGAAATTCTTTAATAGCTTTATCTAAAAGCGTTTCTAAACGTGTTCGTAAATTTTTCTCTATTGTAGAGAAATAAGGATTTATTGCGATTGTATCACGTAATCCTGCCCAAACACCCCTTTCTCCTGAATCATATTTTTCAGCAAGAACATGTGCAGATATTTCGCTAGAATTTTCAACCCATTTAGGAAGACCAAATGCAATGTGTCCATAGCGCAGTAGAGGTTGATGCGCTACAAATGCTCCAAAACCACAACTTGCAGATGTGGGTTCAATGCCCGTAGATGCGATTGACAGGGCAAATTCAAGTTTAGATGTAGCATGGAAGTAGTGGGGTACAAAGGCAGGTTGATTATTCTTTAGCTTCTCTATGCGAGCACTTTGTCGATTGGCGACATTATTCAGTTTTTGAATGATTATCCCCAAGCCTTTTAGATAATATTTTTGCGGAACTTCTGTTAATTTAAGGTTGCAATTAAAACTTTGAATCAATTCTAGAACCTTTGGAAGATCTTTTTTTGATCTATCTATCATAAGCCTAAAGCTACCTAAGAAGAAGATAGAAGCATGTGCAATCAGTATTTGTTTTAGATCTTCTCTAGTCTCTTTTAACCCATTCAAACAGTTTGATTCTGGCTGTGTAAAAAATCGATTAACAAAGTATTCTTTAAAAGAAATATTATTATCGTAAGACTCAGCGATAATTTCATAGAAGAGTTCTTTTAAATGTTTTGGAAGTTGAGTAAATATACTTGTCAATTCTTCATCTGAGAGCTCGCTATCATTGTTTATCTTATCAAGAAGTCCTTGAAGAGAATCACGCAGTTCCAGAGCCTTCCGTTGGATAAACTCAGCTTTTTGGCTTTCTGTTCCTAGAGCAAAGTCTAATTTAGGGTTAGACTCCTCAGGAACAAGATAAATCTCATAGGATTTATGCATGGCATTGCGAATAAGAACAATTGAATCACAGTTTTGGATCATCTGAGCAAGCGATTTCTTATGCTTGGGCTTCAATTGCTGTACAGAAAGCTCTGCCAAATGTGTAATGCGCGTGATAAGCTCTTTTTCTTTTGGGTCCGTTTTATTAACAACGTTGAAAAGCTGTTGTGCAACATTCTCTAGTTTTATGAGCTGTAGGGGCTTCATCAGCATTGAGGAGTTTTTTTCCAACTGAGTCAAAAGATCTTCTACACGAGATAAATACTCTTTAGCATCACTACTTTGTAAAGTAACTCCACCTTTGCCTAAATCTGTTAAGAGTTCATCGGCATTGAGCTGAACTATATAAGCTTTGAAAATATCTTGAACAGTTTTATCAGCAGAAATTCCAGCTTTAGTAGCACTATCACGCAGCCTTTTCTGATGGAGAGTTTTCAATTCAAGTTCTTTATCCCTATTTTCTGAATGAGTGAGCCATTCGATAAGTTGATCGATATCACTGCTGCTAGGTACTTTAAGAGGGTCTCCATAAAAAAAGAGATCGACATAATTTTCTACAATAGCAATTGCTTTTTCTTTTTCGGGAGAAAAATCTACAATAGGATTTTTGTAGTGGATGCTTTCTCTTACACATTCATTGTTTCGATAAGCAAGTTTTGCATGTTTGATCTCTTGAATTTCTACTTTCTCAGCCTCAGAAGGGTTCTCCTTAGCTTCTAAATCAACTAATCGAGCCTCTCTCTCTAAAGCTTGGACTAATAAGCTCTCTAAAATAGGTGAAGTAATATTTTCATCAAGACTAATTATTTTTTTTACATTTATCTTCTTGCAAAAATGGTTTGAAAATAGCGCATACAGTTGCTCAAATGCAGACATAATATAACTTGGCATCGATGAGACAACGGCTTGACTATAAATCAGAAATGACTTGCAAGCATTAATTGGAGAAGAAAATGCTCTACAAACCATTTTAATCTTTATCTCCTAACGCAATGGTTACTGGTGGAGCAGATTCGCCCATAGATTGAACTAGGTCAGTCTCTATCAATTGCTCGCTAAAGGGAACGTACTCTACATTACTAAAGCCTACTTTTTCAAATTTCTCTTTCAAAGAACTTAGCGAACAAAAATCATCTTTTGCAACAGGAGCGGCGCGCGATTGCAATGCATTTAAATATAATGAATAGAGACTGTCCTTAATTTCTGGATCATCATCAGGAGCAATGATGACTGCTTTTATTTCTGAAGTCGAATCAATAGAAAATTCTGGAACACGATCGTTTTCAATTTTAAAGACATCTTTAAAAGCATCTGTAAAACTATCAATAAAGGTTTGTTCCCTCTTATTTCGAATATAACTTTCATATGGATCCATGCAATAAGTTGATTCTCTGATTATAAATTCAAACCAATCTTTGACATCTTTTAGAGATTGTAATGATATTACGTTACTATCTGGTAATGATTTATAATTAAATTTACGGTAGTTGAGTTGAATTTCTTTATTGATTCCTGAAGGATTAGCTCTAGGTGTAAAGGTTCTAAGTGAGAGTTGTTTAATTTCTTCTAAGAACGCCTTTACCTCCGCTTTTGCTTCATCGGGTGTGCTTTCTAAGAGAGTAATACTGGCTTTTTCCAGAGCTCTTTCAAGATCGAGTCTTAGCTCCAGTTCTTTATCTTTAAAGTTAGGATTGATTAAAATAGAATTTCTAAGAGCAATCCAAGTTCCTTTGATGTCAGGAATATGACTTGAAAGGTCATCAGTGACTGTTACTGCACTTGACATGCCTGTACTTTTAGGTAGTCCGAATGCTACGAATCCATAGCGAAGAAGCGGCTCTGGAGCTAAGAATGTGCCGTAGCCTAAGCTTGCATTACTCGATTCAATCGCAGTTCCTGCAATGGAGAGAGCTGCCGTAGAGCTATTTGTAGCATGGAAATAGTAGGGTAGAAAATTAGCATTATTATTTTGAAGATTTTGGTTTCGTATTTTTAGTCTATTCTCGATATTTTCCAATTTTTTCACTAATGTTTCTAAAGCTTTATAGAGGTATTCAGGAGGAACGTCTTCAATTTTAAATTTAAAGGAATCAAATACACTTGATTTTTTCAAAAAACATACATTCTGATTACGCCATACAATAGTGTAGGTTTCCAGGGATTTCGCTATACTATTTCGATCTCGTCCTTTAAAAATTTTTGATTCTCGAATGAGTGCATCCATGAGATATTCTCTAAAAGAGAGATTATCTTTTGGGTTAACCGTGTTCCCGACAATCTGAATAAATAGATTTCTAAATCTTTCTGGAACTCTATCTAGAACTGTATTTACACTTATAGTTTGATTTCGATTATCTAATATATGTTGAAAGAATTCTCGCAATTCCACAGCTTGCTCTAATACGAATTCAATTTTAGTTTTTTCTGACTGATTAAATAAGTTTAATTCTGGCTTTTTAGGCTGGCTAAAGGAAACATAAAGGGCATTCATCGCATTTTTTATATGCGGCATAGTCTGTGAATTCGCTATCCACATATCTACTAATTTTTTGCGATTCTGAGTCAGTTGTTTTAGAGTAATTTCGAGTAAGGCACCGCATTTCTCTTTCAAATCTTTAGCTTTTTCATGAGGTAACGATTTTAATGCTTGTCCTATGTTGTTAAGTTTTACAACATGATAAGGCTTTACTAGAATGGAAGGATGATTATCTAAATCTCTAAACAGCTTAGCGACATCGGCTATAAGTTTATTTTGAGAGCTCTCTGATGAAAAATCTGGAAGAAGATTAGGCTCAAATTTCTTTCCTAGCTGGGCTAAATTCTGATCAATTCTTAATTGTTCTTCATAGGTACGTACAACTTCAGGGAAAGATCTATTCGCAAGCAGAGGTTCCCGAGCAAATTCAGCAGTAATACATTCATTCAATAAATTTTCATTGAATTTTGCTAATTCATCACTTTCTCCAGCATCTTCCGCTTTAAATATCCATGTGTTGAGTCGTTTAAAAGCCTCTTCATGTGTACAATTAAGAGCTTTTGCAAGATCGAAAAGAGTCGTAATAGAGTTTAAATCGATTTTATCATTAGAATATTTTCCTATGATCGAAAGTAAAGGTCTTAGATCCTTGAGACACCTTTCGGCAAAGTTTTCAACTATACTAAAAATGATCTCATTTTCTAATGACATTTCACGAGTATTATCTGCATTCTTTTTCAAAATATCTTTTTGTATTTCTCTTTTGTGAGAAATCTTTGCTTCTTGAATTTTTTTACACCTTGCCCAATCGTCTTTAGAAAAGCTCTTTTTGTTAGTTAATTCTAGTAGACGTATCTCACGTTCAAGTGCTTGGAAAATCAGGCTTTGTAAAATAGAAGGCGCTTGATGCTTTTCAATCTGTTTTTCAATTAATATTTTGCAGCGTTCCTGAAGTTCTTTTGCCCTTTGTTCAGGGTCTGGAAGCTTTTCCAATCGGTTATGAAGGTTTTTAAGCTCTGTTAGATGCTTAGTAACATTTAAGAGCGATGAGTCAAATTCTAACCCTGAGATTACATCTTCAATTTCATCAAATATTTGTTTGATAGGAGCTACTAAAGTATGCCCAATCGTATCATCAAGAGGATCTGGATAAGGTTCCTTAGTTTTAGGATTTCTATGTAAGTAATAACTCCCTTTCGGGTGAAAATACTCATCTAATTCCTTTAAGTGTACATCCCTGTAAGATTCTGTATAACCACCCTGAGTATAGAACATTAAATAATTCTGATTATCGCGTAGGCGAGTCATAGAAGGACCCCACTGCGATACTACATCTCCGTTACTGCGTTTTCTTTGACCTTGAGGACAAGCTAGGAGATTAGCATCCTCTGTAAATTCTTTTTCCAATAACAGCATAGCTTCCTGAAAGCGCTTTCGGGCGGATTCATCACTATCACCTCGAAAATAAAAAACAATTTTAGGTTCTGCAGGATCATCAACAACATTCTTACCACTTATTCTCCGTCTAGTTGCACTATCTACAATTTTACCGTGGACATGGTCCATAGAACTCAATGCTTTAATAGCTCTTTCTAGAACTACACTGAAATTTTCAACGCGAGGATTTAAAAATAGTTTCCATTGATGTTCGGGATTACCTTCAGGAATAGGGTTTCCCTTTGAAAAACCAATCCACATCCCATAAGATCTAATATCATTACATTCTAGCTTTTTAAGAAAATCTTTAGGATTTTTAGGAAAAGAGGGCTCTTCAGCTGCACCATAATGAGCTAGCCTTGTTTCAAGATTTTCCTCAACATTTTTAGGAGGATCAATAACGATAGAGTTACGCAAACTTGGGATTGGGAGAGGTTCTTCAGGAACATCTATCTTTTTTTCCTCTACCTTCTCTTCATTTTTTTCAGACTTTATTTCTTGATCTTTTTCTTGGAAAACCTTTTGGATTTTAGGAAGTTCAGGCGGGGTATCTTTATGATAATTATAACTAACTACCCTATAGATTTTATACATCTTCTTATAGATTGGCCGAGTGAAGAGGACGTGCATAGTCTGGAAAGCAGACAAAATATTGCTTGGAGTTGACGTGACAACAGCTTTACTAGTGTAAAAAATGGCTTGAACAGCTGTCAAAGGAAAAGAAAATATTTTATTCATTATAATTAACTCCTAATAAATTAATGAAATAATATACTAAATATTAATTAAAATCAATTGATTTGATTTTTGATTCATAAAATATTAAATTGAAAATGATAAAGGCAAAAAAAGGAGGATAAATATGGCTTTTCCATCTTTAAACGTTTACGATTTTTTATTCCCAGCCCCCACTTATCCCTTCGCCAAGCACTGCTCAGAAAGCTATCTAGATGCACGTAAGAAATTTCTCAATGCCGTTAATGCGAACTCACAAGCAACACTACTAAAGTCCATCCCTGTGACCTCTACAGAGTTTCCAAACCAGCTTTATATCGATATAGCCTTGATGGGCAGTCTCCAAGCAAGTAAATTTTTGATTCATATTTCGGGAGCAGATGGCGTAGCAGGCCTTCCAGCATCAGCCATCCAGACTAGCCTATTAATAAACCCGCCCATAGAACTCAAAAAAGATATAGCAATCATCTTTATTCATAGCCTAAATCCTTATGGAGAGCATAAAAAACGACTGGTGACAGAAACTAATGTCTTTATTGATCGAAATTTTTCCGATGGAGAGATTAAAAATCCTCTCTATGCAAATATCGATCATTTAATTAATCCAGAAGAACCCTCATGGCTCGATCATTTTCTTGTTAAGTTATCTTTTTACCATATCCGCCCTCATGGGTGGCAGAACCTTATTAATGCAATAGCTTCAGGACAAAAGTGGAATTATGAAGGTATCTTTTACGGCGGAATTCAACCTGAAGAGGGTCCAAAAGCAGTGATCGACTGGTTTGAATCAGAATTGCTTACAAACTTACAAGGTGATGTAAGACAACTACAATTTGCATTCATTGACGTCGAGGTCGGAAGAGGGGAGTATGGAGAAGAAACTCTTATCCTGTTAGAAACACCCCAAAATAATCTATTTAAAAACAGAAAAGTAAGCGTCTCTACAACAGACAGCTTTGTAAAAGCACTTAGCGAAAAAATACAACAAATTAATGGATGCGTAACCAAACCATTTTTAATTATCAAAGAACATTTTGCATCAGTAAGCAATTATAAGTTTCTCATGGCAGTTAGAGACGAAAATAGCATGTATCATTTTACAAAAAGAAATGACATTGTCCTAAATCCTCAATCCTATGAAACCCAAATGCTTCTAAATGCCTTTTACCCACAAGATAGAGAATGGCGAGATAACGCTATTAAACAGGGGAGATCCCTATGCAGCGATACCTTGTTAGCCCTGTCCCAAATGAAAGTTTAGCAAGATTTAAAGAAAATAACATGATGGACAGGATCGCTAGCGCGGCAGGATAAGCAAGATAATTAAAGAATATAATATTATTAATTATCTTGCTTATCCTGCTGCGCTAGAGATCCTGCCCATCATGTTATTTTTCTTTATTAAATAATCTAAATTTGAGCGAAGCGGATTTTACGGACAGTATCTGACAGCTTTGTAAGGCTATCCGTAGCGTGTTGAGGAGAGATTCCCTGATTCATAATTCCTTGCTCAATAAGGTCATAGTTTTCCGCAATCTGTCCGCATTGGATTTTTAACTCTTCTCTTGTTAAATCATTCCCGCTATTCCATTTATTTTCTAAGTACCCAGCTACTAAATCAAATCCTCGCTTCAATTCCTCGTAAGCATGCTGCTCTACTTTTGTACTATCGCTCCAATGGTAAGTCATGCATCCCGTGATAATTAAGCCAGTAATATTATTAGTAATAGCCAATAATATTAACACAGATGGGGGAGCGGTTGTAATGATTGGAACTGTTATTGAAACAATCGGTCCTACACAGCAAAGAGCTGTCGTATTTCTAGAGATACTGATTCTTTCATCCATTATAGAACGTTGAATCTCTTCTGTCACATATACAGGACATTCCGGCTCACGATTCATGCAACTTCCATATCCACATGTTATTGTATCAAAAGCAATTTGCGTAATATTTGCCAAAATATTCACACCCCATTTTAATAAGCTATTGTCACATGGGATTTGAATTTCTCTTATCTTAGGGGGTTCTATTTCATTGCGAGTGTTAGAAAGAAAAGTCAAAATGTTCTCTAGTTGAGCTATTCCTTCTTGTATAACATTATCCACTTCATTTCCTGATATATTAGGTGGAATGGGTTGGGGAAAGGATGGCAAATACCAAGTATTAATACTACCTTCTATCATAATAAAAACATCTCTACGGATTACTTAATAAATTAATCTATAATAGCAATATTTATATTATTTTACTATTAATTTTTAAATTTCAGCGAATATTCTTGTTTTTAAACATTAATCCTGCTAAATTACTTTTAAATTTTATGAGTTTTTTATGGCAGTGTCTAATAATAATTTTGCTGGTTTACCCGCTGAAATTTGGCAAAATAATATCAGTTCTTACCTAAGTAATACGGACCAAGCAAGACTAAGTCAAACCTGTAAAGCTGCACACAATACAATTCAACCAACACAGCTTGAATTGCTCAGCGATCACATGGCTTCTCCTTTTAAAGCACTACGATTGGCGTATGATAATGTGACTCAACGTTTTCCAAGACAGATCACACTAAAGCTAATCTATGACTCAACAATCCTAACAAAAAAAGAATTCTGTTCTAGCTATGTAGAAAAAGGTTATATGTGCCTACGTCGACGTCAAGACAACCCTTTAGTGACTCATACAGTACATCGTGTAGGTTATCTTGGATTAGCCTTAGCAGCAACCGTTGCAAAAGTAGTTGATGTATCCATAGGTCTTATTTTGGCATCCTTTTCAATTTTTTGTCTAACACAGAGAGTACAAGCTGTTTTTTATCAACTAAACTTTTTAAATTTGAATATTCAATTCTCACATCTCCTTGAAATACGCAATGTGGTTTTATGGACTATATTTGATTGTAACCCCTTCATGTTATTTTATGCCATTTGTCCCGTAATCAAAATAGTTAGGGACCTAGCTATAACCTTTTTTACAACATCCCTAGGTGCATTAGCAACACTGGCTTCATTCCCAACGCAAATAAAATATACGCCAGAAAAATTGAGCATTCTAACATTAGGCTGGGCGACTTTACTTAACTGGCATATAGGAACTCAATTAATTTATATCAATCTTATCAATGCGTGCAATCCATTTCCTAAAACGGCTGGTTATGAACAAGTGATTGTTCCTATATGGAAAGGAACTTACCAAAACTCCACTATTGAAGAAGTTTTTAAATTTGAGGCTGAGGAAAAATCCGATCTTAAAAAGTGGAATACAAAAACTCTGTCTTATGGTGTAGATAAGAACGGAACAGAAGTCCAATTCACAAAATCAGAAGACAGAGTTATCATCCATAGGTACATTATTGTATAATCTTACTTCTCGCCTTTAAAAAAATTACAGACACTTGCTTGAAAATTATCGCATTCTGTCTTTGCTGATAACTTATGCTGCCATCGCTGATTGTTCGCTTCCGCTACCATTTTTGCTAACTCGTCAAGCTTCTTGCCATTTAGCGTTTTAATCTGTTCTTTTATCTTTTCCTTTAACACTTCCATCCATGCCTCGTCAGCCAATTTTAGCAGATGCTTTGCAAAAGTATCTTCATGATGCTCTCCACAGCAAGAACAATGCCCTTCACAACAAGGACAGTGATTATGATGATGATCGCCATGCTCTTCTGTAGAGCATTCGCCTGAATCACAATGATGGTGGTGATGGTGAGACATAAAAAACCCTCCTATAAAAATTTTTAATGGCTTTAAAAATCTTTATAGTAAAAGTTTACTTTTTAGTCCAAAAATTTGAAAAAACAGTCCCGATTCTTCTTAATTTACTTTTTTTTGGCATTGTCGTAGGAGGCATAGAAGGATTGTGTTTGGGAGGAGATGAGGAGCGTTCAATTTGAATAAATTCTTTTTCAATATCTGATTCTTCAAATTTCTTACCTATAAGCAACAGATTAAATGGCTCATCCGGCTTTTTGAAGACTTCGTTCAAATGAGTTTGTAGACCATCAATAGAGTCAAATTTTAATAAAGATGCACCTCTGTCAACACCCATGTAGTTACGACCATGAGAATCGAACATCGCAGGCTTACCTGGCTCTGGAAAGTAGACAACGACAGTTTCACCATTGCAGGTCAAAACACCACACAATTTCTGATTATGCTTTTGAGCCGTCTCATCCAAAACATGTACCATATTGTTTAAATCATTTCCTACAGTACCTTGTAAAGGAAATTCCAGAGGAGTCTCTTTCATCATTTGTAGAATACCCTCATCCATACCCTCTATATGTTCAGGAGCAATAGCCTCTAACTTGACAGGGGAGTCCGTATTAAGTTTGTTAACTACATCCTCAAATACTACCTTTCCATGAAATTCATTTTCCTTATAGGTCTTAATTCCATCGCTTAATAGCTTATGCATCATATCTTTACTATTAATGTCTTTGCCAGATAAGAGGTGGCTCACAGCCTGATGGCAGATCACAGCGCAGGCATTTGTTCCATAATTTTCGTCCAGCTTTCCCTGAGAAAACCAGCAGACAATATCACCTTCAGTTAAAATACCCACTCTTTTACGAAGTTCATCCTTTACAGCTCCAAATTCCTTATCGATAAGTCTCACAGCCTCATCGCGATGAGCAGGAGAAACCTGGCTATCTATGATCGATTCAGCGACTTGACCTATTAATTCATTTAAACGGCTCTCATCTGCATTGGTTTTATGCGAATTCAAATAAGTGTTTAAACTAGTTACAGCTTCATTAAACTGTGTATTGTGTGATAACCAATTAGTTTTACTAAGTTGCATATATACCATACTATTTTAATATTATAAATTTATTTTAACATTTTATTTAATTACTAATCAGAATGGAGCTATTTAATTAAATTTCGATAAAGAGAACTTAAAGAAAATAATAATTTTTCCTAGGGAGCGCCAATTTTTAAGAGAATAATTGCATAAATCAAGGCGCCTGATAGAAAGAATACATATCCCACTTGCTCACGCTTAGGGAGTTCGTAATGCATTGCATTAAGAAAGACACCTCCCGAAATAAATGCGATCACAACAGCTGCTACTGTATTGGGAATTTGGGTAATAATGCCAATAAAATAGCCCAGAAAAAGCGCAGCTACCAGTAACCATCGCGCATAACGCTGGTAGATGTCGGAATAGTGAAGACCTGTATTGTGATCATGGATAAAATAGTGCATACCCATCGCTATCGTGAATAATAAAATCGGTTGAATTTCAGGATTAGAACTATCTGCAAGGCTAGCACCCACAAAAAAGTTAAAAAGGAGATAGCCCACAAGAGAAAGCCAGAAGTTACGCTGAGATTCCAGCTGAGAGTGCAGCCCATAGTAAAAAAGGACCCCCAAGAGAGAAATAAAGTAAACGTGAAGATCCAGATAGGGGATTACCGACCCAAGACTCTGCTTCACAGCAGGCTGGGCCTTTTCCAATGCAGGCAGCAGATCGACAAAGACATAAGCAAAAGAAATCCCCGCCGCAAAAGACAAAAAACGACCGTGCCATATCCAGCCCAATACCTTCATTCGATTTGCGAAAAGATGAATGAAGATAAGCACAAAAAGCGAAGCTAATCCTGCGTAAAACAAAACCTATTCCTTTAAAAGTTAACCTATAGCATAAAGTGGATTTTAGTTGTTCTTAAGTGTTGGGTATGATAATTTAATTCCTAAATTTAAAAATGCAACAGTCGGAGTATAGAATGTCCCCATTACCAAGTGTTACTCAGGAGTTCTTAAAGCAAAACCATGATAGCATGGTCAAAAATCCTGCTGTCAGAGAACATATGCTTCAGTACGTTCTAAACAAACGAAACCCAACGGTACGGATAAATTACTGTACAGCAATAACACCCTATGTGAGCACGGAAGAATTTGTTAGTTCTATCATTGCTAAAGTGCGCTTAAACCATGCCTGTATTTGTTTCTTAACTATAGAGGTACTCAGAAAACTCGCTTCCCCTTTTAATAATTAAACAGTTCAATCATTGCTTCAGTTATTCTAAATCAAACACTAGGAGAATAAAATGTCAGCTTACTTACCTTCAGGCGTTAATTGGAGAGAAGGAACCGATATAGATATGAGTCGCTGGAACGTTAAGTTAGTCAATACCCACATGAGAGTTGATGATGTCATATTCGAAGAAGGTACCGTTGACACGTTCGATATCGATGACCTGTTCTATATCGATTTCATAATCAATAGAACGCTTATCTATATAAACTCAAGAAGACAGCAAAACAGCTGTAGAGATATTGTATCTACTAATAATTGTAGAGATATTATTGCCCTCAATAATATTAGAGCAATCACACCCTATGTAAGCCAAGAAAATTTTGTTCGTTCTATTCTTAATCAAATATCCCGTTCGTAAATCATAAAATGTAGCGTAGACTTATGTCTACGCTTGTTTGTACAGGATTTAGCCAGTGCTTTAAAATCCACCTGACCATATTCCACCATTAATAGATGATACACTACTGACACTCGCATTGAGTGCTGCTCCTAGATCTGTTTCAGAAATATTTTTTGATAATCTGCTATATGCAACCATTACATATTCCAAAGGATCCTGCTCCAAGATAGCTATTGTGCCAGGTTTTGGCTCTACTTGGGATGAGTAGTACTCCATGTTCTGACGAATATTTTCCTGGATAGAGATATCATAATCGAATGAAAAGGTTCCGTAACTATTCAATAGAGGATTATACAGGATTATGAAATCTCCCTGCGTCGAAGTGGTCATCACAGTTTCCGAGACTACGTCGAAACGTGTCATTTCCAAACCGCACAGTTCTACCTCCCAACCCTCTCCAGGTATAGATGCAAAACCACTATAAACATCACCAAAACTTTTAATTTTACTCAACAACCCTTGAGGTAAACTAGCATCTAAGGCCTTCTTACTCCTCTCGACCCTTGCTTGAGGCTTCTTTAGATCATCTACAGCATCTTCCGAACTGATTTCTGTTGAAGCTGGTGCATGTTCTACAAAATTTGATTTTATTATTTTGGCAGCCTCCATAAACCATGTCATTTTATTCGAAATCGTCTGTTTTCCCGCTTTAGCATCAAAGTAGGTTGTCATTTTGAGATCCACTTTACTCAGATCTAAATTTCCTGCAGCGTTAGTAAGAAACAGTTTAACTTTTTTATCAAAATCCTGTGACTGCTTACGACAAAAGGCAAAACTTTCGCTAGGAGCTCCCTGCAACCTTTTTTCAATCGTATATTCTAAGTAAATTCGGCCTGGCTGGAAATAGCCTCCTTCGTTCTCTCCTAAATTGCTAAAAAGACAGATAACAGTTAGATCTCCCTTCACCAAGCGCAGCTCATAATTGGTATTGATATTCAGCTCACTGTAAAGATTGAGGTCCTGTTGAGACTGAGAAACTGCAAGCGCTTGAAAGGCTGCTGTAGTGTCACCAATCCAATTAGCATCCTTCGCATAAACACCTACAGGCATAAAGTTTTTTTTCTGCATCGAAGCTGCCGCAGTACTACTTTCGGGGACTACTAAATTCCTCTGAGCGATATTTTCGAGAGGGGATGGGATAGAGGAGTTAGGGGAGACCGATGACTTTGTATTCCACAGACTTAGACTCCGAAACCATTCAATTGCTGAACTCATCATGAACCTCCATATTTATTGCATAAAAATATACTTGATAAAATTTTTAAGAAAGAATAATTTTTAGATGTTTATTTCCAAGGGAGATCATACATGGAATTATCCTCAACAAGCTTGTTTTCGCCTCTTAGTACAGAATCCACTTTGCACCTTTCAAGTTTTCAACTTCAACCTCAGCAAAACGGGCCGTGGCAAAAATTTTCAGCCTTTGTTTTGAAAGAAATTCAAGTTTTATGTGAGCAGGCAAAACATGATCGTAGTGGAGAATATATCCGATATTTAGTTGGTTTAGATCACAAATTTACCGCTTCCTGCCCTTGGGAAGGTCTTACCTTTAAAGTGACATTCATCTTTAACTCCCAGTATGGCCGACAGGAAATAGAAGGATTTGCCTACGGGCTACTCCTTTTCAGCGCAAAAGTTGCCTCCAATATACCCACTCCCAATACGTATCAAACGAGTCAAGAATTGGCCAATAAGTTGCAGCCTTGGGCCGATGCGCTATCAGAAAATAGTTATTTCAACATTAGCAATTCGAAAAAAAATACAAATCTGACATCGCCTGATGTGATTGCAAGAAGAAGTATCGTATTTCATCATTCAAAACCCTACTCAGCTGACTATTTAGCAGCAGAATTAGCCGCCTTTGCACAAACAGCTAAATTAGCAAGTGAATCTATCAGCAGCACTATTTCTACCGGGTCTAACGACCAGGTCTCTTTAGCAGCATCCGTTCCAAAAGTAAAAACGCAATCTACTCCCAAGTTTGTTAACAACCTGGGAAAACTGGCTGAATATGTTTTTAACCCTCCAGCATTACCAGTAGTTGATCCTAGCGCACCCTATAAGTATAAAGTCAAACAGCTTTTCTTTAATTTATCGCTCCAGCCAGGATCCTGGTGGGCAAAACAGATCATGGTTACATTGTGTAAGAATCGTGAAGATCTAAAAATGAAATTTAGTGGCGCACCTTTCAATGGGGTACAATTAGATTGGGTTGCTTATTGCTATAGTTTTATCACATGGCTGCAGAACCAGGAGAAAGACCTCAATCCTCCAGGAACGATACAGATTGGGCCAGATCCAATAGGCTTAGGAACAGTACTCAATCCCAATAAAGGTAATGGTGAATTACTTCCGTCAATGATCGGCACTTATGCTCCAATAGTCGTGTCAAAGGTAAAGAAGAGCACCGTAGAAGACTTGACAGAACAATTTACTCACTTCAACCAAAGCATAAAAAATATATTTTTTGCCTATGGCAACCTAGGTTAAAACAGCAGCGAAAACTATTAGTACGCTTTGTTTATTAAGGTGGCTTTGGCGCTCTCTTTCGAAAGGACATTGATTAAAAAGTGTGTATTGGAATCGAAGGGTTTAAATGTTTCATAATCGGGGAAAACCATAATATTATCTTTGACCTTCCAATTTTGAGTTTTGCGTCCGCTCCACCAACCAATGTCCCAAACACTATCGTCGGATAAAATTAGAGTACGCCCTTCATCAGATGACTTTATTTTTGGTAGATTTTCATAAGAGATAAGATCAACGATTAAATTGCCAGAATAGGAGGAATTTCCTCCCGCATCCTCATTTGTTAAAATCCAGCTAGAGGCATTCATATGGCGTATGCCCGAGTATACTGCAAAAACTACATCTCCTTCTTTCCATGTCAAGAGCCAACGATCCACCCTTTCCTTAGGAAATCGAAGGTAGGATACTTTCCAAAGAGTGTTATTACTAAGGTAGATAAGATGTTGATCGTAATCTACGTAACTTATCGTAGTAGTATAAGGAGTATCTTTAGGGGGAGTCCCTTCTAACCTTACAAGACTAAATGAAATCAATAAGGAACAAAAAAGGATGAATATTTGGTAATTCATAGCATTCTCTTTATTTAGTCTTTTCTAATTAATTTTTATTATAAATTCTATTATTTTATCAAACAATAAGTATATTATCACTTTATTGCTTTTATATTGTTTAATTTATTATTATAAAAAGTGATGCTTACTTAAAGGTAGGAGGATCGTATGTCACCCCTCAATAAACCGGTTGTTGATACTGAGACTGCCAGAGCATATTTAGCTGCCTGCGCCGATCTCGGGCAAAAAAATAAAGTTGCTCCTCAACACTTAGGAGTAATAGCTCAATCTCTAACAGTATTAAATAAAGCAGAAATAAATAAAGATGAAGTAAATAAAGAGGAAATAAATACATACGTACATCAAGCAGTAGATAAAACAGGATTTAAACGCAGAGCTAATCATGCGGACTCATTTTTCCACGACTTTTCAGATAAATGTGTTAATCTTTACAAGCTTGGCACTTTTAGGACAAACGATCAAATTATCCGCGATTTTGTCGTCGAACAAGCGTATGAAGAGCCCCAAGAGAGTGACAATACCCATACAGATTATCCGACCATAAGCAGTATGCTAGATGAGTTTAATCTCACAGAGCCTAAGTTAACGGCTGAATTAAGTACATTATTGACGCCTATTGACGTAAATAATATAAGGTCTATTGAGAGAAATGGTAATAAATACACTATTGAATTCCATAATCCTGTTCAAATTTCACAACAAATCGTAAAAAAACCTAACGATAATAAATATATGATTTATAATTTTGGAAATAAGTTAGAGTTTAATTATAATCCCAATGAACATGAAATAAATTTTGTTAACCCAATACCTGTTTTTTCCTATGAAGATTTTCAATTACCCATCGACACAAAAACCGTTACCAAGGCACTTGATCTACACAAAATAAAAACAGAAAAAAATGAAAAAGATGAGGATGAAGTTAGAGCATATGCTAAAAAAGATATTCGTTTCCAATGGTCCAATTATAAAAGTCCTCTACATCTCTTCGCGAAAACAGGGGCTCTTACTCATATAGAACAGCTAATCTATAATAAATACTCGAATGAACCAGATTTAGGTTATTTTGACGGGATATCGATTCCACTTAATTTAAAAACTGAGGACCTACAAAGCTGGACTCCGCCCGAAGGTTATAAACCTTAAAATTTAACATAACATCAATTATCAGACGTATTGTTTTTATGATACTGATGTCAACATCTATCATTTCATTAGGATCATTAGACAATCGCTTCATGGAACAGAAAAATTGAATTAGTTCTAAAACAAGAAATTTAGGATTTGAAATTTATAAAAATCCGCTTTAAAATCTACTGCTCTGTCAGGCTTTAAATTACGGGCAGAGCACTAGAATGTGGGTTATAATAATTTAAAAATCAACAAATAGAAGTAAGATGTCAGCAATAAGTTTAATCCTTTCTGGAATTGGCAGAGCTGCCATAGGCGCATTTCAATTTACTAATGGGCACATCAAAAGTAGTATGCAATGCCTATTTTTAGGGTTGAGTGAGACTAATATTGGAGGGAGATTACATGCGCTTGATTCAAGAGCACTTGGCGAAGTCATGAAATATGCTCTTACAGCAACGACAGGAACTATGGGAGCATTGGGAGCTATCCAGCTTACAAAGGGAATCAAGCAAAGGAATGTATCTGAAATTATTAAAGGAGCAGTCACCACAGTAACAGGTATAGCTGGGACTATGTTAGTCTATAGCCTAGACTCACGTATTATAACCGTTGCGCATCAGGCTTCTGTACTCGGAGTGACTGGCTCTTTCATAGGAGTTCTCGGTTTTAAGGATTTAGTAAAGGGACATTATCGTTTTGGTTTGTGCAAAATGGCTTTAGGAATTGCTGGGGTAGCAAGCGCTGTTTTTTATGTTTACAACTCTTTCCCAGCAACAGCATTAGTAAACTCAGAGCAGAATTTATTTCCTTGTATGGAGTCACATTACGGGGAACTTGAAGAAATGTATAAAACTGATAAAGAAGTGGGCCGCTGGAAGATGTTAGGATTCGGCATCTCAAAGACCGCATTCACTCATGAAAAATGTCCAGGCTGGGTAATTAAAATTGCCAAATTTCACGAAAATGTAAGGATACATCATAAAAACCTTGAAGACATCAGAGGCATCGCCAGCAAATTTGATCGTATTTCCCTTCCCAAATCTCACTTATATCAAACTGCAAATGGTGTAGTCCTTGTTGAAGAACTGTTTAATTTAGAACCTTATAAGGGAAATGCCGATCAGCAAGAAGCCAAAAAACAATTTGATGATTTTGTGCAGGCTGCTGACCTTTGTGATGTGGAAATAAACACTTATTATGGACGTAATGCTGGCATATTAACTGGCACCAAACCTCCTAGAATAGGTATTATTGATTTTGATTGCAGAAATCTTTAGAGAGTGACTATTTAAGAAGAATTGCATTTCTGTCAAAGAATGATTATTATCAGAACGTTCTATTTAATACATACGGAAGCAAGTATTTTTAGATAACAGCAAAATCTAAAGAAAATTCAGGAAAAATTGCTTTAACCTTAGACAGCATTTTCAAGCTTGGATTGCATTTCCTACGTTCCAATCGCTGATAACTGTTAACGTTATCAAAACCAAGCTTCTTAGCAACTTGGTGCTGTGTCATGCCATGCTGAATTCTGTAGTAACGGACGAGAAAGGAGAAGGCAACCTCTGAATCAACAGGAACTTCTACCACATTTTTTGATTTCCTGATTGAAGCATCCGGTAAGTCGGCCAAATCTTTAGATTCCGCTGGCTCTTGCACATAAAGATTCAATGCTTCCTTCATATTCTCAAAAAGCTCTTCTTGAGAATCTCCTTGAGTAATGCATCCTTCTAATTCAATGCACTGAGCAGAATACCCATCTTCTTCTTTATGAACCCTAAAATGATATTTCATACTATCTCTCCTCTGCCTCCTTTAAAATCTTCCTAAGATTATGCTCGGTACCTGGCTTTAGTGTTTTGTGATTGGGTATAATAGCCGTTTTACAACCTTTTTTCTTAAGCTTCCAATGGCTGCCTTTTCCCGCTCCCTCTACAAGTTCATAACCGACCTCATAGAAGAGCTTTCTCATGTCTTTCCCGCTAATCGGCATTTCACACACCAAGTTGAGATACCCTTATCTTACTAAATATATTTAGCTAAATCAACATAAATCGCATTATGAGTGATTTTTTCGCACTTCCTAAGAGTCACAGTATGTATCAGCACAGAATTCGGATTATATTCTCTTAGTAAGTCAGAAGCTCTAAGCGAAATGGTGTAAAATCTGGTTCAGGTCTGACTTTTACACCTTCAGCTTTACTGGTGGAATAATGATGAAAGGAGTCGACTTGGATAATATAGTCGCTATTTTTCCTGGTTGGATAAACGTGAAAAGCAAAATCTTTTACAATTTCTATCATATGTTGATAAAAAGCTTGCGAAGATCGTGGAACAGGTTTCTTTAACTCTCTTTGCCATTTCCAGTCGTAAATATTCTCTAGGGAAGTTTCAAGATAAATTTTTAAATCAGCATATTGCAATAAATTCATGGGTGGCCAATCGGCTAGTGCGCTAGAGCCTTCAAATATAACACAATCAACATTAGCTAATTGAAGGGTTTCTTGACCAATTTCTTTAGTGAGCTGGTTAATTATGGGTTTACTAATTTCAGTTTCTCCATTACGAATGCTTGTCAATGTATCGAGAAGCTTATTCCACTGAGTTCTTCTAGGGTCCATTTCACTCGGAAGTTGCATTATCTCTTTTTGACTGAGACAATAATGATCTTGACAGATGGCCACAGAAGAGATGCCAAGCTCAGACAACTCGAATTGTAATAATTGAGTGATAGTACTCTTCCCTACGCCAGCACAACCTCCAATAGCAATTATAGGGGGTGCGGTTGAAAGATCACTAGTTTTGCTTTTTTCGACTATACCTTGAATTACTTCAATAATTGGTTTAAGTTCTTCTTCTGTCCATCCTTTACAAGGAACAACAAACAAATTTAAAACGAATAAACATTTAAAAAAGTTTGCTAGTGGAATATTAAGCATCTTATTTAACATTCTTTGCTCTCCCCTATTTATAGAATAAGCAAGATACTATTCTCCGAGCCTTTCAGTCTATAAAAAATTTATGCTTCTTAGCGTCCATAAAGGTGGAGCTTAATACAAAAATTTGTTTCATTATATTTTAATATTAACTTTATGTTTATTTGTTTGATTTTAATTTATTTTTATAATACAATAAGCCATTGAAATATACCTAATAGAAATAATTATGATAAAATTAGGAAATGTTTTTTTTGATGACTTAGACTCATTAAATTCTGCCTTACTGAATTCACAGGTCCGCTTTTCTTTTTTTAAGGGTAGACGTTTTTACTTACAAAACGATTTAAACCCTAAACTTAACGATATTATTGATGTTGTTAATAAGCACATACTAAGTCATGACAAATCTGAGAAATCCGCCAAGATCATTAAAACGATTAAGCAAATGGAAATGCGCGGTTATTCAAAAAACCCTCATTTTCAAGATGAAAATATTGAAAATCAGAATATCTTTATTCGAACATTTACACGCATGAAGCATTGGTTTGGGGCCAAATGGAGAATGAAGCCTTTGGCAGAGCTAAGTCAACTAGAAGCCTCTCTAGAAAAGGAAAAGCCTAACAATTCACCCCCCATTCTCGTTATTGCAAAAAGTGAACCTGAAGTTGAAGTTGCTCCTGCACTGCTGCTAAACGAGAATCAAACACCTCCTCCGCCACCGCCAACCCAAGTCTATGAACAATCCGAACAGTCTGCTCAAACAGTGACGTTCTGCGAAAATTCTAGCTTTATCCCTGACGTTCCCATTCTCCAACATTTTTTAGCTGACTTCGTAGGCGGTGGAGAGGGAAACAATTTGGACAATGCTATCGTCTTTTTTAAATATTATTTAGAAAAATACTGTGGAACATTTCCGAGAGACTCAAATGCACACAAAATTCAAGAATTTCTCAGCCACTACTACGCAATTCCTTTAGACAAGCCTTTAAAAGTAGTTGTGGAAGAATTATTCCAAAGACTGGAAAAGGACAGGTATGTTGCATTTCGTGGAGGACGTTACAACTCTGATGTTGGTCATACTATGTTTTATGAGCTTTTTTTAGATTCTAAGAACAATGTTGTTTTTAAAGTGACCAATTCTTCGGATGGGCTTCAGTTTCATCCTCGGTATTATAAGTCCGCTGAAAATCAAACAAGAGATTACCGGTATCGCACTCTGGTATTTTCCGGTATTACTCTCGATAAACTTAAAAAAGACTCTTACATTGAATCGATCCTCAGTTTCAAAAGACCTCGTTCTCCTTCTGTGGAGTTAAAGGGTTTACTCAATTTCCCAGAAGGTACCCATACAAATATTTTACATCTGTATCAGTTTCTTTTCTATACTTGGGGAGGAGACCGCACAATCACGGCCGAAAATCCTGGAGGCCCTCAACGTGCGTATAGCTGTTATTTATATGCTCTCATGAAATGGGTTAAGGGGAATTATGGCCCAGATTCCATTTCACAAAACGATCACCTTTTTATGAAGTTTTGGATGAAGGCTTCTGCCCTTTCAGATTATCTGAACAATGAAAAAGCTCCTTCCTCGGCATTCATCACCGATGCACTGCATAAAATAAGCTCACTGGCATCAAAAATGGAATCTTTGGGAATGAAGGCAACTCCTTGGTTCCAAGCTTGGATTGAATTGTCTCAGAAAGCAGAAGAGGTAGCTACCCAAGCAAAAAAACGGGAATCTGAAGAACTTTGTAATCAATCCATTCAGTTTCCAGTCGAAGGGATAGATCTTAGTCAAGTAACGGCGATTGGCATTAATGATAAGACAGATGAAGAAAAAAAGGTACAATCAACTACTCAATTTGAATATGTTCACAGGCTTCCAGGAGAAAAGCCTGATTACAAGCTACTCCCCTTTCTCTCACTGTCTTATACAGCTCCATTAATGAAGGAATCTGCCAGACGTTTAAATTTCTTCCGTTTATTACCTGATTTCAAGTCATTTTCTTTTGAAAAAGATGTGCTTTCTGGGCTCCAAGAAACCCTTTACGATCGCACTCGATTTTTCACAGATTTAGCTCTAGCAACAAAGAAATTTTTCTATACGTCTGAGGCTTTTCACTCGATTCATATTCCAGACTCGTTTTTTTCTGATCTCTTAAATGCCTGGATGATTTGCTATCTAGAAGCCAAAAGGCAATCCATTATCCCTCCACAAGTATTATTAGAATGGATCGAGGGTATGATTTTATTAACAAATGCTTATTCTTCTGAATATACCTTTGATAAACCGGAAGCGCGTCAACGCTTTAAATCTGTTCACGCCTATTGCATACAAGAAAAAACTGAACTTCTTGACAAACTTGGGAGTGATTATAAACCGCCCACTGTTAACCACTGGGAAATCCATGATCGTCCTTTAAAGGGCACCGATTGGCTTCCATTCGGTGTACATTGGAACGAAGATGTAAGGGAAGGAGGGCTCTGGAGTTCTTCTAAACGTTATATGAAAAAAATGGAAGAGCTTCCTGAATCGGCCCGCTTTGCCTTCCAACAAATGCACGAGCTCATTTTGCTCAGCACTAATATCGGTAAAAAGAAATATGAAGAACTGACTGAGGAAGAGAAAATTATTAAAAAAGCTGCCACTATTAATACATGGTATAGTGGGTGTAATTATGCTCCAGAAGATATTCTAAAAGCAGTTGCGATGTTCGGTACGGGACTTCCTTTAGTTCCTCTCTTTGATGCTTTAAGAGAAAGTTTAGGCTCTCTTTATATTTTCGCTGATAGGTATCTCAATAAATTTAGAACTCCATTTTTTGGTGAAGAGGATATATGCCCCTCTGCATCTCTTCTCGAAGTGAAACCTACGCGGCTATTCGATAGAGGCTATTTTTCTTCTCACAGACCTAAGATGGAACCTGTAGCTGATACTTACAGCCGACGTCCGAGTGTAACCGGTGGATCCTCGGAAGATCCAGAGTTTTACCTGCCTAAAACCGAACAAGCAACTAAGGATCTGAGTGATTTTAATCAACGAATTCATACCATATTCGCGGAAAACAGCAACGAACTCCCCTTCTTCAATGAAGATGAACAGAAAGAATTCGTTGCTTTTGTTCAAAAAGACTTCCTTACTCGTTTGCCTGAATATTTAACTTTCTGCAAAAAAACATTAGTTCAGCTTGCTTTACCCGCTTATCAAAAGACCTTTGAACATGTATTTTTCAATTTAGAGGGCGGCTTGCATATTGAGGAGTTATTTAAAAACCCTAATGACCCTTTAAGCAAGGGATCTATAGAGCTCATATTCGATTTTATGACTCATGCGAGCAAAGAGCTACTGAACAATAATATGAAAAAAAAGGGAGGAGCCGCCTTTTTATTACAAATGCATTTTCGTTTTTACTTCATGGCAGTTCAGTATAATCATCCTTCAGCAAAGATTTATCAAAGCCGGTTGTTCGAACAGTGGAATGAGCTCATTGAAAAAGCGAAAAAAAACCCGCACCTGGCTAAATCATTAGGAGAAGCGGTTTCGAAAGCTATGCCGGTCATAGAATCTACAAAAACGATTTATGAGGATTCTCGCTTTTTACACTTTTTAACTTGCACGTGGTTATTAGAATGTTCTCAAGAAGCTTCGGTAAAAACTACATGTGATGAAATCAGTTTGCGCTATGCAGATGAAGCGTCTAAGGCCTTGATTTCAAGAAGTGGTAATTCAGAGAAAATTTGGACAAATGCGGCTAGAGAGGTATTTAATACAGAGATCCACTCTTGTTGTTGGGATAGGGAAAAAGGCACTCTGGAAATAAATAATAAGCTTATTATTGATCTTGCTGCTCGTGAAATACAAAGGAATGATGATGGTCAATCTCAGCAATTACCCGAAAAATTCATAGATTGGAGATTCGAACAACAATTCGGTAAGTTGCGTCCTCTTTGCAAAACGAGAAAAGAGGGTGATTATACTATTTACTCATTTAGATATCATCGAAATGATTATGAAATTCACTACAATGAGACTACGAAAAGGAAAAAAATTTGTAAAAAAATTGGTCAAACTTATTGCATTCTTTCTAAAGAAGAGATCAACTTAGACCTTGAACATTGCTTTAAACAAGATAACCGATTCTGGAAGGATGAAAAGTCGAATAAAACTTATATTGAAAATATCAAATCTGGAAAAATCATCGCTATATTACAAGAGAATGAGGAAATCAACCTCTTGAAAAATGGAGAGCCTACTCGAAAAATTTTAAGAAAATTTAATGATAACGAGGATCTTTTAAAAACTTTAGTTGAACGCATTGAAGATCCCAAAAACATCCTTATATGGTGCAACAGTGATTCAAAATTAATTTCTCGTATAGATCTACCACGATTGGGAATAAAACTGGTCGCCTTTAAGAATGGAGAGAAATCCGCATTACGCTGCCCGGCCTATCCAGGCTTTTATGTTTCACAATCTCAATATGTGGACTTTTTGAAAAATTATGAAGGATATCTTGTTCTGGAGAATGAAAAGGGACAAAAGAAGGTCCTCGTACCTATTCGAGATACTAATGAACAGCAATATGAGCCTTATTCATCAGAACCCATTAGTGTAAAAAACTCATCTTCGGGGGTAATTGCTTATGACTTGGATGTTGATCAAACAGAGCCGGAGTTACTTCCAGCACCTAAGCAGACTCAAGCGATTATCATGCTGCTGTATATTTATGTGTCGACAAAACAGTATCAAAAAGCGCTCGATTTGATACAAAAGACGTCAATTACTTCAAAAAAACGTCTAGATAAAGTCTCTTTAAAAATTTTATGGTGGATTATTAGCGGCTGTTCCGAAAAGAATTTGAATGTGCATCCCTATGCAGTAGCTCTACGCATGCATATATGGGGATGGAACCCTTCACAATTAAAAAAAGATATTTCCAAAAAAACTATAATAAAAGACCTCTCACTCTATCAAGACATTCATCATAGCCTTAATCGATATGCACTTCCTCCAGAAAAATTCAGGGAAATAGAAAACAGCTGTGGTGAGGAAGCTACCGATACTTTAACTTTAGATGGAAGCCTTTTTTTTGATACACGATATTGGAACTCACAAAGTGTATGGGTCTTGCGAGACAACATTGCAGCTAGTGATGCTTCGCAACCCAAGGATCCTTCTTCGTTTGCAACACTCGGAGAAGACTTCATCCTCAACTTCTTACCCTATTATAGAATAGCAAAAGGAGGGCAAGCTTCTCAGGAGCGGACTATTCTCAAACGATTGTTAGTCGCAGCAAATCATGAGAGCAGTTGCTCGACAATTATCGTTTTAAGAAACCTTTTAGCTTTTGCTTTAATCGATTCTAAGAATGCTCCTTCGGTCGCTGAGATGGAAGGACTATTCAAGAATGCAATGAACGAAGAAGACTTCATAAAACAAATGGATAGTATGGGTAAAAAAGCGAACGCTACTCTTTACCATCAGGATTTATCCATCTCTTCTTGGCTTTCCGAAAGGAATTTTGACCATACTATTGAAAAAAGAGGTGAGAAAAGGTTTGTACATCCAGTTACTCGCAGGGCAGATGTCCCCTTTCAACCGCTTCCCTCGATTCAAATATCGGATCCTGAAAAGAGTTATCCTATAGACCAAATCGAAAGTGAAATTCTCCAAGAAAAAACCATTTCGTTGATTAAAGACAAAGAAAGCGGAAGCAAACTTCAGGAATGGGGAGAAAACCTTGCAGCAGCTTGTGGAAAAAAGCCGGTAATTCAAGCTCAATTTGAGCGTATTGCTGAGGGAGCTAACCTCTATATACAAGATCTTGATAAGAAAGCTGTGACGGAACATATGCTGACGCAAGATCTGCAGAAGATTGACGAAACCTGTAAAAAATATGCGGTTGCAATCGAGGATTCAAAAAAAGACTTGGAAGTCCTAAAAAAAGAAATCCTCGGGATAGCAAACGATGTGCATGGGGATATTGCTCTTTCTTTCGAATATTTGAGAGATCTCCGTTCACCCATGGATATGGAGTATTTGCTTATTGCATTAGGAAGAGGCGACAAATCTGCCATAAAAAATGGAAATCCCTCTCTTTCTGAAAAGAGAATTGAAGAGCTCATGGCCAAAACCGGCACATATGCCATCATGTTATCAGAGCAGCAAAAGCTTGTTCGATGTCTAGCAAAACTGAACGATTATTATTGCATCTTGCTCGAAGAGATAGGTGCAGAAGAAATATCCCAAGCCTCTTTAGACTATGTAGAGACCCGTAATGCTGAACGTGTTTTCAATCCTAGCCAATCCCCTCAATACCTTGCTTTTGAAGCATTAGCCGATCTTTTGATCAAAAAAGAACAATTGGATGCTATTCAAAATTTAACAGACCCGACTCAGGGCTGGATGCTATTTGAAGCACCCACAGGATTTGGAAAAACGAAAGTCATTAAGCCTCTATGGCTGATTTTGATGACCAACGCAAACAACTTGACTGTTGCAATAGCTCCAGCAACACAATTTGATCAGTCTAGTGATTATGATCAAAAGCTTTTACAAAAGGGATACCGATTCTTTGGAGAACGGATCGATTTCTCGCGCGATTCAGAATGTTCCATGGAAGACGTTCGAGAAATCGAAGAAAGTTTACGCCGAGCCAAAGAAAATAGACGGCCTGTCTTTATGAGCGATCAAACAGCTCACCAATTATTTGTTTTAAAAGTCAAAGAGCTTGCGGCTCAAAAAACGAGTTCTGATAATTATACTTCTTTAGAGGCTCTATTAAAACTTCGGACTTATACCAAAGAGAATGGGATTCTATTTATTGATGAGCCCCACAAAGTGTTGGATGACAGCCAAGAATCCAATTATTCTTTAGGCCAGTCCTTGCAGCTAGAAGAGTCGCGCCTGTTATTTAGCTTGCAGCTTTTCGAGAGTTTGTTCTCTCTTCTAAAGGACAAATACCGCGTGGAGTTTTCTGAAGAGGGAAAAGGTCTCCCTTTGTTAACGGAAGAGGTTTATCGAAAAGAGATTCTTCCAAGATTGCTTAATAGTTTTATCGAAACAAAAAAAGTTGTCATCGAGGATAAAAAAGCTCTCTCTTATCTCGAGGGGGCATTGAATCAAGAAGAACAAGAAATTTTTGAAAAAGAGTTGGCAAAGTCAAAAAATCCAGAAAATGCGGTTAAAGTGCGCGTACTCCATGATCAACTGCACCATTATTTACCTCAAACACTTAAGAAGAATTCGGGTGAACATTATGCTCTCGTGGATGAAATGAAAGATCGCAGCGCGATTCCTTTGGAAGATGCGCGGAATCCTAGAAAAGGAAATGAGTTTTGCTCTCCCGACCAGATCATTAACTTCACCATTCAAGCCAATTTAAAAACT